>Ga0126313_10000428_pt1 | contig 19796 bp, 16 predicted proteins | sample Plot105A_FD_89954 | JGI IMG/M metagenome (GOLD analysis project Ga0126313, IMG submission 89954) | Serpentine soil microbial communities from UC McLaughlin Reserve, CA, USA - Plot105A | ecosystem: Environmental > Terrestrial > Soil > Grasslands | place: USA: UC McLaughlin Reserve, Lake County...
ACCAAATAGAACTCTTAACGGTAGCTTCTTTCCCAGTTTTCTGACTATGAATGCGACTCCTATTATTACTGCTAGACCGATAATCATTCCCAAAATAACAAAAAGCTCCATATGTTTAGCGTAAGACAACATTGCTTGATAAAACAATACAGTTTCAAATCCTTCTCTATATACTGTAAAAAATGATAATAAGACAAATACCATCACACTGCCTGTTGTAGTTGCTTTCCATACCTTTGACTTAACGAATTCTATCCATTTTTTCGTTTCTATTTTGTTAAGAACCCAAAAACTAACCCAGAATAATACAGCTACAGCAGATACTCCAGCTATAGCTTCTATAAGTTCTCTACTCGCACCAGACAACTCGATAAAGAATTCTGCAATCATCCACGTTAGAGCTGTTGCACTGGCAGCAAGAATTATACCATAATAGACATGTTTTTTGAATCGCTCATTTCTTGAAGCTTCTAAATATGTAATTATTGCTCCGATGATTAAGGCAGATTCTAATCCTTCTCTAAATATAATGGAAAAGGACGAGGTAAATGCAATACCTGGAGCTATTGTACCAATTCCTGAGACTAGTCTTTCCGATTCATCTAATCCTTTTTGAATCTCACCGATTTTTTTTACAATATTTTCGTACTCTGATCCTTGTTCTATCATATTTCGGAGTTCAGCAAATTTAATTTCCATATCTAAAGTAAAATCGGGATCGATTGGTCTAAGTGGTAGTTCTATATTCTCATAACTATCTAGGTAAGCAGATCGTGCTACTACTAATGCTTCATCCTTTTTCTTTTCTTTTAATAAATCTAATGTCTTTTGGAGATTTAATCTAATTTGATCTATATCATTCCTAACACCTTGTTTTTGAGTATTAGTAGATTGACCTATCTGTATACGATCTCCTTGAAAGGATCCAAAACCTTTACTAAGTTCTTCAATATTGACAAGGTTATGTCCTGAAGAAATTAATTCTGCTGAAATACTATTGTTCTTATTATTATTAGTTACTATTGATGGATCATTTTCTAAAATTAATTTAGCATTATCTAGTTTAGTTATTATTTGAGTAATAAAGGATTCAATAACTTCTAATTCTTCATTATTTTTAATAAGTTTTCTGAGATCTTCTCTCATGTCCATTTCTATATCAACCATTAGATTTGGATCATTTTTTTCAATAGGAGCTTCTAGGTATTCATAATTATCTAAATAAGCAGACATGGCATATTTATCAGCTTGCTTATAATCATTATTTTCTCTTATTTCAACAATCACATTATTTAATAACGCTCGAATAGTTGAAAAGTAATTTTGATATTCATCCGGAAGATTTGATAGATTATTGGTATTTAATAATTCTTTCAAATAGCTTTGAAGAGAGGTAATAGATGAAGATAAATCAATAAAATTGTTTTGAGCCAGATTTTGTTGCACTCTTGAATACATTGAAATTATTTGGTTAATTTCTCTCTCATCCAATTCATTAGATGGGAGTTGATTGATTTGATATTTTGATCTTTCTAATATTCCTTTTATATTATCATTTGCAAGATTTTTTTGTTCTGAATCTTGGAATGAATTGGAATTACTTAAAAAGTTTGAAGCATCTTGTAATAATTGTATTGAGCTTTGAATTAAAAAATTCTTGTCACTTAGAGTACTATTTCCTACTATTTTACTATCTAGTAAATAATTTGTATTTCTTATTTTATCTATAGTTTGTTTAATTTCCTCTATAGATGGAGTTTTAACATCCTTTAGGAAAATAGGCAAATCAGTTAAAAGTTTCTCTAATTTAGAAGATAATTCGGGAGCAACTGCTTGCAAATCAGATTTTATATTAGGAAAAATGTTGGCATGTATAATATAAGCTTGTGAAAATGCTTTATCTAAATTGTTTGATGCTATATTTTTTTCACTAAGATCTAATTGAGAATTTATTCTTTCAAGATTAATAAATATAATAAATTTTTTTTGGATATCTATTTGAGAATCTAAATTCTTAGTTACAGAATCACTTTGTGAATATCCATTATTGAGTAATGTAAGTGTAATTAAAAAAAATACTATAAACGAAAATACATAATCTAATTTGATTGTATTTATTTTATTTGTCATTTGAATTTTTCCTCGGATAATGCAGTATATATTAGGTTTACCTAACTATTTAGCTATATTTAAATATATAGAATATCTCTACCTAATAGATATCTTTAATCTTGTTATTATCATTAAAGAAGTAATGTACTATATTTTATTCTATTTCTTTTTCTATATTTCATTCAACTAATATTGTATTACTATTAAAATAGACGATTGCATTTTTATTTGTTCCATCATTATTGGTTATATTGTCATATGATCCATAAGACTGTTATATCAGAAATTTATTTTTAAATGATTTGTACTCGATAACAATAAATATATAATACAAAATACATATATAAATTATTATTAATTCTTCATATAAACAACAATTATTGGAATATAAATTATTATGATTTATTTCTATTATTCTACAATCTATGTTGCGTTAAAAAGTGAAACTTATCTGTGACTAGATAATTATTATAAAAAAGTTCATATAATAATATTTTTGTAATAATATAGTGAAAAAATATGAATATTATTATTTTTGGTCATTTTTGATAATTTTTTTAATACTCATCAATCATCCTAATTATTTCCATATTTATCCAACAGATCAAGTAATAGCAAATATAGAACCTACTTGTGGACTCTTAAAAGACCATAGAATTAATATGACTGGAAATGGTTTTAATAAGAACGGTAATGTATACTGGGAATTCATTAATTCTAAAGGCATAATTGATTATTATGGATATTTTGATACTAATGCTACAGGAGGATTTAATGATTATACTATAGCAGACGGTCTTTTCCCAAATATCTATACACTTCGTTTCTTTGATGATAAAAACAACGATTATGTTAAAGATCCTAATGGCTTAGAGATCAATTTCACCTATGCTGTTCCTTGTAATGGGTAATTCTAGATAAATAGGATATCGTTATAGAGTATGATTAAAGACGCTGTTAAATTACTTCATCTCCTTTTTTGATAAAGAGAATTTTTTTTCTAATTTTGAATCATTGAATATACCAGTAATTTAACATACTATATACATTTTACAGTTTCAATTTGTTTAGGATAGTTATCATCTAAGCATTATGTTCTATCCTTGAAATTTCTGCATCACACTTTCAATTAAACTTTTTTCCAGAGTATAACTCACTCTGTTTCTAAGGTTAGAAAGGTATACTTCTGTATACTAAGTAATTAACATCTTTGTATACCATAACCATTTCTAATTTTAAGTTTCATTTACAAGAAATATAGAGATTATTGACGTTAGTACATGATATGAGTCAAATATATATATATCAAATTTCATGCAGAATATAATCTCGATTAGTCGATAAAACCATCTAACAATAAAATCCTTTTTTGATCTCACAAAGCATATCTTTTACATTCATATCTATTTCACTTGGATCTATTTTGGAATCCAAACCTTTTTTCAGCTTGTTTAAGCCTGTAAAGTAATTCTTATCATTTTCTGATAAATATGCTTGTGACTTATCTAAAAGGTTTATAGCTCTATTAAAAAACTGTTGACCATCCTGATATTCTAGCAGATTAATGATCTTTCCCTGACTCATCGATTCTGTATATTCCTCAGATGCAATAGTTATTAAGTCTGCAGTAACATTGAGTATATGATCTCTGTTAGTTCTTTTTTCTAAAGATATAGATTGATCTAATGCATTCTTAAGCAATTTCTCTAATTCTCTTTTCTCTATAATAATTTTATTTAGATTATCCGATCTTACAGTTTGAACATACTTGTTTAGTTTGCCTGAGAAATCTTTTGTTAATGTTTCATTTGTTTGAACCAGTCTACTATTTATTACATCTACAATTTCTTCGATAGGATGTAATGCATGGGCAACAGCTAATATACTATTATTGTTTTGAACATTTAGAATTGAAGCATCTAAATGCCCTATCATTTGTTCTAGATAACCATGAAATTCATGATCGCTTATAGTGGATGGTTGCTGTGCCTCTACAGAGAATAAAAAATTGTTATTGGAATAAGAAGAAGAAGAAGAAGAAGAAGAAAAAATAATGGTAAAGTATATTATTGATATTGCAAATATTATTGAAACAACTTTCAAACTCATAATAATATCTATTGCAAATTGTAAAAAGGCTATTTTAGTCTATGTATGTTTCTATGAAATGAAAATTAAGAGAAATCAAAGTTTTAACTTATCGCAACTATAATTTTGTAAAACTCATATTATTTATATCTCAAGAGAATCTACTAATGTATTTAAATTTCACATCTACAATATTGTTGTCTACAGATACCATAATAAGAATTATGTTATAATAAGCCTGTTGATTAATAACATATTCTCAATATTTCATATAATATACTTTAATAATTAACTTTTCTATATTCTATTATATATTTCACCCTCATAGTGGACACTTACTTATCTAATTAAATTGAGCAATTTATATAGTAACCATTAAAATATTAGGTTATACTTATTGTAGAATTAGAAAAAAAATATATTTTTATTTGATTTATTCATTATAATTTAAATTTACTAATACAAATTATTATCATTTTATTTTTAAATAAATAACTAAATACATTCTTATCTAGGAGTGATATTATTATACTTTAAATAATAATTATATTGATGAATCCTATATTATTTGATCTAAATTTGTCTATGGTAATAAGAGTTTGATTAATAATGACTCCAATAAACATCGCATCTCTAAGTTTTTTTTACCCATAGAAAATCAGAAAATATGTATATCCAATAAATATATAAGATCTTTTGGGGAATAAGGAAAATAGCATTTTTGATTGGGTATGAGCACATTATCAAGAAATCCTGTACAGACTACTGAAGCGTAATTTTTTTATTATTATAACATATAAAGTATACATATTTGGATTAGATATAATTTTTTGTTAAAAAATAGGAAAATATATTAATGTTTCTTATCAAAGAACATATAGATGAAAAAGAAAAAATTCTGGGCCGCTATTGTACAGATGAAATCTTCAATTAACAAGCAAGATAATTTACTAGAATCACTAAAATATATCAAAGAAGCAGCATATAGACAAGCAGATTATATTTTTTTCCCAGAATTTCAGATGGCTTTTTCCTCAAATACTCAAACAGCAGATGAACTTTATAATAGTGCAGAACCGCTAGCAAATAGTAAATTTATAAAGAAATTATGTCAGTATTCTAAAAAATATAAGATAGGAATAGTAGGTACATTCTTTGAAAAAAATCTTTATAAAACAGATAAAAAAGTTTTTGATACCGCTTTCTGTACTGATAAAAATGGAAAAATCGTTTCAGTTTATAGAAAATTGCATCTTTATGATGCCTTTGGTTTTAAAGAGTCTTTAAAGTTTAACAGAGGAGATGAAATTCCAAAATTAGTCACAACTACAATAGGTAAAATAGGTTTGATGATTTGTTATGATATAAGATTTCCAGAACTCTCTAGAATACTTACTGTTAATGGTTCAGATATAATAGTAATACCATCTGGATGGGTTCATGGGATCATGAAGGAAGAACATTGGATTACTATGCTTAAAGCAAGAGCTATAGAAAATGGAGTATATGTAATAGCACCAAATCAAGTAGGAAATATATTTTGTGGAAGAAGTATGATAGTAGATCCTTTGGGGTCTGTTCTTACTGATTTAGGCGATAAGAGAGGAATTGAATGTGTGGAGATTCAAAAAGAAAGAATAGACGAAGTCAGGAAGACATTACCTTTATTAAAAAATCGAAGAACCGATATTTATAATATTAATATTTTAAATTAATTTTGTAGGGCATTTAATATTTGTACAAAAGTTTTTACTGTATCTTCTAGTTGGATAAAACACATTTAATATTGGCCAATTGCAATCTTTACAAATTTTATTTGTATTCTTTATAGAACCTCGCTGTGGAATTGGGGCAGAAGCAGTGCAACCATCGGAAAAGTAACCAGAGCATGAAATAAATCGTTTTTTGGTTTTTTTAGATCTTATAATTTGAAACTTTCCCTTTTTACAAACAGGACAAGCTGCTATCAACATCAAATTATTGCTCCTAACCACTGGATGTTCAATTGGCGATATACATTCTATTTTTTGAATATTATACATAGAATTAATTAAATCAGTAATTATACTATTTAATATAAATATTCTATCTATAATTCCTCCTTCAATATCTGCTAAATAATGTTCTAAAGATCTGGTCAAATCAGTAGAAATTATTTTTGGAAGGTTTTTTTTCATAAAGTCGATTAAAAAGATTCCAAGATCATTTGATTTGATATTATTATAATTATTTACGGTTACATAATCTCTTCGTATTAATAATTCTATAATATTCCCTCTCGTAGATTTTGTGCCTATCTCTTCTGATTCCATTTTAGATAATAAAGACGAATAATTGAAATAGATTGGAGGCTCAGTCAATTTCGATTCTTTAATAATATCTATGTTAGTCAATGTATCTCCTATTTGAAGATCTGAGGAGCCAATAGAGTTCTCACTATAATTATAAAATGAATTATAAAATTCAATCCACCCTTTTAAAAGTATAGTTTTTCCTTCTTTATTAAATAAAAAATTATCATCTACCAGAATATCAATTTTAGTTTTTTTAAAAATTGCAGTTTCTCCAAATGAAGTAAAAAACCTTTTTACTATAAGATCGTAAACTTTTAATTCGGCCGAATTTAGATTTATTGGTTTTATTCCAGTAGGATAGATAGCCGGATGAGCTGGATCATTCTTTATACCATTATTTGGATAAAGCTTATTCTGATTTAACAATATAGTAACATATCTTTGGTATTCTTCTGAAACTTTTTCCAAATCATTTAATATTTTTCTATAGTTAATTGAAACTGGAAGAATTTGACTGTTAGTCCTTGGATAGGATATCAATGCTTTTAGGTAAAGACTTTCAGCTATTGAAAGCGTATAGATTGGAGAATATTTAAATAATCTAAATGATTCCTTTTGAAGGTCTCCTATGTTAAAGGGATGTAATGGTTTTAGATATTCTTTGTAAATATTTATTTTATTTACGATGCCATTTTTACCATTACACTGATTTATAATATAATTTGCTTGTTTTAATGTGTCTATTCTTTTTTTTTCAAAGAAAAAAACGAAAACTTCATCATCTTTTTTAAAATGAGCTTTTATGCTCCAAAAAGGAACTGGTATAAAGTAATTTATTTGCAGATCTCTATCTACTATAAATTTTAGAGTAGGAGTTTGAACTCGTCCAACGGTGAGATAAGAATATCTATTTTTTATTTTTATAACACGTGAAATAGCCATAGAAAAATTTATTCCATAAATATAATCTAATAAGTGTCTAAACATTCCTGCGTAAGCCATATTTCTATTGGTTTTTTCTAATGTAATAAAAGATTTATTTATATCATCAGTAGTCAAGGTTGACAATTTTGCCCTATGAGAATTACCATAAGCTTTTTCGCATACCAATTCTAATATATTATATCCAATTAATTCACCTTCTTGATCATAATCGCATGCATGAATAAAAGTATCAGTATCCTTAGCAAATCGACTTATTAACTCTATGACGTTTTTTGAATTTTTATTATGGGAATTGGATATCGGTGCCCAATAGATATCAAAAATAGGAAAGATTTTACCTCTCTTAGTATTTTTTAGACCATACAGATGACCTTTAGAGGATAGAATTACATAACGTGTGTTTTCTTTGGTAAGTACATCAAAAACTATATTACCTTTTATTTTTGTTTTTTTTATCTCAGATGTTCCTAAAGCAATAGCAATACGATTAGCAACATTTGGTTTTTCACATATTACAAGGGAATATTTTTTATCTTTTGAATTGATATTCAAATTCTGGATTTTGATATCTTTCATCTACTTTCTAATATTTAACTTTTGTAATTAAAAATATAGTTTCCAATGCAATTAATGGGTTCCTTTTTAGATGATTAAAAATAAAATATATAGCAGAAAAGATATAAACAATATTTAATCCAATCAAATTATGCGTATAACAGTTTCAGCAATAAAAGCAGATATAGGTGCAATTGGTGGGCATACCAGACCTAGTGATGAATTACTTGATGTTGTTAAAAACTCTATAGAGAAAATGGGAAACGAACTCATCATAGACCATTATATTGGATATAGTGGAGATGATATTCATATTATCATGACCCATAAATTCGGAATAGATAATGACAAAATTCATAAATTAGCATGGGATGCATTTAGTGAAGGAACTAAAACAGCTAAAACCCAAGGCTTGTATGGAGCTGGACAAGATTTGTTAAAAGATTCTTTTTCTGGAAATGTTAGAGGAATGGGTCCTGGAGTTGCAGAAATAGAAATGGAAGAAAGACAAAGTGAAGTGTTCTGTATTTTTGCTGCTGATAAAACAGAGCCTGGTGCATTTAATTTTCCATTTTGGAGAATGTTTGTAGATGCCGGAAGTAATACAGGACTTTTAATAAATGAAAAATTGGCTGGTGGGGTAACCTTTAAGATTATGGATGTTATGACAGGTAATATTGCAGATTTAAAAATGTGGGAGGATAAACCAGAGTTAGAAGCTGCTTTGATGTTTCCTGGCAGATATGTTGTTCATTCCGTATATTCATCTGAAGGAGATCAAATTCTTTCTGCATCAACTGATAGATTACATAACATAGCTGGAACTTATGTTGGTAAGGATGATCCCATAGCAATAGTTAGAACACAAAAGGATTTTCCAGCAACAGAAGAAGTTGGTAGTGCTTTTAATAATCCACATTATGTATCAGGTAATACAAGAGGTAGTCATCATTTGCCTTTGATGCCAGTAAAATTGAATTCACCAGCTAGCCTAAATTATTCAATACCAATTGTAGAATGCTTAGTTTTTAGTATGCACGAAGGCAGACTAACTGGCCCCCTTGATGGATTTGGAACAGCCGACTGGGACTTACAAAGAACATGGGCATCTGAAAGAGCAATGATTATGAGAAATCAAGGATTTATCCACCCTGCAACTTTAGTACCAGATGAACTTGAATATAATAAAGGATATGAAGCAAGAATGGATAAATTGAATCAAAAATTTACATCAAGCATTAGCAATAAAGAAACAGAAAAATCTTCTAAAAGGATTAACAAAAAATAATCTCTAGTACATGGAATAATAATTTGAAAGGATTTATTATAATTAACTGTAAGAATTATCTAGAAGTGGCTGGAGATAAAATCTTACAACTCTCGCAAATTGCAAAAGACATTTCAAATAGTAACAAAGTTCAAATAATGATAGCACCACCGCAAAATTGTTTATTTTATTTATCACAATTCATTAAACTTCCTCTCATTTGTCAACATATAGATGATGAAAAAATAGGAGCTACTACTGGCTTTACTATTCCTGAATTAGCAAAATCTTATGGAGCAGCCGGTTCTTTGATAAATCATAGCGAACACAGAATCGAACACACACATATTCAAAATCTTGTAGAACGGTTGAGGAAATTAAATATGACTTCAATAGTTTGTGCCGCAACATCTAAGGAAGTGGGGGAATTGGCTAGATTAAATCCAAATATGATTGCTATTGAACCTCCTGAACTAATAGGAACTGGAAAAGCAGTTAGTAAAGTTAACCCATCAATAATTACTAAATCTGTTAAAGAAGCTGGCAAACATTCTGAAAATATACAAGTAATTTGTGGAGCTGGAATACTAGATAAGACTGATGTTCAAAGCGCCATAAATCTTGGATCAAAAGGTATACTGTTGGCAAGCGGATTAATAAAGTCAGGGGCATGGCAAGATAAACTGATAGAACTTTGTGAAGGTTTTGAATAATGCAAATTTTAGAATTTTATTAATTACGGAAAAAAAATTTAAGCACCGACTCTTTTCATTTTCGATCCACAGCGAGGACATGATAGTTGGTTATGTTTAGCTCCACAATTCATACAATAGTAATTTACCGAATTATTACCAAACATAGTAGCACTAGACAATCCAAGTTTCTTAAACTGACGCTGTCTGATATAAAAGCTTAGAAGAAGGAAAACTCCAATGATAATGGGTAATGAGTAGGGGAATGGTACTACAAGAGAAATAGCAATACTAATAGCTAGAGATATGCCTAGCCATAGTGCTTGATTTAATATAAAATTTTTATTATTAAAATCACTCATCATTTAATTTATAGCCGCATGTTATTTATAAATTATTTTGATAATAGAATTTAATAGAGGGTTGTGACACCCATCACGTTTAAATATTCCTAATAACCATAAATAGATTACATCGACCAAACCGAAGGGGAACAATTTCCATGACCTAGGATATTGAGCAGATGTCCTAGGTCATATTATTTAACAATCAGATTTATTGTTATTATTTTTGTAGTTTCTTTTCCCATAACAGGCTTGTGTATAGCATTTCTGGTACCAGTTTTTTAAATGGAACGCCTGAACCATCGTAGAATTTTGTAAACCATTCGTATAAATGAAGCCTTAGTGCCTGAATATAGACTAGTAATCCTTCTATCATCATCACACCTAAATTTCCTAGTATTGCTACTACTATTCCGACTGGAAAGTTACCCGTGGAGAAAAAGAATTCTACTCCATTATTGGCTGTACCCATTAAAGCTACATGTACGAGTAACATAATTCCAATTCTAGTATAACTAATTGTATTAGCAAATAATTCCACTAATCTAATTAACATAACTTCAATGACGGTCATAAATAATTCTTCATTTACATTTCCATGAAGTTTCACTTTCCCAAGTTTAACGCCCAAAGGAACTGCAAGAATTTGTAATATCATAGTTATCATAAGTATCAAGAACGAAATTTTTGTAACTATTTCTACAGTAACCCAATCACCCGCTATATTTGAGAAGAATGGAGCAGGATTTTGATTGGTATACATTTCAAGAACCTTGTAATTAGCACCTACAGCAGCTAACATGAGAGAAATAATTGACAAATACATTATCAGGGTGGGGAGACGGTTAGTTAGTACTTCGTATTTCTTGCCTTGTTTGATTCCTTTGTATATGGAAAATGCAAAAGCACTGACTAAGTGTGTAATACCTATATTGATTGAAAAAGTAAGAATAGTAAGTACAGTCTCTTCTGAGAAGTCTGCTGCATTTAATATTCCTATGAATCCTAATGATCTTAGATATTCACCTCCTGGAACTTCAAAAATATGAAATCCAAAAGCCTCTCCTACTATTAAGCCTGCAATTACTGCAGATATTCCTGATGCAAGGATCAAAGTACCCCATTTTTTTAAATTTCCTGTTCCTCTAATTCTAAATGTAGCACCAAGCAAAGCCAATAGTGCACCTTGTCCTGCATCTCCAAACATTAATCCGTAAAAAATAGGAAATATTAACGCAATCATTGGGGTGGGATCTATCTCATTGGATTTAGGTGGACCTTGGGTAAGTGTTATTGGTTCAAAAGATCTAAAATAACGAGTATTGGCAAATAAAGTAGGTTCTTGATTTTCTTTTGATTGTTCAGAATCAGGGTCATGATCGTGATCTTTCTCTATTTGATGAAAATCATTATGTTTTTTATGCTCGAATACTGTTATCCATCTTTCATGTAGTTTCTTAAAATTATCAGCCATAACAGTTGGAATATATCCTTGAATAATAGCAAAGTTCTTTAACCCTGCAGGTTTTCTTAAAGTTTCTAAAACCTCTCGTACAACTTGAGAGGATTCTCTCAAATAAAGAATTTTTGAATTATTGTCTTTGCTTATCTTCAAAATATTAGAATCAATTTCTTTTTTCTTTGTAGTTAATTCTTTTATTTTTGTAGTTAAATGTAGAAAAGCCTCGCTTGGGTTTTGAGAAAAAGTATTAGGTATAGCAATTTGTGAGATATCAAAACTACGTATTGTTTTTCCTATTCTATCAGAATCCTCATTCTTGGCGAATATGAATAATGCAGAAGAAGTATCATTTAATTTCAATGTAAAAAGAGAGACATCTGAAAGCGAACGTTGAATCTCTGAGAAATCTTTAGTTTTTATAACATATACATTTTGATATAATAATTTACTATTGTTAAGTTTGGATATATCGATCTTTAAATTGGATACTACACTTAGAGTATCTTTTAATGTTTTATATTCATCAAGTTGCCTATTTAAAGAATCCCTTTCATTAATGATTTTTGAGGTTTCATTTACCAAAGTCTTTGAATCTCCCTCTAATTTTAATATTAACTGTTCAATTTCTGAGATTTGTAATTCTTTTTTATTCTTGGGTTTACCCTTAATAATAGCATCCATTATTCCAATATCTGTTTTAATCCCTAACTCACGTACAACTTCATCGATGCTTTGAAAGAGTTTTTGTGAACGTAAATGTAGTTCATCTAGATAAGGATCAGAATATTCAGAATTAGAACTGATTGGATGAAACCATTCAAACTGTGCGAGCCGACTGGCAACTTTTGATGATTCCATCCTAGGAAGAATTAAAGTAACCTTAGCTAGTTGCGCTAAGCCCATTTCAAGAATTTGGATAACAATAAGACTTAAAATCTTATCTATGAAATTTACGATATAGTTGTTAGTAAATTAGTTTAGAACAGAAAAAATATCGAGTAAGAATTAAAAAACACAAAGAATTTCCAATTCATTGTACTTTTCCTTTACAGCTAACAAAAAAAGAGTATTTTCATAAATCAATAACCATTCTTTAACTCCCAGTACAGGTAGTTTTCTTATCAGAATCATATTATCAATAGTTGTACGTACATATGCAATCTTAGGAATCTCAGTCAAATAAAAAAGAGAATCAGATATATCTATTCCTGGGCTACCACCTTGAATATTTACGACGAAAGTATCATTTTTTTTATTTTTTATCTTTGAAGTTACGTAACTTTGTCCTATTTCAAATTTTTCTAAATTCAGCATTGCTTTTAGGTAAGAATTTTTACTTTGAGGGATTTCAGAGGAGAGGGATTTAGAAATTTCATCATAAAAAAAGTTTATCATCAGTTAAGTATATTCAGATGTTATATTTTTTTATTTTTGATAACGTTCGTACCCTTCTATTGGAGTGAGATATAAAAAATTAAGTTCTTTAGAGAATTTTTTTACTTTTTATATTAAAAGTTATAATTATTACAAATTTTCTTTTTTATAATTATCAAACTAAAAATTTATTGTTTTATAAAACATAACTTTAAAAAAAAGGTCCTTTCAATATTATTTGATACTAGATTGTCGGAGAAAAATGGTAGTGGGAAAAAAAATAATTCTCGATTGATACGAATTGAGGCTTTTATAAGAGAAGAAAAAGAAGATGACGTTTTAGCTGCATTAAATAAACTTGGAGTACCTGCAACATTTTATGAATCAAAGGGTATAGGAAAAGGAGAAAAATATCAAATCAGATACGGTAGACGTGGAGATATCTCTACAATGCCCTATTCCAATAGAAGAACAGTAGAAACAATAGTTACAGAGGATAAAGTAGACGAAGTCGTGTCTATAATAAAAGAAGCTGCAAAAATTGATAAAACAGGGGGAGCTGGAGGAATATTAGCAATTTCAAAAGTAGATGAAATTATAAATATCTAATATTTTAACATCATAATCATTTTTATTTTGTTATGGTACTAATTTGGTTATAAGAGAAACCTTCTAGTGTAACTATTAACAAATTTGTACTTAGATAATTGATAATTCAATGCCATAAGAATGATAATAACAATAATAGTAATAGTAATAATACAGATATGAACTTCTCATTTCTTCTATCTGTTTTATTCTTAAATAAGTAAAAACATTATTTAATAGAGAAGTATTTTGTTTTTGGAATAATTAAATAACAGTGATTAACATGAAGTTTTTGTATCTAACAATTCAACAAAGTTATTGAATGAATTTTTAGGAATTACTGCTCCACATGCTTTATCATGACCTCCTCCACTTCCTCCCAAGGTTGATGCAATCTCATTTACAATTCTTCCTAAATGCACATTGCAATCTTTAGATCCCCTTATTGAAATAATGAAAACTTCTTTTTCTTCTTTATATTTATAAACAATAGCAATTTTTTTTTCTGATATTCCTAGAACAAAGTTTACGACTGTACTTGATGCCAGATCAAGGTTATTTTGTACTAAAGCAAGATTATCTTTAATTTTAATTTCCTCGGAAATGGAACTAATAGCATTAGATATCTTTTTTGCATATTTCTCTGCTTCTATAAACCCACCTTCAATTTCATGAGGGAATTTCATAGAAGATAGTACATTAACAATATTGTACAGATACTCTTCATTATTTTGGTTGGAAGAAATCATGTAAGACATTGCTGTTGATTCTAACATTAAAAATTGTCTGTCATATCGAGGTATTAGTGATGAAGCGACAGGCTTATTATCAAGATAATCAGTTAAGGCACCTGCAGCAGCAAAAAATGATGCATTAGCAGAAAGTTTTTTTTTATATTTATTATAAACATGGACACTGGTACATTCTTGAGTAGAGTGTATTAGATTCACCCCTATTTTTTTTATTTCTTTCTTTGCTTTGTTTTCAAGGTCATGATGATCGATATAAATTACTTTATATCCTAAAGTAACCATTTTATATAAAATTGAAATAAACCTATCTTGATTTTTTTTGTTTAATCCAAGATCACAAATAAATATTCTATTATATCCTTTTGTTACAGGTAAGAGATTTTTTAGTAGTTTTTCAAGCTTATTTATAAGATTTGCATAATCTACTAATAGTACAGACACTTTTTTTTTGAAAGCAGAATTTATCAGTATAGCTGAAGAAAGACCATCAACATCTTCTTTATGAGAAATACATATTGTAATAGTCATTTTAATTATAATTAAAACTTAAATATTATTTTCAATTTTATCGGTTTGGATTTTTTTCTTTCTAATTGTTAAAAGTGATGATAATAAGATTGTTGCAGAGAAAAATCCTGAAATAGCGATCATGACCATAAAAGGATCCACAATTTGTTCAGTTGCCATATACAATATCCAAAAACCATTATATATATATCATTAAGATGGTATTAATTTAGTTAATTAATTTTTAGGTTCCTTTCTTAATTAAGGATATTAAAACCTTTAAATATTACTATTCAAATCGAATAATATGTCAAACGATCAAGAGAGATCTGTTCCAAAAATTGTGGCATTGGAAGTTTTGGAAAAGAATGGCGTAAATGTACAAAGATTAATAGAATTAATTAGAAAAGGTGTAGGCGCTGAGTTTACAACATATTATTATTATACAATCTTAAGAATGCATTGTACAGGTTTAGAAGGTGAAGGAATTAAGGAAATAGTAGAGGATGCAAGAATTGAAGATAGGAATCACTTTGAAGCAATGACCCCTAGATTATATGAACTAGGTGGAAGTCTTCCACGCGATATTAGAGAATTTGCTGACCAAGCGGGTTGCCCAGATGCATATTTACCGGATAATTGGCAAGATATTAATTCTATATTAAAGGTGTTGCTAGAAGCAGAACAATGTGCCATTAGGTCATGGGGAGAAGTCTGTGATATGACTGCAGGTAAAGATCCACGAACATATGATATAGCACAAAAAATAATGCAAGAAGAAGTTGAACATGAGGCATGGTTTATTGAGCTTTTGTCAAAAAGACCTTCTGGCCACTTTAGAAGAAAGTTTGTTGGACAATCTCCACATGTTAGTGAACAAGGTAGTTTAATCCACTTATAATTTTTAATTTTTTATGTTTTATTTTTATTGCATAGAATCCTTAGGAATGGACTATAATACTTATTAGGCCACTTTTTTATAATTATTGCTAGAATGAAGCGAAGAACAGCAGAGATGATTATGATAGGTTCAGGTATAGGAATTGCAGCAGGTGCAGGGGTTATGAATATTACTTATATGCTTTATGGAGGATTAGCAATCTTGGGTTTAGGTGTAATTTCAATATTTTGGAGATAACTACCATAAAAAACAGTACGCTACTAATAATAATAATAATAACAATGTATTATATATAAATAGAAATTAAATAGGAGTGTTTCCATAAGAATTTTGGATCCTATTACAGTTTTTGATAAAATAAAAGATGCACAATGCAACAACAAATCGATCACAGTATTGCATGATTTTTTTATTGACAGAATAATCAAAATTAAAGATTTAGAGGAGTTTTTTTTACGTATAAAAGAAAAAACAAAGTATAGAGGTGGAAGCATTAGAGGAATTGCTACTACACAATTTGAAGGAGGTAATGCAGTAAATATTGCTTATTGTCTTGGAAAGCTTGGATTTGATGTAGATCTATTCACTATAACTGATGATTCAAGTAACATGAACTTAAAATATTTTTTTAGCGATTTACCTAAAGTAAAATTGCACTTATCCTATGGAAAACCGGGCTACACAACGTCATTAGAAATCCATAACTCTATAGACTTAAAGGATTCCAATATAATGATTAGTGATGTTGGTGACAATTCAGATTTTGGTCCCGAAAAACTAAATTCTCACGATAATAAAGCAATATTAAATAATTCTGACGCTGTTATTCTCGTAAATTGGGCTAGCAATTGGAAAGGAAATGACCTTTTAAAATATGTATTTCAAAATTCACCTAAATCATTACATTTTGTTGATCCTGCAGATATCCAAACGCGGAGTAATGAATTTTGCTCATTATTAAGAGAGCGAAATAATATGATAGATATTTTAAGTATTAATGAGAATGAATGTAATTCTTTACTTTTTGAATTAGATCTCAAACGTTTTTCCTTATGTAACGAATATAATCGCAACAATATACAACTAGCTGTTCAAGAGTTAGCAAAAAAATTAGGTGTATTTATAGACTTGCATACTAGATACGGTTGTGCTTGTTCTAATGGGAAAGAGGTTTATTTTGCGTATAATATAAAAAATATTGTTGTGCGAAATTTAACAGGTGCAGGGGATTCTTGGGATGCGGCTGATATTATAGGACATATTATTGAATTACCTCCAGAAGAGAGATTATTTTTTTCTAATGCTTTTGCTGCATTATATATATCAATAGAGAACAAACGATTAATTTCACTAGAGAAATTTTTTGAATATTACTATAAATTGTATAATAAATAATATATCCATAAAAATACATCATATAAAAGATTACGAATTTATATTTGATCTAGAGATCAATATTTAATAAAAGTAAATAATATAAAAGTATATTATTTTGTTAAGGCCGTTTTGGTTACTAATTCTTCAATTTTTTTGTTTATATCTAAAGTCACTTTAAGTAAGTCGGGTGTCCATCCTCTTTTTCTGATAAATGTAGACAAGGCTTTAGTATCTTTAGGCAAACATGCACCTTCAAAGGGCCTACCTGCTATTGTTCCATATTTACCAATACGTTTATCGAGGGATACACCTAAACTTACAGCTCTATCATCTATACCTATTTCTTTGCATAACATGCCGATTTCATTAAAGAATGATATTTTTAATGACAAGAAGCAATTAGAGGTATACTTTATCATCTCTGCAGCCTTAGGACTAGTAACAATAATTTTTTCGGTAAGTGGTTTGTACAATTCTTGTAATAATTTGGAACTGTCTTCGACATCTTCTCCTATAATTACCCTATCAGGAATAAAAAAATCTTCATATGCACTTTCTTGTCGTAAAAATTCAGGGTTATAACAAACATCATAATCCTTACCTCTAGTTTTTTTACACTCTTGATCCAGATAATCAATTACGATTTCATTCATAGTTCCTGGCAACATAGTGCTCCTAAAAACTATTAAGTTATATTTATTAGATTGATTTAATGCTTCTGTAATTGAAACCAGAGCAGACTTGACTTGTGACAAATCTTGTTCATCATTATCACCAGTTGGTGTATTAACACAAACAAATGTAATATCACTGTGCTGTAAAGCATCCTTGACGTTATGAGCAATCTTAAAGCCTTCCTTCTTTAACGTTTCCATCCTAGTCTTAGAAATATCATAGAAAAGAACGTCATGACCTAGCTTATGAAATCCTTTGCCCGTTGCAGAGCCAACTACTCCGGATCCAATTATAGAAATTTTTACCATTACTGTTCCACAAACCTCTTTTTATAAAAAAAAACGCAAATTAATATATAAGTACTACTATCTCTTTTTCACTTATATAGTTAGAAGTGATTCTTTTAAATAATCTTCTATAAAAGATTAATATGAATTTTAAATATAAAATTTATCTTATACACTACTGTTACTACTTTTATTTGAGTTTTTTAATAAGAAGTTTTACGATCTGTATATTAATTAGAAAGCACAAAGATAAAGATAATTTAGATGTACAGATTAATGGATGTAAGAGCATCAGAGGAATTTACTATTGCTTTAATTATTTCAATATTATCTGTACTTCTTATTTTTTCTATAATGTATGTTTTTTCACCAAATTTTTTTACTAAAATATCTTTTTTAGAACCAATTCAGTCTCTAGTCTTAAAGCTTTCTGAATTTTTGGGATATATTGCTATTAATTACTATCAATTTATCTGGATATACATACCTCTTGGCATTATAGGGCTTTGGAGATGGAGTGTATGGATATTTAAAAAATCGACATCATTTTTGTACAAACCTAAAGTTCCTTCTAATGGTAGAAGCAATCACAAATATACCATAATTACTCCAGTTTATAATGAAGATCCTAAAATTTTTGATCAGGCAATAAGATCATGGATTAAAAATGAACCTAATGAAATAATCGGAGTAATAGACCAAAGTGATAGCCTTTGTATTGAAATTTTCAATTCTTTTGCAAAAGATTATTCATTTATGAAGATTATCATAGCAACCAAACCTGGTAAAAGACCTGCACTGGCTGAAGGAATAAAAGTTGCAAAATATAAAATTGTTGCTCTCGTGGATAGTGATACAATATGGGAGGAAAAAATTAGGAAATCAATACTTTCTCCTTTTGACGATCCGCTGATAGGAGGCGTTACAACAAGACAACATCCTATTGAAAGAAAGACAATATGGCAAAAAATAACAGACATTTTTTGGGACATGCGAAATTATTATGACCTACCTGCTCAGACTGCAATGGGGCAGGCTCTTTCATGCCTGTCAGGCAGAACTTCATTATATAGAAAAGACATTATAATTGAAAATTTGGATAACTTCCTTAATGAAATAGTCTTAGGAAAGAAAAAGGAATCTGGAGAAGATAAATGTTTAACAAGAATTGTTCAAAGCAAAGGTTGGAAAACGTACTATCAGAGCAATGCGGTAATATATTCATATGCTGCCCCTGATTTTAAGACTTTTTGGAGTCAACGATTAAGGTGGTCAAGGAATAGTCATAATTCTGATTTAATAAGTTTGTGGAATGGGTGGGCATGGAAGCATCCATTTTTAGCATTTCATATAATAGATAGATTTATTTCCATCTTTACATTATTTTTTGGTCCAATATTCTTCGGTATATCAATCTATTTGAATCATTATGTATTAGCGGTATCCATTTTACTTTTATGGATGATAGGTCGAGGAATTAAAATTTTACCACATCTAAAGAGACACCCTGTTGATATTATACTTCTTCCAGTCTATGTAGTCATCAATTTTATGATTGCTATAATAAAACTATATG
>Ga0126313_10000429_pt1 | contig 19782 bp, 20 predicted proteins | sample Plot105A_FD_89954 | JGI IMG/M metagenome (GOLD analysis project Ga0126313, IMG submission 89954) | Serpentine soil microbial communities from UC McLaughlin Reserve, CA, USA - Plot105A | ecosystem: Environmental > Terrestrial > Soil > Grasslands | place: USA: UC McLaughlin Reserve, Lake County...
ACGGCCTACGGGGTTAGCTGACGGGCTCGCGCTGAAAGGTCTGCGCTACCGAGCGGCAATGCTCGGATTCGCCCCTCGACGACGCTGCGGCAACACCGCCGTCATTGGGTTCCCCGTTCCCTCCAACACGGGAGGGATTCGGCTCTGGCTTATGGAACGGGCGGCAGTATAACCACGGCCTTCGGACGGACCGCCGGTGCGGGTCGGCCGTCGCCGCCGCGACGATTTCCCTATCATGGGCGACCGCCGCGCCAACGAGGCGTGGCATCTCTCATGCCATGAAGACCTACGTCGCCACTTCTGCCGACCGCGAGCGCAACTGGGTGCTCGTCGATGCCAACGGGCTCACGCTCGGCCGGCTCGCCACCCAGATCGCCGACGCGCTCCGCGGGAAAAACAAGCCCACGTACACGCCCCATGTCGACACCGGCGACTTCGTCGTCGTCGTCAACGCCGAGAAGATCTCGGTCTCGGGGAACAAGCGCGCCGACAAGCGCTACTACCGCCACTCGGGTTACCCGGGCGGCCTGCGCTCTCGCACGCTCGAGGAGATGCTCGACCGCCGGCCCGAAGAGGTCATTCGCCTCGCCGTCAAGGGCATGCTCCCTCGTAACCGCCTTGCGCGCAGACAGCTCACGAAGCTGAAGGTGTACGCCGGGCCGGACCATCCGCACGCCGCCCAGCAGCCGCAACCCATGGAGATCGCCTCGTGACCGACGTCGAGCAGCCTGAGGACGAGCAGCGCACCCCGGAGACCGACGCGCCCGCTGAGGAGCCCGTCGCCGCCGAGGAGGCGCCCGCCGCCGAGGCCGCGAGCGACGCGCCCGAGCCTGCCGTCGAGGCCGAGGCGCCGGCGGCCGAGCCCGCTGAGCAGCCCGTGGCCGAAGAGCCCGTGGCCGAGGAGCCCGCGCCGGCCGAGCCGGTTGCCGAGCAGCCTGCCGCCGCGACCCCGGCGCCCGCCGCTGAGGCCGAGGAGGAGCTGATCGAGGAGACCCCGCGCGTCAAGCCGGAGATTCCCGGTGCCGACCTCGTGCCGGACATCGTGCTCGATGGCGCTGACGCGGGTGGCGAGACCTCCCTCTATGACGAGGACGGCGAGCCTGTTGCGACCGCCGAGGGCGAGGACGAGCCCGACGTGCAGCCGATCGCCGACGCGGCGATCTCGCTCGCCACGGGCGCGCGCTACACCGCCACCGGCAAGCGCAAGACGGCCGTTGCGCGCGTGACGCTCAAGCCGGGCACCGGCGAGTACGTCATCAACGGCAAGCCGCTCAACGACTTCTTCCCGCGCCCGACGCTCCAGCGCAACATCCGCCAGCCGCTCGAGACGGTCGGCTATGAGGCGCGCATGGACGTGATCGCGAAGCTGCACGGCGGTGGCGTCTCGGCGCAGGCCGGCGCGCTGCGTCACGGCATCTCCCGCGCTCTGCTGGAGGCCGATCCGAACCTGCGCGGCGAGCTCAAGCGCCGCGGCTTCCTCACGCGTGATGCGCGCGCGAAGGAGCGCAAGAAGGCCGGCCTCAAGAAGGCCCGCAAGCGGCCGCAGTTCTCGAAGCGCTAGCTTCCTCTCCGTGGCCCGGCGGTTGTTCGGCACGGACGGCGTCCGCGGCGTCGCGGGCGAGTTCCTGACGGCGGAGTTGACGCTCGCACTCGGCCGTGCGGCGACCTCACGCGTGCGCAACAGCGGGTCGGAGCTCCCGCGCGTCCTGGTCATCCGCGACACGCGTGCGTCGGGCGAGATGCTCGAGGCAGCCGTCGCCGCGGGAGTTGCCGCCGCCGGGGGAATCGCGTTGCTCGGCGGGGTCCTGCCGACGCCGGCTGCGCCGCTGCTGATCCGCCGCTATGGCTTCGACCTCGGCGTCGTGCTGTCGGCCTCGCACAATCCGTGGCACGACAACGGCGTGAAGTTCTTCGGCGCCGACGGCGACAAGCTGTCCGACGCCGTCGAGGAGGAGATCGAGGCACTGCTCGACGACCCGACGGCCCCTCCGCCCGAGCCCGGCAGCGTCACGCAGCTGCACGGCACGCTGGAGGACTACCTGCGCGAGCTGCACACGCGCTTCGCCGGACTCGACCTCAGCGGTCGCCGCATCCTGCTCGACTGCGCCAACGGCGCGACATACCGTGCCGCGCCGGAGATCTTCCGCCGCCTCGGCGCGCACGTCGACGTGATCGCCGACGCTCCGGATGGCCGCAACATCAACGACGGCTGCGGCTCGACACACGTCGAAGCGCTCGCCGACGCGGTGCGGCGCGACGGCCACGACGCCGGCTTCGCGTTCGACGGCGACGGCGACCGCGTACTGGCGGTCGATCGCAAGGGCACGGTCGTCGACGGCGACGAGCTGGTCGCGCTCGCTGCGCTGCACCTGCGCAAGCAGGGCCGGCTGCAGGGCGACGGCGTCGCAGTGACCGTCATGACCAACTATGGCTTCCACACCGCGATGGCGGCCGCCGGTGTCGAGGTCGCGACCACGTCCGTCGGCGACCGCTACGTGCTCGAAGCGCTGCGCGAGCGCGGCTGGACGCTCGGTGGCGAGCAGTCCGGACACATCATCGAGCTCGGCTTCGCCCCCTCCGGCGACGGGATCGCAAGCGCGCTGCTCACGCTGGAGGCGCTGCAAGGCGGCGATCTCGCCGAACGCCACGCGATGGAGAAGCTGCCGCAGACGCTCGTCAACGTCCGTCTGCCCGACCGTGCAGCGGTCGAGCGCGCGGCCTCCGGTGACGAGATGGTCGCGGCGGTCGAGCAGGAACAGGACGCGTTGGCCGGGCGCGGGCGTGTGCTCGTGCGCGCCTCCGGCACGGAGCCGCTGCTGCGCGTGATGGTCGAGGCGCCAAGCGCCGAGGAGGCGGAAGCCGTGTGCGGACGCCTCGTCGACAGGGCGCAGGCCGCGGCCGTCGAAAGCGCTCTCTAGACCGATCGTTCACCGCGGCGTGCGCACGCCGGTTCCCGGGAACGAATGATCTAGGCTGTCTGTCCGTCCCCACGGAGGTTCCCCATGTGCGGCATCGTCGGTTACGTCGGCGCCCGACCGGTCCGTGAGCAGCTGCTCGCCGGACTCGAAAAGCTCGAATACCGCGGCTACGACAGCGCCGGCATCTCCGTGTTGAACGGCGAGGTCGTCGACTCCGTGCGCGCGGTCGGGAATCTCGACGCGCTGCGCAGCGCGCTGCGCGCCGAGCCGGCGGGCGACGGTCCGACCACGAGTGTCGCGCTGGCCGAGCCCGGCACGGGCATCGGCCACACGCGCTGGGCGACGCACGGGCGCGTCACCGAGCGCAACGCGCACCCGCACACCGACGACGAGGACCGCGTCCATGTCGTCGTCAACGGGATCGTCGAGAACTACGTCTCGCTGCAGCGCGAGCTGGAGGCGGAGGGGGCGGTGTTCTCCTCCGAGACGGACGCCGAGGTGATCGCTCACCTGATCGCCAAGCACTACGACGGTGACCTGCCGACGGCTGTGCTTGCCGCCTACGGTGAGCTGGTCGGCCACTTCGCGTTTGTCGCGATGACAGTCGCCGAGCCGGGCGTCCTCGTCGGCGCGCGGCGCGAGTGCCCGCTCGTCGTCGGGCGCGGTGAGGACGAGCAGTTCCTCGCCTCGGCGGTGCCGGGGTTCCTCGCTCGCACGCGGCACGTGCAGTACATCGAGGACGGCGAGATCGTCGTCCTGCGGCCGTCCGGTGTCGACTTCATGACGGCCGACGGCGCGCCGGTCGAGCGCGAGGTCGTCGAGATCGACTGGGACGCCGAAACCGCCGAGAAGGGCGGCTACGAGACGTTCATGCTGAAGGAGATCCACGAGCAGGCGGACGCCGTCGCGGAGACGGTGGCGGACCGCACGGCGCGTGGCGACGGCGTGGATCTCGGCGATCTCGGCACGATCGACGACGCGTTCCTGCGCGACGTGCGGCGGATCGTCGTCGTCGCCTGCGGCACCTCCTACCACGCCGGCCTGATCGGCCGCTACGCGGTCGAGGAATGGGCGCGCGTGCCGGTCGAGATGGACGTCGCCTCCGAGTACCGCTACCGCAACCCGGTCGTCGGCCCGGGCGACCTCGTGATCGGCATCTCGCAGTCCGGCGAGACGGCCGACACGCTCGCCGCGATGCGGCTGGCGCGCTCGCGCGGCGCGACCGTGCTGGGCGTCACGAACGTGATGGGCTCGCAGATCACACGCGATGCGGACGGCGTGCTGTTCACGCGCGCCGGCCTGGAGATCGGCGTTGCGGCGACGAAGACGTTCGTCGGCCAGGTCGCGGCGATGTACCTGCTCGCGCTGCGGCTCGCCGAGCTGCGCGAGACGCTCCCGCCGACGCGCCTGACAGAGCTCGTGGGCGCGCTGAAGCACCTCCCGCACCACATCGCCGAACTGCTCGAGGCAGGCAGCGAGCAGATCGAGTCGATCGCCCAGGCGCACCACCGGGCGGAGTTCTTCCTCTACCTCGGGCGCCATGTCGGGCTGCCGGTCGCGCTCGAGGGGGCGCTGAAGTTGAAGGAGATCTCCTACATCGCGACCGACGCCTACGCTGCCGGCGAGATGAAGCACGGCCCGATTGCGCTGCTCGACGAGCAGACGCCGGTCGTGTGCGTCGCGACCGACTCGCCGGTGCTCGACAAGGTCGTCTCGAACATGCAGGAGGTGCGCGTGCGCGGCGCGCACGTGATCGCGATCGTGACGGAGGGCAACGACGAAATTGCTGCACATGCCGAGCAGGCGATCACGATTCCGGCGACGGATTGGATGCTCGCGCCGCTGCTCGCGGTCGTGCCGCTGCAGCTGCTGGCGTACCACATCGCCCGTCTGCGCGGCCTGAACGTCGACCAGCCGCGCAACCTCGCGAAGACCGTCACTGTCGAGTAGCCTCGCCCGCATGACGGGGCTTCCCGCTTGGTTGGAGCCGCTGCCTGATGCACAGTCGCAGCGCGCGCTCGACGCGTGGGCAATCGAGCAGCGCCGCATCCCCGGCCTGGAGCTGATGGAGCGCGCCGGGCGCGGGCTCGCCGAGCTCGTCGCGCAGCACGTGCCGCAGGGCGTGATCGTGGTCGTCTGCGGCCGCGGGAACAACGGCGGCGACGGCTTCGTCGCAGCACGGCTGCTGCGCGAGATGGGTCGCGAGGTCGACGTGCAGCTGCTCGGCACGGCGGGCTCGCCCGAGCTGGCCGGCGACGCGCGCGCGCACTGCGAGCGGCTGCCGGGCTCACCGCCGCGGCCCTTCAATCCCGGTTCGCTGATGGAGGTTGCAGGGATCGTCGACGCGGTGCTGGGTACGGGTTCGCATGGCGTCCTGCGCGGCGAGGCGCTCGACGCGGTCGAGACGATGGCGGCGGCTGCGGAACGGGGGATACCCGTGGTCGCGTGCGACGTGCCGAGCGGTGTCGATGCCTCGACCGGCGAGGTCGCTGGGCCGGCGGTGCGCGCCGTCGCCACCGCTACGTTCCACGCCGGCAAGCCGGGGCTGTGGATCTTGCCGGGAAAGCAGCACGCCGGCGAGATCACCGTCGTCGAGATCGGCATCCCGGCGGATGGCCGGCCGGCTGACGGCAGCGCCAGCGTCGGGCTGATCGGCGACGGGGTCTTCGGGGAGCTGCCGGAGCGTGGCGCCGAGGCGACGAAGTTCGACGGCGGCAGCGTGCTCGTGTGCGGCGGCTCGCTCGGGCTTACCGGCGCGCCGTCGATGGCGGCCGAGGGGGCTGCGCGGGCAGGCGCGGGCTATGTGACCGTCCTCGTCCCGGCATCGCTCAACCTCGTCTTCGAGCTGCGCGACGCGGAGGTGATGAGCGTCCCGCTGGCCGACGAGAGCGGGGCGTTCGTGCCGGAGGCGCTCAACGAGGCGCTTGTGCGCTGCGATCGCGCCGACGCGCTCGTGCTGGGCCCCGGTCTCGGGCGCTCCGAAAGCGCGGCGACGTTCGCCCGTGAGATGGCGCTGCATGCTCCACTGCCGCTGCTGCTCGACGCGGATGGGCTCAACGCGAACGCCACCGAGACCGCGCTCGAGCGGCTCGCCGGTCGCACGGCGTCGACCATCCTCACACCGCACGGCGGCGAGCTGGCGCGCCTGCTCGGGGTCTCCAGCGACGCGGTGCGCGCCGCGCGACTCGCGAGCGCGCGTGAAGCGGCCCGCCGCGCCGGCGCGATCGTCGTGCTGAAGGGCGACGACACGCTCGTCGTCGAGCCGGGCGAGCGCGGGCGGGTCGGCGTCAGCCGCGGCGACGCGCCCGCGCTCGCAACCGCCGGCACCGGCGACGTGCTCTCGGGCGTGATCGGCGCGCTGCTGGCGCGCGGTGTCGAGCCGTTCACGGCCGCCTGCGCCGGCGTCGAGCTGCACCGCCGCGCCGGTCGTCTCGTCGGCGCGCGTGTCGGCGTCGAGGGCGCGCTGGCGCGCGACGTGATCGCGGCGCTGCCCGACGCCCGCCGCGAGAGGTAGGCTCCACGCCAGATGCCCACCGTCGTCGACATCATGCAGCGCGATCCGGTGTCCGTGACCCCCGAGGACACGGTCGAGACGCTGCTGCGCACGCTGCGCGAGCACGAGCTGCCGGGCGTCCCGGTCGTCAACGGCGGCGGACGGTGCATCGGGATCGTGACGGAGTCGGACCTCGTGCTGGTGGACGAGGAGGAGGATCTGCGCCTGCCGCTGCACATCGACCTGTTCGGCGGCACGATCTTCCTGGGACGGCTGAAGCCGTTCGAGGACCGCGTCAAGAAGGCGATCGCTTCGACCGTCGCCGACATGATGACCGAGGACCCGACGACCGTCGCACCGGATACGGACCTGCACGAGGCTGCGCGGTTGATCGCCGAGCACCGCCACAACCGTCTGCCGGTCGTCGAGCACGGTCGTCTCGTCGGCGTCGTCACGCGGCTCGACGTGCTCGAGGCGCTCGTCTCCCCGGAGTAGCGGTGGCGCTGCGCGCGCTCGCGCGGGTCAACCTCGCCGCCGTCGAGCGCAACTGCGAGCGGCTGCGTTTCGCCGCCGGCCCGCACACTGCGTTGTGCGCCGTCGTGAAGGCGAACGCGTACGGCCACGGGACGGTCCCGGCCAGCCGCGCGGCCCTCGCCGGTGGAGCGAGCTGGCTGGCCGTCGCCGCCGTCCAGGAGGCCGTCGAGCTGCGCGCCGCCGGCATCGAGGTGCCCGTGCTGATGATGGGCGCGCTCAGCGCGGAGGAGCTGCCGGTTGCGCTCACTGCGAGCACGGACGTCGTCGCCTGGCGGGCATCCTTCGTCGAGGATCTGTGTCGCAGCGCCCATCGGTGGCCCGGCGAACGCCCCGTGCGCGTCCACGTGAAGCTCGACGTCGGCATGGGGCGACTCGGGATCCGCGACGCCGACGAGCTGCTGCGCGTCGCCGAGCAGATCCATGCGGCACCGGAGCTGGAGCTCGTCGGTGCGATGACGCATCTGCCGTGTGCCGACGAGGATCCGGAGCGCACCCGCGCGGATGTCGAGCGCTTTCGCGCGTTCGGCGAGCGGCTGCGCGTGCTGAAGCCCGACGTCGTGCTGCATGCTGCCAACAGCGCGGCGACGCTCGCCGTGCCGGAGAGCCGCTTCGACATGGTGCGCTGCGGCGTCGCGATCTACGGCCTCGACCCGTTCGGCGTCGACTCGGCCGACCACGACCTCGAGCCGGCGCTTGAGCTGCGCTCCTTCGTCGCGGCCCTGAAGCCGCTCGCACCGGGTGAGAGCGTCGGCTACGGCGCGCGCTTCGTCGCGCGCGAGCCGACGTGGATCGCGACGCTGCCGATCGGCTATGGGGACGGCTGGCGGCGCGCTTTCTCCGACAACGCGGAGGTGCTGATCGGTGGGCGCAGGCACCCGCTCGTCGGCCGCGTGAGCATGGACAACGTCACGGTTGACGTGGGACCCGACCCGGCCGGAATCGCCGAGGGCGACGAGGCGGTCCTGCTGGGCCGCGACGGGGACGAGCGGATCACCGCGGAAGTGCTCGCCCAGCGCATCGACACGATCAACTACGAGATCACGACCGCGCTGACGGCGCGTCCGACGCGCGCGTATCACCGCGATGGCGCTGTGCTCGGCACCGACGGGCTGCCGCAGCCGGACCCCGAGACCGCTGCATGAGCGCCGACGCGCTCGCAGTCGCGCGCGAGGCACTCGCCGACACGCCCGCCTGGCTCGTCGGCGGTGCTGTGCGCGACCGCCTGCTCGGCCGATCGACCGCGGATCTCGACCTGGCCGTGGCAGGCGACGTGGAGGCGGCGGCACGGGCGCTCTCGCGTGCGGCGCGCGCTGCCGTCTTCCCGCTGTCGGAGGACTTCGGCGCCTGGCGCGTCGTCGCGCGCGGCGGGGCGTGGCAGGCCGACCTCTCGCCGCTGCTGGGCGAGACGATCGAGCAGGACCTGGCGCAGCGCGACTTCACGGTCAACGCGATCGCCGAGCCGCTCGCGGGGGGCGATCTGGTCGATCCAACCGGGGGACAGGCGGACCTCGCGGCGCAGCGCCTGCGGATGGTCTCGCCTGCATCGTTCGAGGCCGACCCGCTTCGCGTCCTGCGACTGCCGCGCTTCGCCTGCGAGTTGGCACTGGGGGCCGAGGCGGCGACGGTCGCCGCCGCGGCCGGCCATGCCGGCGGTCTCGCGCAGGTCGCCGCCGAGCGCGTCTTCGGCGAGCTGAAGCGGATCGTCGCCTCGCCCGACCCGCTCGCGGGGATCGAGCTGATGGAGCGCGTCGGCGCCGTCGACGCCGTGCTGCCCGAGTTGGCGGCGCTCTCCGGCGTCCAGCAGAGCGCCTACCACCACCTCGACGTCTACCGGCACACGCTCGCCGTCCTGGCGGAGACGGTGGCGCTGGAGCGGGATCCCGTCGCGATCTTCGGCGAGCAGCACGGCGCCGCGGTCGCGGCGCTGCTGGCGGAGCCGCTGGCCGACGAGCTGACGCGCGGCACTGCACTGCGCTTCGGCGCGCTCCTGCACGACATCGCGAAGCCCGAGACGCGCGCGGTCGGCGAGGACGGACGCGTCTCGTTCTGGTACCACGACTCCCGGGGGGCCGAGCTGTCGCGCGCGATCCTCGCGCGGCTGCACGCGAGCGAGCGCCTGCGTGCGCACGTCGCCGCGCTCACGCGCCACCACCTGCGGCCGGGCTTCCTCGTGCGCGAGCGGCCGCTGCCGCGGCGCGTCGAGTACCGCTATCTGAAGGCCTGTGAGCCGGTCGAGGTCGACGTCCTGCTGTTGTCGGTCGCCGACCGCGTGGCGACGCGGGGTCAGAGATCCGATGTCGCGATCGCGAAGCATCTCGAGCTCGTGCGCGAGCTGATCGGCCCGGCGCTCGCGTGGCGCGAGCACGGACCGCCGGCGCCGCTCGTCCGCGGCGACGAGCTGGCCGATGCACTCGGGATCGCGCGCGGGCCACGGCTCGGGACGCTGCTCGCGGAGCTTGAGGAGGCCGCCTACGCCGGCGAGGTCGCCTCGCGCGATGACGCGATCGATCGTGCGCGCGAGCTGCTCGCGGAGAGCCCGGGGGGCGGTTAGGCCGAGGTCGCGCTGGGCGCGGCCCGCCCGGGCACCGCTGCGGCCAGCTTGCGCGCGATCGCGGTGCAGAGCGTGACGGCGTCGCTGACGCTGCTGTGATCGACGTTCTCGGCGGTATCGGACGGCCAGTGGTAGTTGGCCGGCACCTTCAGATTCGTGACCGAGCCGATCGCGGTCGTCGGGTAGCCGGCGCGCAGCGCGATCAGCCCGTCGGTCGCGTTGCGCAGTCGCAGCCCGCGCCACAGCTCGACGCCGCTCTCTCTCGCGCACCCCTCGACGAGATCCTTGAAGTCGTCCGGGTAGTCGCGCATCCGCAGCATCCCCTCGCCCTCGATCAGCGTGAGATGCGGGGAGCCGACCGTGTCGACGCACACGACATGCGTGCGCTCGCGCGGGAGCGCCGGGAAGTGACGCCGCGCAAACGCCTGCATCCCCTCCATGAAGCCCTCCTCCGAGCCAGTCGAGACGAGCAGCACGCGCAGCCCCTCGACGGGGTGCTCGGCGAGCTCGGTCGCCAGGCCGATGAGCGTGGCGACGCCCGTGAGGTTGTCGTTCGCCCCCGGAACCGCGTCGCGTGCCCCGATCTCGGCGAACGTCGCGGCCGAGCCGAGCGCGAGCACGGTACCGACGGTGACGGGGCGCCCCCGCCCGATCAGGGCGCCGAGGGCGACGAGCAGCGGGCCGGCGATCACCGGGGCCATCAGCGGCGGAGAAGTGTTGCTGCGCTCGAGCAGGCCCGGAGCGAGTCGGTCGACGAGCGGCAGAACGCCGGGGTGGAACAGCAGGCCCCAGTGGGCCGCGTCGTGGTGGGCGACGAACACGACGGTGCGGTCCGCGTGCGGATCGCCCGTCTCCGCGACGACGTTCCAGGTCGGCCGGCTCGGCAGGAAGCGGCGGCGGAACCACAGTCTGCCGCCGCCGACGTCGTCCCAGATCGCGGCTGCCGTGAATGCGCCGACCGCCGCCGCCAGTGCACGACGCCGACGGCCGCCCTGGCGTGCGAGCAGCCCGGCGGCGCCGGCAAGCGCGTTCGGCACACCGAGCGGGAACCAGTAGCCGCCGTGCGCGCGCTCCTCCTCGACGGTTGCGCTGCAGCCGAACTCGGCGAGCTGCGCGGCGATCCACTGAGCTGCCTCGTGCTCCCCGGGAGAGGCCGAGGGACGCTCGATCGCCGCGAGGTGGGCAATCGCCTGGCGCAGGTGAGTGCGATCGGGCACGACCGCTCGCAGGCTATCGATATGCTCGCGCCGTGCCTGCCGGTTCCGACAACTGCCTCTTCTGCAGGATCGTTGCGGGCGAGCTGCCGGCGACGATCGTCGACGAGGACGCGCGCACGGTGGCCTTCATGGACATCAACCCGGCGACGCGCGGCCACGCGCTCGTGATCCCGCGCGTCCATGCGACTGACCTTCACGAGCTCGATCCGGAGGACCTGCAGGCATGCGCCGTCGCGGCGCAGCGGCTCGCCGGTCGTATGAGAGCGCGGCTGGGGGCGGACGGGATCAACCTGATCAACTCGTGCGGCGCGGCCGCCTGGCAGACCGTCTTCCACTTCCACATGCATGTCGTCCCACGCTACGTCGGGGACCCGCTCGAGCTGCCGTGGGTGCCGGCGCCCGGCGACATGGACGAGATCGCGGCGACTGGCGTACTCCTGCGTGGCTAATGCCGCCAGGGCTGGTACTTGCAGCCGGCACACCGGATCCTGTTAGTTTTTCCCCGACAGATCGAGCTCCCGCTCGATGGAACCCCGCCGACCGTCGCGGTCGGCAGCTTGCTCCTCGGGGGACGCAATGGCAACGGGAACGGTGAAGTGGTTCAGCGACGACAAGGGCTTCGGCTTCATCACGCCGGATGACGGCGGTCGCGACCTCTTCGTCCACTACAGCGGCATCTCCGGCGACGGCTATCGCTCGCTCGCCGAGGGCGCGAAGGTCAACTACGAAGAGGAGCAGGGCGACAAGGGCCCCAAAGCGGTCAACGTCACCAGACTCTAGGTAGGCGGGCGGCTCTCGCCTGCATGGCGCGTTGCGGGGCGGTCCTTCCGCCCTCGTCTCGTGTTGAATGGGCATATGAAGCGCATCCCCCTCGGCGTCGCCCTGGCCGTCTGCCTGCTCGGCGCCGCCGCCTCCACGGCCTCGGCCAAGACGTATGAGCTCGGTGCGAGCACTGACGGCGCGTCCGTCAGCTGCCCGGACAACTGCTTCGTCGTGACGCGTACGACGGCGCTGCAGGTCCGCACCGGCACGCTCAGATATCCGACGACCGTCCCGAAGAGTGGGCGCGTCGTCTCCTTCACGCTGCAGCTCGGCTCGCTGAGCGACAGACAGATCAGCTTCTTCAACTCGACCTACGGCGGCACCTCGCGCGTGCAGCTCGCCATCCTGCGGGAGCAGGCCAGACCGGCGCGCAGCTACGAGGTCGTCGCGACGACGGGGATCTTCAAGATCCAGCCGTTCTTCGGCACGACCGTGCAGTTCCCGCTGAAGACGACGCTCGCAGCACGCAAGGGCGACATCGTCGCGCTCACGGTGCCCACCTGGGCACCGGTGTTGGCAGTGAACCTGCCGAAGGAGAACGGCTGGCGTGCCAGCCGCGACGACAGTTGCACCGACCTGCTCACGCAGACGGCGCAGATGACGCTCGGCGACGCCACGCAGTACAAGTGCCTGTACCAGACGGCCCGCGTGACCTACACGGCATCGCTCGTCTCGACGCCCGTCGCGCCGACCCCGCCGGCGGACACGAGAGACACGAGAAGAACCACCAGATAGCCACTGTCAGGTGCGTGGGGCGGACGACGCCCCGCGCACCTCAGCAGGCGCCCGGGTTCTCGTCGCAGAAGCTCTGATAGTTCGGCGCGGCGCCGCCCGGGTTGGCGGGCTGCGCCGGGGTGGTCGTGCCACCGCCGCCGGTCGCCGGAGCCGTTCCGCCACCGGTGTCGGTGTCGGCGCCCGTGTCGCCGGTGTCCCCACCGGTGTCGCCCGTCGCGGCTCCGGTGTCGCCGCCCGTGTCGACCGCTCCGCCGGTGTCGCTCGACGTATCGGGCGTGGTGGAGGTCGTCGAGGTGGTGCCGGTCGTGGTCGTCGAGGTCGACGTGCTGCTCGGCAGCGTCGCGCTCGTGCCGACGGTCAGCGGCGGCGTGTCGAGCGTCTCGGCCGACTGCGACCCGCTGCTGCCGCATGCGGCGACGCCGACGGCGAGCAGCAGTCCGACGGCAAGGGCTGCGATCAGCAGCAGGGGATGCGTGCGACGAGGCACGGAACGCGAAGAGCCTTAGCTGGCGTGGACGATCGGCGCCATGCGGCGACCGCAGTTCGGGCAGTCGTTGAGATCCTTCTGCGCGAACTGGTCGCACCAGTTGCACAGGCGCAGGTTCTCGACGGCCCAGGGCAGATCGGAGGGGGTCGGCGCGAGCGGCACCAGCGTCGCCACGACCTCGAGCGGCTCGCCGGTCTCGCGATCGACGTACGTGCGGCCAGCCTCGGCCTGGATGACGACTTCGCGGCCCGTGGAGGGGGTCCGCATGCGGTAACGCTGATGGTTCCTCACGCGACGGGATGCTACCAACGCGTGCAGGCGAAGCGCCGCGCCGCATCCTCGGTCACGTGCCATCCCGGTGCGGCTTGGACGGCGCCGCCTGCGGCCATAGGCTTGCGGCGTGCGCGTGTTGATCTTCCATGGTTACCTGCTGCAGGGGACCGGCTCGAACGTCTACAACGCGAACCTCGCCGCCGCACTCGTGCGGCTCGGGCACGAGGTGCATCTGCTGTGCCAGGACCGAACGCCGGGCGAGCTGTCGTTCGTGGATGCCGTCGGCGACTGGGACAGCGGCTCGCTCGCGGTCCGCACACTGCGCGAGCCGGTCCGCTGCACGGTGTACCGCCCCGCGCTCGCAGGTCTGCTGCCGGTGTACGTCGCGGATCGCTACGCGGGCGTCGAGGCGCGGCCGTACCCGGACTGCAGCGAGGCTGAGGTGGAGGCGTACGTCGAGGCCAACGTGCGCGCGGTGCGTGACGTCGTCGCGCGAACGCGGCCGGACGTCGCGCTCGCGAACCATCTCGTGATGGGTCCGCTCGTTCTCGCCCGCGCGCTCGGCGGTGAGATTCCCTATGCGGTGAAGATCCACGGCAGCGCGCTCGAGTACACCGTCGCGCCGCACCCAGAGCGCTTTCTGCCGGCTGCGCGGGAGGGGCTGGCGCAGGCTCGGGGGATTCTGGTCGGTTCAGAGCACGTCGCCGAGCGGCTTGTCGCGACGCTCGGCGACGAGGCGCTGCGAATGCGCATCCGGCTCGGACCCCCCGGCGTCGACGTCGAGCGCTTCGTGCCCCGGGCCCCCGAGGAGGCCCGCGCCGGCCTGCGGGCGTTGGCCGGGCGGTTGGCGCAGACGGCGACGGCCGAGGCGGACGCACCGGCCGTCGACCCAGACGAGCGCTCCGCGTTCGCGCGCGATGCCGGCGAGGCTGCGGTCGCGTTGGAAGACGTGGCGGCGGGGACCGACGACCGGCTCGTCGCGTTCGTCGGCAAGCTGATCGTCTCGAAGGGGATCGACCTGCTGCTCGCCGCCTGGCCGCTCGTGCTGTTGCGGGAGCCGCGCGCACGGCTCGTCGTCGTCGGCTTCGGCGCCTACCGCGACGGCTGCGAGCGGCTGATCGACGCCCTGGCAGACGGCGATCTCACGGCGCTCGACCGGCTCATCCAGGCCGGCCGGGCGGAGGAGGGAGGACCGCACGCGCCGCTCACGCTGCTGCGGGCCTTTCTCGACGGGCTGGACGCCGGCGCACGCGCCGACTACCTCGCGGCTGCCGCGACCCTGCACGATCGCGTGGTGCTGACCGGCCGCCTCGATCACGAAGAGCTCGCCGGCCTGTTGCCGGCGTGCGAGGCGCTCGTCGTGCCGAGCACGTTCCCCGAGGCGTTCGGCATGGTCGCCGCCGAGGGTGCCGCGTGTGGTGCACTGCCGGTGTGCGCCGAGCACTCGGGGTTGGCCGAGGTTGCGAGCGCACTTGCCCAGTCGGTGCCGGAGCCGGCACGTCCGTGGCTCGCGTTCCCCACTGCCGCCGGCTCCGACCCGGTTCGGGGGATCGCCGAACGCGTCACGGCATGGCTCGCCGCACCGGACGAGCTGCGCGAGCAGGTGCGCGCCGTGCTCGTGGCAACCGTCCGCGAGCGCTGGTCCTGGGAGGGCGTCGCAGGCGGCGTGATCGCCGCGGCGGGAGCGAGCGTCGGTGCGTCTGCAACGCCTGCAGAGTCGTTGCAGCAGTAGGCACTGGGCAACCGCCGCCGTTCCGGATAGCATCGTCGCGCACGATGTTCGTTCTTTTGAGGAGAGGGGCGGCGGCGTTCGCCGCGATAACGGCGACCGCTGCGGTGCTGCTGGCCGGTTGCGGCAGCGACATCAAGGGCGATCACGCCGACCTCGTCAACGGCAAGCAGCTGTTCGTGCAGAGATGTGGCGCGTGTCACGCGCTCGCTCGTGCCGGGACGAGAGGCACGGTCGGCCCCGACCTCGACGACGCCTTCGCGCAGTCGCTCAGCGAAGGCTTCAAGCGCAGCGTCGTCGACGGCGTCGTGAAGGAGCAGATCCTCTACCCGAGCGTGTCGGGCGAGATGCCCGCCAAGCTCGTCACGGGCCAGCACGCGGTCGACGTCGCCGCCTACGTCGCGGCCTCCGCGGCCAAGTCTGGCGAGGACACAGGTGCCCTCGCCGCCGCCGTCAGATCGACCTCGCAGAGAGCTGCCACCGCGCAGGACGGCAAGCTCGAGATCGACGCGAACCCAGACGGCCAGCTCGCCTACGAGGTCAGCAGCGCGACCTCCGGCGCCGGCGCGCTCGAGATCGATTCGAGAAACGCCTCCTCGGTCCCGCACGACATCGCGTTGCAGGAGGGGACGGACGGCAGAGTGATCGGCGAGGGCAGAACCGTCTCCAACGGCGGTGTCTCAACGGTGGCGGTCAGTGTCAGAGCCGGCAGATACACGTTTTACTGCACCCTGCCCGGCCATCGTGAGGCCGGCATGCAGGGCACGCTGACCGTCAGATAGCGGCGCGCGAGCGGGTCGGCGGCTCCATACGGGGAGCGCCGGATGCATCGTGCTCGCGAGAGGCGAGCCAGAAGAGCCACGAGACGGCGACGACCATCATCACGATGTCGAGCGTCATCATCAGCCCGCCGGCTGTGCGCTGATCGGAGTGGGCGGTGATCCCCTCGCGCATGCCGCGACCGTACACGTCAGCGTAGAGGATCCCTCTCGCAAAGACGAACATCATGCCGAGGAACATCGTCGACATGCGCGCGGCGAAGATGTAGCCGATCTTCCACAGCTGTCCGCCCATGCGGCGTCTCATCGGCTCGATGACCGGCCACCACAGCAGCAGGTTCGCGATCAGGAAGCACTCGTGCTGCAGCGCGTGTAACAGCGGGTCGTTGAGCGCGCCCTCGAACAGCAGCGACAAGTGCCAGATGTAAATCGTGAAGACGTAGAGCGGCAGCGCCACCAGCGGCCGTCGCAGCACCGCGAACGCACTTCGCAGCCAGCGGCGCCGCGCAAGCAGCACCAGAGCGCGGCGGGGGAGGTAGAACAACAGCATCGGCGTGCGCATGCCCAGCAGCAGGAACGGCGCGGCGATGTCGCCCAGCAGCAGGTGCTGGGCCATGTGCGAGCTCAGCAGTCTGTCCTCGTAGGCGCCCGGCGGACCGAGCATCGCGATCGCGAGCAGCGCGATGCCGATCCACCACGCCGCCTGCTGCCAGGCGGAAACGCGGAGGCGGCGGCCGCGAACGATGCGCAGCGCGCGGACGTACAGGCCGCCGGCGAGCAGCAGCAGGGCGATCAGGACGGGATCGAGGCTGACGAGCCGCACTGCAGCTCAATCGTCCCGCGCGAGCGAATCGCGCGCGACGCTCACGTCAGCGCGCGCACGACAAGCACGACGACCGTGATGGCGATCACGATGCCTGCGGTCCACAGCAGAAACCGGAACGCCTCCTGCTCCGACCGCAGCGGATTCAGCATGCGCCGAGGACGCACGGATACCGGCGCCGGATCGCGGTCATCGGGCTTGCCAATACCGAGTATTGGCTGCGCCCTGCTTCCCGCGCCCGGCTTGGTCCCGAGCGCCCTCGCCTGCATGCTGTGAGCATCTACAGCAGGTAGACGGTCGTGTACACGACCACCCACATCACGTCGACGAAGTGCCAGTAGATACCCGGCACCTCGACGCCGCGGTGCTGCTCGGGGGAGAAGTGCCCGCGGAACGCGCGCACCGTGACCATCAGCAGCAGGCACAGGCCGATGAAGACGTGCGCGCCGTGCAGGCCCGTGAGGCCGTAGAAGACCGACGCCTGCGCGCTGTTGGACGGTGCGAAGCCGATGTGCACGTACTCGTTGATCTGCACGAAGAGGAACGTGGCGCCGAGGAAGAACGTCGTCAGCATCCCGGCCTTCAGTGCGAAGCGGTTGTTGCGCTTGACGCCCTCGAGCGCCCAGTGGATCGTCACCGAGGACGACAGGAGGACCGCCGTGTTGAAGCCGGCGATGATCTTCGGCAGCTCGGTGCCCTCCGCCGGCCAGGGGTTCCCATCCACGACCCGGATGAAGAAATAGGCCGTGAAGAAGGCCCCGAAGACCATAATCTCCGAGATGATGAACAGCAGCATCCCGAGCATCTGGGGCTCGACGCGCGAACTGCGGTGCGCCTCGGGCGGGCCATGGTGATCGTGCTCAGCAGCGTGAGCACCGGCGTGCAGGGATGCGGCGGATGCCTCCATCAGGCGGCCTGCGCTCCGCTGTCGCCCGCGTCCGCGCCGCCGAGGTCGACGACGACGTGCTCGACCGGGCAGGCCGTGGCACGCTTGACGCGCTCGACGAGGTCGCTGCGCAGCCAGCGGGAGCGCATCTTCGGAAGCGTCGATATGACGATCTCGTCGACGCGGTAGAACTGCAGCGCGTTCATCACCGCGGTGTAAGGATCGGGATCGCCGATGCTGCCGGTGGCGGGGATGCCCTCGCTGTGCAGGCGCTCGAGCAGGGCCTTGAGACGCTCGCGCGCCTCGGCGACGTGATGGCCCTGGCCGCCGTCCTGCGGGACGATCACCGTGAAGCGGTGAGGGCCGTCGGACGCGCGGCGCTTGAGCTCCTCGAACAGCGGCTCGCCGCCGGCCGTCTTGTTGGCGATCACGAGCGTCTGCGTCGCCTCGGCGCGGTCCTTGTCGAGGTCGACGACGACGTGCCGAATCGGCAGGCCGGTCGCATCCTGCACGCGCTCGATCAGATCTCGGCGCATCCAGCCGGAGCGGGTCTCCGGGTGGGTCGAGACGATGATCTCGTCGATCCCGTACTCGCGCACCGCGTCGAGCGTCGCGTTGAAGGGATCTGGGTCCATGACATCGCCACGCGCCTCGATCCCGAGCCCGCGCAGTGCGGAGAGGGTCGCTTCGACGCGGTGCTGCGCGGCATCCCGCACTGCCTCGTCGTAGATCACGAGGCCGGACTGGGGCTTGTTCTGCGGTGCGATCACGACGAAGCTCGCATTGCCCTGATCGCTGCGCTCCCGGATTGCCTCGATCAGGCTGTATCCGCCGTGGGTGTCATTTGCGACGACGAGAACGTTGGCCATGCGCTTCACCTCACTCCGTGGTCGGTGCTGTGGCGACGTTGCCAGCCGGCGTCGGCTTCGCTTCCGCCGGCGACTGGAAGATGCCGTGGACCGCGCCGGGGATTCCGTACTCGTACGGACCGCCCACCACCGTCGGCACCGCGTCGAAGTTGAAGATCGGGGGCGGCGAGGAGACCTGCCACTCGAGCGTCAGCGCGCGCCACGGGTTGGCGGCGGCGCGCGGCCCGAGGCGCCAGCTCACGACCATGTTGTAGAGGAACACCATCATGCTGATGCCAAGGCAGAAGCTCGCGATCGTGATCGCCAGGTTCATCCCCGCGAACTGCTCCGCGTAGTCGGCAACGCGACGCGGCATCCCCTGCACGCCGATCACGTGCATCGGTGCGAACGTGAGGTTGAAGAAGACGAACGTCGCCCAGAAATGGATCTTGCCGAGCCGCTCGTCGTACATCCGGCCCGTCATCTTCGGGAACCAGTAGTAGACGCCGGCGAAGATCGTGAAGAGAGATCCGCCGAACAGCACGTAGTGGATGTGGGCGACGATGAAGTACGTGTCCGAGACGTGGATGTCGAACGGGATCATCGCCAGCATCACGCCGCTGATGCCGCCGAGCGTGAACGTCGTCAGGAAGCCGAGCGCGAACAGCATCGGCGTGTCGAGGTGGAGCACGCCGCGCCACAGCGTCGCGAGCCACGAGAAGATCTTGATGCCCGTGGGGACGGCGATGATCGCGGTGGTGATCATCATCGGGATGCGGATCCAGCTCTGCATGCCCGAGACGAACATGTGGTGCGCCCACACGGTGAAGCCGAGCACCACGATCGCCAGCAGCGAGAAGGCCATCATGCGATAGCCGAAGATCGGCTTGCGTGATTTCACCGAGATGATCTCGCTGATGATCCCGAAGCCCGGCAGCATCATGATGTAGACGGCCGGGTGGGAGTAGAACCAGAAGACGTGCTGGTACATCAGCACGCTGCCGTCCTTGCCGGCGCCGACGAACGCGTCGAAGAACTGGAAGCCGAGCGCGCGGTCGAGCAGCACGAAGAACTGCGAGGCGGCGACGAACGGCGTCGCGATCACGACCAGCAGCGAGGTCGAGAAGTTCGCCCACACCAGCAGCGGCATGCGGAAGAAGCTCATGCCCGGCGCGCGCATCGTGATGATGGTCACCAAGAAGTTCAGGGCGGTCGCGATCGAGGACGCGCCCGCAAACTGCACCCCGATCGTGAAGAACAGCTGCCCGATCGGCATCTCCGTCGAGAGCGGTGCGTAGGCCGTCCAGCCGGTTGCGAACGAGCCGCCCGGCGCGAGGAAGCTGCCGACCATCATCGTGCCTGCGATCGGCAGCATCCAGAACGACAGCGCGTTGAGCCGCGGGAAAGCCATGTCCGGTGCGCCGATCATCAGCGGCAGCACGTAGTTCGCGAGGCCGGCGAAGACGGGGATCACGAACAGGAAGATCAACAGCGCCGCGTGGACCGAGAAGAGGCCGTTGAACTGCTGGCTGTTGACGAACTGCATCCCCGGCTGGGCGAGCTCCGCACGCATCAGCATCGCGAGCAGGCCACCGACGAACAGGAAGAAGAAGGACGTGCAGACGTACTGGATCCCGATCACCTTGTGATCGGTGTTCACGCGGAAGTAGTCCTTCCAGCTCGTCGC
>Ga0126313_10000430_pt1 | contig 19759 bp, 16 predicted proteins | sample Plot105A_FD_89954 | JGI IMG/M metagenome (GOLD analysis project Ga0126313, IMG submission 89954) | Serpentine soil microbial communities from UC McLaughlin Reserve, CA, USA - Plot105A | ecosystem: Environmental > Terrestrial > Soil > Grasslands | place: USA: UC McLaughlin Reserve, Lake County...
GAGCGGAGCTTCGCCCCGGCCACGTCGAGCAGCTGCAGCAGCGGCCCCGGCGCGAAGTGTTCGAGGACGTGCGCGCAGAAGACGCCGCCGAGCTCCCCGTCCGGCAGTCCGTGCAGGTAGGCGGTCGCGTCGCTCTCCGCAACGTCGAGGCCCGCGCCGCGGCAGAACGCGACCATGTCGGGGTCGCTGTCGACGCCGCGGGCTTCGATCCCGGCGTCGCGGAGCAGCTGGAGGAACTCGCCCCGCCCGCACCCGATGTCGAGCACGGGCGCACAGTCGCGAAAGTCGTCGAGGTAGTCGGCCTGCCGCGTGCGGATCTCCGCCGTCGAGCCGCGCATCCGCGCTTCGAACGCGAAGTAGTCCGGCTCGGCCGGAGCGGCAACGGTGCTCGTCGACGCATCGGCAACGGCAACCTGCGGGCGGCGCTCGAGCCGGACGAATCGCTCCTGCAGCTCCTCGAGCAGCCGCGCAGCTGCGCTGTCGCGATCCTCCGCCTCGGCGAACGCGGCCGCGTGGACGTCGACTCGCGATTGCAAGTCCGCGAGCGCCGTCTCGAGAACCAGTCGCTCCGCCGCCTCGTGCTCGAGGTCGGCGCGCAGCTCGTCGAGGCGCACGCTCAGCTCGTCGGCCACACGCAGGACGGCCGCGTTGAAAGACCGCTGCTCGGCCGCGAACGGGCCGACGTACCAGCTCATCAGCTTGCGCAGAACGCGCTTCAGGGGATACACGAGCGCGCCGCGCACTCCCGGCCGGCGCTGGATCGGCCGATCGACCGCGACCGACCACAGGCGCTCGGCGTCGGAGCGCGCCGTGAGGCCCGAACGGTCGCGGCCACCGTTCCGAGGCGCCTCGGGAGGGCGCCGGACCTCGTCTTTCAGCCGCTCGAAGACGGCGCTCGCATCAGCCGACGAAATCCCTGCAGACGACCGCTTTTCGCTTGCCTCGCCAGGCATCGCGGCATTCTATCGGCGGCTCGTCGGCGTCCTAGTAGGCGCCGCGGCGGGCGAACACCGCAGGCAGCGTCTTCGCCAGGATCGAGATGTCTAGCCAGATCGACCAGTTCTCGATGTAGTAGAAGTCGAGCCGCACGAGGTCGTCGAAGCTCAGCGCCGACCGGCCGGAGATCTGCCACAGGCCGGTCATGCCCGGCAGGACGAGGTCGCGCTTGCGGTGCCACTCCTCCAGGCGGAGGTAGTCGCGGATCCGCAGCGGGCGCGGGCCGACGAGGCTCATCTCGCCGCGCAGGACGTTCAGCACCTGCGGCACCTCGTCCACCGACAGGCGCCTCAGCAGCGCGCCGACCCGGGTCACGCGCGGGTCGTCGCGGATCTTGAACAACGGCCCGTCGGCCTCGTTCGCCGACTCGAGCGCCGCCTGCTGCTCGTCCGCGCCGGCGACCATCGTCCGGAACTTCAGCATCGTGAACTCGCGGTGCTGGAGGCCAACGCGGCGGTCTCGGTAGAAGACGGGACCGGCAGACGTTACCTTGATCGCGATCGCGATCACGGCCCACAGCGGCAGCCCGAGAACGATCACCACGCTGCTGACGACGAGGTCGAATGCGCGCTTGACGAGCCAGTCGGTGCCGACGAGGATCGGCGCGCGCAGCTCGAACAGCGGCACGCCCTGTCCCGGGACGTACTCGGCGCGCTGGATCAGCAGCTCCGTCGTCTTCGGGGCGACGCGCACCTTGACACCCCGGCGTTGGGCGACGTCCGCGATCTCCATCAGCTCGTGCTCCTCGAGACCGTGGTCGGCGACGATTACCTCGTCGACGGGGCGAAGCGCGAGGATGCGAGCGAGATCCGGCGCGTCGCCGAGCACGGGCAGCACCGGATCCGACCCCGGCGAGTCGGAGGCGACGCCGACGAACTCGTAGTCGATCCCCCCGCGGTTCGAGCCGAGCGACCGGCGGAGCTCGCGCACCGCCTGGCCTTCGCCGACGAGCACGACGCGCCGCCGGACGCCGGCGAGCCGGAGCAGGTCGGACGTGACGGCGTGGTAGCTCGCGCGGAGCAGCCCGATCAGCGCGACGGCGAGGACGAACGCCGTCGGGAAGAACCCGAATGTGCGGAACTCGAGCTCGCCCGTCCCGAGCCCGAAGCTGATGGTGATCACGAGCACGACGGCGAGCCCCCAAACGATCCGGCCGAGACCCGTCCGCCGCTCGCGCGCGCCGTAAAGGCCGGCCTGCCAGAAAACCAGCACCGTCACGACCGTGAGGAACGGCAGCCAATCCGTCTCCTGCTGCCACAGCACGCCCCAGAGCGGCGGGTTGTTGCCTCGGTAGACGTCGCGGAGGACGAGCGCCGCGTACACGGCGATCGCGAGCGCGGTCAGGTCGAGCAGGACGAGTACGCCGATGCTCGCCGCCCGGCGGACGAACACCTTCAGCGGATTGCGCGCGAAGACCTGCTGCGCCGAGCGAATGTCGCGGACGTCAGCCGCCGGCCCGCGCCGGACATCCGTCGCCCCCGAGCCGGCCTCTGCGAGCGGCGGCGTCGGTTTCGTCTCGAGCCCGCTCACGACCTCGACTTCAGTCTAGGCCGTCACCGCTCGAGCCGCGCGAACGTTTTGAACGCGGGCTTCCGCTTCCCCGACGCGGTCTGCAGGCCGGACTGCCATCCGTTCGGGATCCGGCGCTCGTCGCGGAGCAGGAACCAGAGCAGCATGTCGATCCGCTTGTTCTTGCGCGCGATCGTGTACGCCTGCTGCAGGTACTTCGCCTGCTTCTGGAACGAGACGCCGAAGCTCCGGTCGGGCGGCCTCGTCTGATAGCCGTACTCCGTGATCCAGAGGTGCTTCGACGGCCCGTACAGCCGCTTCAGCAGGGAGAGCAGGTCGCCGATGTTGCCGAGCGTGACGGCGGTCTTAGCCGGCGGCCGCGTCGCCGGCGTCTCGCTGGGATTCCCGTAGTACGGGTGGTGGGCGTACGCGTCGAAGCGGGCGCCCCGCTTCTTCATCGCCGCGAGGAACACCAGCGGCGTCACCGACGGGCGCGAGCTGCGAGCCTGGTTGTTCCCGCGTGGCGCCGTTACGCCGCAGGCCACCTTGGCCTTCTGCCCGACCGCGTCATGGACGCCCGCGTAGATCGCGTTGCAGATCTTCGCGTAGTTGATCGCGCTCTGGACGACGTATTTCTTTCCGACCTTCTTGAACTGCGGGCGCAGGAAGACCGGGTTGTTGGGCTCGTTCCAAGCGAGGTAGTTGCGGACGGCCGGCAGCGGATCCTCCTTGCCCGCCGGGACGAAGTCGCCGCTGTAGCGCGTCGCCGCCGCCTTGGCGAATGCGCGCAGGTCGGCGACGTTCTTCGGCGCGAAGAAGGGCCGGCGGCCGCCGTTCGCCCAGATCGGCGTCCCGACGATTGCCGCGACCACCTTTGCGTTCGCTGCATCGGCGCGCTTCAGCAGCTCGTCGAAGGGGCCCCAGTCGTACGCCGGGTCATCGGGATCGGTCGCTTCGTCGGGCCGGCTCTTTGCGACCGCGATCGAGCCGCCGCCCCAGCGCAGCGTCGCGCGAACGATCGGCACACGCAGCTGCTTGAGAGCTGCGAACCCGCGCGACGGGTGCCCGAACAGCTCGGCGTCGTCGTAGAGCCCGAGCTGGAGCGCTCGTGACTGACTCGCGGCAGGGGCGGACGGCCCGCGCGCGGAGACGGCGGCCCCGACGCCGGACGCGACGAACAGGACCCCGATCAGAAGCGCCAGCGATCTAAACAGGCGCCGGTTCACGTCCCAGCGAAACCAACATTCTTCGTAGACCCCCTTCGAGATCGATTTCCGGCTCCCAGCCGAGGACATCGCGCGCGCGGCTGATGTCCGGCTGCCGCACGTGCGGGTCGTCGACGGGGAGCGCCTCGAACACGATCTGACTCGTTGCCCCGGACACGCGGAGCACGGTCTCCGCGAGCTCGAGAATCGTGAACTCGCCTGGATTGCCGATGTTCACGGGGTCGTGCTCCCCGCTCTCGGCCAGGAGAAACAGCCCTCGGATCAGATCGTCCACGTAGCAGAAGCTGCGCGTCTGCGAGCCGTCGCCGAAGATGGTCATCGGCTTGTTCGCTAGCGCCTGCCGCATGAACGTCGGAATCGCCCGCCCGTCGTACGGACGCATACGTGGCCCGTAGGTGTTGAAGATCCGCGCGATCGACGTGTCCACGCCCTGCTGGCGGTGGTACGCCATCGTCATCGCCTCCGCGTAGCGCTTCGCCTCGTCGTAGACGCCGCGCGGGCCGATCGGGTTGACGTGCCCCCAGTAGTCCTCGCGCTGCGGGTGCTCCTGAGGGTCGCCGTAGACCTCGCTCGTCGACGCGAGCAGAAAGCGAGCGCGCTTCCACTTCGCGAGCCCCAGAGCGTGATGCGTGCCGTGCGACCCCACCTTCAGCGAGTGCAGCGGCTGGCGCAGGTAGTCGATCGGGCTCGCCAGCGCCGCCAGATGGAACACGTAATCGACCGACTCGTCGATCCAGATCCCTTCCATCACGTCGTGGTTGACGAACGTGAACGCGTCGTCACGGATGTGGTCGAGGTTCATCAGCGTGCTGCTCTCGAGGTTGTCGATGCAGATCACGCGATGATCCTGCTCGAGCAGGTAGTCGCAGAGATGCGAGCCGAGAAAACCGGCTCCGCCGGTGACGAGAGAGGTGGGCATGGCGGTCGAAAGATGATACTGACGCCCCTTCGACGGACCGCGGTCGCGGGGTCACCCTTACCGGTTCCTAACGGCCCACTGGTACCTTCGACACGCTTTGCGGCGCTTGTTCGCGACCTCGCTCCTGGCGCTTGCGGCGCTGTCGGCCTCTGCCGCCGCTGCGCCGTTACGCACGGCCATCGTCGCCGACAGCGCCAATCCGCTTGCCTTTCAGAAGATCCACGACGCGGGCGCGACGATCGTCCGGATCAACCTCTCGTGGGCGCAGAGCACGCGCAAACAGCCGAGCCGCCCTTCCGACCCGTCCGATCCCGCCTACAACTGGGCCAAGACGGACAAGCTCGTCGCGCTCGCGGTTGCCAACGGGCTCCAGCCGTTGCTGACGGTGCTCGACGCGCCCGTCTGGGCGCAGAAGGCCGAGCCTCACCCGACGCACCAGGGCCCGTTTCCGGTCGGGTCGTGGCGGCCGGTTCCGGCCGAGGTGCGCGCGTTCGCCCATGCTGTGACCACGCACTACAGCGGCTCGGTCGCCGGAATTCCGCGCGTGCGCTACTGGGAGATCTGGGACGAGCCGAACCTGACGCAGTACCTGAGCCCGCAAATCGAGAACGGCGTCGTCGCTTCACCGGACATCTACCGCGAGCTCGTGAACACCTTCGCGGCCGCCGCGCATGCGGTCCATTCGGACAACGTGATCGTCGCCGGCTCGCTGTCGGCATTCAGCTTCCTCACGCAATGGGGCCGCCTCGGGATCGCGCCGATGACGTTCATGCGCAAGCTGCTCTGCATGTCCGACGGCGCCCACCCCACGCCGACCTGCAACGCGACGGTCAGCTTCGACGCATGGTCGCACCACCCGTGGACGTCCGGTGGCCCGACGCACAAGGCGAGCGAGAAGAACGACGTGTCGCTCGGCAACCTACCGGCGATGGGACGGCTGCTGCGTGCCGCCAACGCCGCGGGACATATCCGATCGGCGGGAAAACCGCAACTATGGGTGACGGAGTTCGAGTGGGACACGCGCCCCTCGGACCCGAACCCGTACACGGCCCCAATCGACGTCCAGGCGCGGTGGGTGGCGGAGACGCTCTACCGCGCGTGGCAGCAGCACATCGCCGTCTTCACCTGGTTGACAATCTGGGATCTCCCATACCCCAAGTCCTCGCTCCAGGGCGGCCTCTTCTTCCGGAACGGCGAGAGTCTCGAGTACGCGCAGCCGAAGCCGACCTTCCACGCCTTCAAGTTCCCGTTCGTCGCGTACCCGGCCGGCAAGAAGATCTCCGTCTGGGGGCGCACGCCGTGGGGCCGGCGCGCGTCGGTCGTCGTCCAGCAGCGTGGGTACTCGACCTGGACGTCGGTCGGGTCGCTCAAGACCGGTGCGGACGGGGTCTTCAAGGGCAAGGTCCGCCGGCTCGCGCTCGACGGGGCAACCGCGGCACGGCGGGTGGCGCACGCCGGCGTCGATTCGTACCGGAACCTCGTCGTCTCCGCAGCTCCCCTATCGTACTGGCGCCTCGACGAAGCTTCCGGGCCGTCCGCGACCGACGCGATGGGTCGCTCGACCGGCCGCGTCATCGGCAACGCGCGGTTCGGGCTCAAGGGGGCGGTCCCCGGCAGCCGCGCGATCGGCTTCGACGGGAAAACCGCCGATGTCCAGCTCGGTTCGCTGACGAGAGTCCATTCGGTGGAGCTGTGGGTCAAGACGCAGTCGCTGCAGACCCGCGCGGCGTTCAGCAACCGCAGCAAGCTGCACCAATTCCTCTTCCTCGGCACGGACGGCGGCTTGACCTTCGCGTTCGACGACTATCCAATTCGCACGCAGGCGATTGCGAACGGCTACTGGCATCACGTCGTCTACACCTACGATTCGGCGACGTCGGTCGGCAAGGTCTACGTGGACGGCAAGCTCGCCAACTTTGCCGTTTATCCGCGACAAGAAGGCGGATCGGCGGGGTACATCGGTTACGACGCGGCGCTCAACGCCTACTTCAAGGGGCAGGTCGACGAGGTGGCGGTGTACGGCTACCCGCTGACGGGTGCGCAGGTGCGGAGCCATTTCCTCGCGTCGGGGCGCGGGATCCCCCCGGCCGTGTCTGCCGGGATGGTCCGCGCGGTCGACCGTCGCACGCGCGCGAAGTCACTTCCGTTCTCCCTCCGGCGCGTCCCCGACCGCTTCGTGCAGCCGTTCGGCGGCGGCGGCCAAGTGCTGCCAGACCCGAACGTTCCAGGCCCGTGACACGGTCTACGGACTAGCGAACGCGAGCGCGTGGAGCTCGGTCGGCGCGTCGCCGCGCACTTCGCACCGACGCCAACCGTCGCCGGCGTCGCGGCTCCCCCAGATCTGGCCGTCGGCGAGACCGGCGAAGACCCGACCAGCCGCGGCAACCAACGCGTATGGCATGGCCGGCAGCGGCTCCGGTAGCCCGTCTGCCAGCGCATGCCACGGATCCTCGCCGCGGCGCCGGTAGATCCGTGCCTGCGGTTCCCGTCCGCCGTGCGCCGCGTACGGCCCGGTGCTGGCGGAGACGAACCAGAGGTCGGGATCGGCCGGGTCGACGGCGACCGACCACGTGTAGTGGCGGTCGCGGCCCTCGTCGGCCGCTCGCCAGCTCTCGCCGGCATCCTCGCTGAACGCCGCCCCGCCGCCACCCGCCTCGTACGCCCGCTCCCGTGCGACGGGGTGCCAGGCGAGCGAGTGGACGTCCGGCTGCGCACCCGGACGATGGTCCTGCCAGGTCGCACCGCCGTCGCTCGAGCGCATCAGCCCTCCGAGCTCGATGCCGACCAGCAGCAGATCGGCTTCGTGCGGGCTCGGCGCAATCCACCGCACATGCGACGTCCACGGTCGCGGCGGGAAGCTCCACGTCGGCCGCGACGGCAACTCCAGGAGCGATTCGAGCTCCTTCCAGGTGTCGCCGCCGTCGTCGCTGCGAAACAAGCGGCTCGGTTCGGTCCCGGCATAGACAGCACCGTCGGCAGCGCTGACGGCGAGCGAGAAGACGCCCCGCTCGGGCAGCGCGCAGTCGACCCAGCTGCGTCCTCCGTCGCGCGTCCGCCGGATACCACCCTCGCGCAAACCCGCGTACACGGTGTCCGGATCGTCTGGATCGACGGCCAGGCACTGGGCGCCGCTTCCGTTGAGGAAGAGCTCCGCCGTCCACGCGTCGCCGTCCTCGTCGAGCCGCGCGATCGCGTCTCCGGTCGCGGCGTACAGGCGCGCCATCGGCTACAGCTTAGGCGCCTCCGCGCAGCCGCCCGACTTCTTCCAGCAGCCGGCGCGCGTCTCCTCGGTCGCGCAGGACGAGCACCGTCTTTCCGTCACCGTGCTCGCGGAGCGCGGCGAGCAGCATTGGCCGCGTCACGCTCGGGTAGCGCCAGAGGTAGCGCAGGAACCTGCGGTCGATCCGCTGGCCCGGGGGCGCATCCGGGCGCGGGCGCCGTCCGCCGAGGAAGCGGCGGCGAACCAGCCCGGCTAGACACCGCAGGCGTCCGACCTCGAGCACGACCACGGCGTCGGCGGCCGGAACCCGGAGGCCGAGCGTCTTCTCGTACGTGCCGTCCATGATCCAGCGGCGCCGGAGCGTCAGCTCGGCGACGACGTCGCTCCACTCGTCGTCGGGGAGAGCGTTCCAGCCCGGCCGCCAGCGCTCGGCGTCGAGGTGAATCAACGGGAGCCCGAGCAGGTCGGCAAGCCGAAGCGCGAGCTGCGTCTTTCCCGCGCCGCTCGGGCCGACGACGAGAATCCGTCCGGCGCCGGAAAGTCGCTCGGCGTCGTTTGCGGCCGTCACTCCACGAAGACGACGGGCGGAGTCTCGAAGATGAAGGCGGGGCTCAACGTCGAGTTGTACGCGCCAGCGGCGTAAAAGACCAGGTAATCGCCCACTTCCGCCGCTGGCAGCACGCCGCGGTACAGGATGTCGTTCTCGCGGCAGGAAACGCCGAAGACGACCGTCGGCTCCTGCTCGCCCCGGCGCGACTCGAGCTCGGGCGTGAAGGCGCGAACGACCTGCGGGCAGTAGTGGGTCAAGGGAAGCATCGAGACCGCTCCGTCGATCGTGATCAGCTGGGCGCCGGCGTCGCGCTCGGCGCGCACGATCTCGGAGACGAACACGACCGCATCGGCGACGAGGTACCGCCCCGGTTCGAGGATCAGCATCGGGCGGTCGCTCGGCGGAAACAGGCGCGCCAGCTCCTCGGTCAGCGCTCGCACGTACTCCTCGATCGGCCGCGGCGCCCACCGCTCGCGGCTGCGCGGCTTCGGTCCATGAGCGGGGAAGCCGCCGCCGAGGTCGAGCGACGCGACGCGGCGTCCTTGCGGAACCGCCTTCGCGATGAACGCGGCCAGCTCGCGGGCCGCATCGCTGTAGACCGTCGGCTCGTCCGTGTCCCCTTTGAGATGGAGATGGAAGCCCGCCAGCTCGAGGCCCTCGACCGCCGCCACGCGCGCAACGGCGGCCTCGGCCTCGCCACGGGCGAGCGAGAAGCCGAACCGGCTCGTGCCGAGCCCCGTGGGGCCGGCGTTGACGCGGAGGCCGATCCTCGCGCCGGCCCGTTCGCGAGGGAGCGCGAGCAGCCGCTCGAGCTCCGGCGGGTCGTTGACGTGAATCAGCGCGCCGTCGCGCAGCGCGTTCCGAAGCTCGTCGTCTCGCTTGTACGGGCCGTTGAAGACGATCTCGGCGCCCTCGTATCCGAGGCTCTTCGCCAGCCGGTATTCGCGTCCCGAGACGACCTCGGCCCACGCGCCGAGCTCCTGGAGGATCCTCGAGTCCGCGATCGCATAGTTGGTCTTGAACGAGTAGGCGATCGCCGCCCGCCCCCAGAGCTGCTCCAGCGCCTGACGAAGGGTGACGTAGCGGTCGACGACGATCCGCGTGTCGGCGAGAAACGTCGGGGTCCCGATCCGCCGGATTGCCGGTCCGAACCGGTCGCGCTCGCGCGCGAGGTCGGGATAGAAGTCGAAGAAGCCGGTGGGAAGAAACGCCTCCCCGTCTCGCGCTTCCTCGGCGGCGACGGACACGGTCGCCATGGCGATCAGGCCACGACGGCGGCGGCCGTCGGTTCGTACAGCCTCGTCCGTTCGAGCTCCCGCAGGCGCTCGACGTCGTCGCAGACGACGCGCCGGTCCGGATGGACGAGCGTGACGACACCTGCGACCGGATGCCGACGTGGCTCGGACGCGATTGACACCCGGTGGAACGACGTCAACCGCCGGATCTCGTCCAGGGGCGGTTGCGCCCGCACCCACTGGCGCTCAGGCGGGATGAGGAAGCAGTTCATGGCCACGGCCGTCAACTGAGGCGGCGGCATCGGTGCGAGAAACCGCTGCGGATCGAGACACGCCTCGATGGTCAGGTCCAGCGCGCATGGCCCGCCGCAGAGCCGGCTCAGGGTCGCGTTGTTGCCGGCGCTCAGCCGCGCGCCCGTCTCGACGAACGTCGGGCCTTCGCCGTCCGCCCACATGAGCTCCGTGTGCGCCGGGCCGTAGCGGATCTCGAGCGCGTCCAGGACGTCGACGGCAGACGCGAGCAACGCCTCCTGGCGTTCCCCCTCGTACGGCAGGAGCTCGATCGCGTCGTAGAAGACGCCGGCGACGTCGCACCGCGGTGGGTGGTAACGCCAGAACGCCGCTACGCGATGGTGTCCCTCGTAGCTGACGGTGTCGACGACGTACTCCTGCCCGTCGACGAGCTCCTGCACGAGGACGCCGTCGTTCGTCGCGTCCAGGACATTCGTCCGGCCCGCGATCGCGTCGTACGCGCGAGCGAGCGCCTCCTCGCTGTGGCAGACGGTGACCGAATCGGAGGCGACGCTGCGGAGCGGCTTCGCCACCACCGGCCACTCGCCGTGGCTCCGTGTCCAGCTCTGTAACTCGCCGAGCCGACTCGACCGAAACTGCGCCGGCGTCCGCAGCCCGTATGCCCGTACGGCCTCGCCCATCAGATGCTTGTCGCGGCGAGCGGCGCGCTGCGCAGGCCCGTTCGCCGCGAGCCCGAGGCGATCTGAGAGCTCGTCGGCGAGCTCGACGCCCGGCTCCGACCCCGCGAGCACCCACCGCACGCCGAGCCGTTCGAGCTCCGCAGCCGTCGCTGCCAGATCGTCTTCGGCATCGAGGATCGCGGCGAAGTCGCTCGGCACGAACGACGCGCGGAAGAGCTCGGGGATGGCGCGGCGGCTGTGGATCGCGACGCACTCGTGCCCGCGCTCGGCGAAAGCGGGAGCGAAGAGAGCTCCCGACGAATACGCGTCCACGATCGCCGCGCGCGCAGCGGTCATCGCGGCCCGCCCAGCTCAGCGAGGAACGACTCGAAGCGCTCGGCACGCGCCTCCGCGACGAACGCGAGCGCGGCCGCGCGCGCGTCGCGCGACCGGCGTGCGTACTCCTCGGAGTCCGCAAGCAGCGTTTGGAGCGCGCTCCGCCACGGGCCGATCGCCTGCGGGCGTCCGACGTAGTGCCCGTTGCGGCGCTCGAGCGTCGCGACCGGCAGGAGCGTCGCCGCGCCGAGCCCTGCCTCCCGGAGGCCTCCGATGTCGCTCGCAAGCACAGGGATTCCGCGGAGCATCGCCTCCGGGACGATGTACCCGAACGTCTCCGGCCACAGCGACGGCGCGAGCAGCACGCGCGTCGACGCCAGCACATCGTCGAGGTCGTCGGCAGGCTCGAACACGGAGACGTTCGGCTGTTCCTCCAACGTACGCAGCAGCGCCGAATCGGTTCCCCAGCCTCGGACTGCGGCGAACTCGACCTCCGGGAGGGCACGCGCAAGCGGAAGGAAGACGTCGACGCCCTTCTCGAGGCACGGGTTCACGATCGTCGCGTACCGGCCGTCGGATCGCGCCGCGGCCGGAAACGGCCCGTCGCCGTAGATCGGGAGCCGTACCACCGTCGACTGGAGGCGGCCGTAGCACGCGAGGTAACGCTGCAGGAACGCGCTGATCGTGGCGATCGCGCGCACCTCGCGCATGCGCAGTGTCTGCTCTTCGCTGGGCGCGACCGCGAGCGGACCGAACGGCATGTTGGTGATCGTCTGGAGGAGGAGCACGATCCGGTCGCCGCTGGCTCCAGCAAGCGCGCCGGTCAGCAGCACCCGGCGCTTGTCGTCGTTGACGAGCACCCAGTCCGGCGCGAGCTCCCGCGTGCGCTGCTCGACGTGCTCGCGTACCTCGTCCGGGGAGCTCGAGCGTACGGCGTCGACCTCCACCCCTCCAAACCGGTAAGAGGAGACGCCGGCACGCTCACGGACTACGACGCCGCGGCGTTCCATCTCCTCGCGAAACTCCCCGTCGTTCGCAGGACCGGCGCTCGGAGCAAATGCAGGCGTGACGGCCGCGCACTCGTGCCCGCGCGCGGCGAGCGCCTCGAGCAGCATCCGGTTCGCCTTGACGCCGCCGCCGTACGACGGCAGGTAGATGTGGTCCTGCAGGAGGAGGATCCTCACGCCGGGTTCTTCTTCACGAGCGCGGTGCCGTACGCGATCGGGAAGTGGACGACGGAGTAGAAGCCGTCCTGCCGGAGCTCCTCGACGAGCTGAGGAACGCCGCACGGCTCGCGGTAGTTGCCGCTGTCGTGCAGCGTGATCACGCCGTCGTCGCGCACCAGGGGTGCGAACAGGTCGAAGTCGAGCCTCACGCCCTCGTAGTGGTGGTCGCCGTCGATGTGGAGGTAGTCGATCGGCACGCCGTCGGCGGCGAACGCTTCGTGTGCCTCCTTCGTCAGGCTGAGGACGACCTCGACGTCGGGGAACCGCGTTCGAAACCACGAGTCCTCCGCCGCCCAGTTGGGCGACCCCCAGATGCGCCGCTTCTCCGGGGGGACGGCGTCCGCTCCGTCGACGAGGATCGTCCTGCTCGGCTCGAGCGCCAGATCGCGCTGCGCCTGACGCATCATGCGCGGCACGAACCCGCCGCCTGAGCCGAGACAGACACACACGGACGCGCGCAGCGAGTAGGCGAGCGCGTAGTAGAGCAGCCCGGCGCCGAGGTGCTCGCTTTCGGGTGCTGCCCCGTGGCTCGCGCACCAATGATCCGGGCCGGTCAGCTCCGAGGCCGCGAAGACGCGGTCGAGGAGGCCCGTCGCCGTCGGCCGCTCCACCGTGATCAGGCTTCTTCCAGGTCGGCGGCGAGGGACGTGCCGGCGAGCGCGTTCTCGAGCTCGGCGTAGTTCGTGATCAGCTCGCGAAGCGAGCCGGCGTTCTGTCGGACGCTGCGGATCCGAAGCGAATCCGCCGCGCGAGCAGCGTCCGGCAAGCCGAGGAACTCGAGCACACGGCGGTGCTCGGCGCCCGTCAGCAGCTGTTCGTACGACACGCGCAGGAACGGCTGACCGGTGTCTTCCAACAGTTCCTCCACCTCGCCGTAGTACGTCTCGTTCTCGGCGACGCTCGCCTGCAGTGCCGCCGGGTCGACCCGGACCTTCGGCCGCTCCGCCACGAGATCCGACTCACGGTACACCTCCCACTGATCGAGCTCCTCGGAGATTCGCTGGGAGACGAACGTCCTCACGCGGTTCTGGCGCCGCAGCACGATCTTCCGGACGCCGGAGTCGTGGAGGACTGCGTCGAGAACGGACTCGTTCTGCCGGTGCGTCATCTTGAAGCCGACATGCGTGTGCCCTCGATCCGTCGCCCACACGCGCTCGAGGAACGCAAGCGGATCCCGATCGCGCTCCTCGATCCCGCCGAGGTCGAAGGCGCCGTCGCGAAGCTCGAGCGCGTAGAACACACCACGCGGGTTGAAGAGCTCGTGGTGGCACAGGACGTCCGGATGCGACCCGACCAGCGTGCAGAGCATGTTGCTGCCGGTTCGGGGGGCGGCGAGGATCACGAACCGGATCGGGCTCGAGCTCACACGGGACGCCCGTGCTGATCGACGCGCTGACGCATCGCCTCGAGCACGTTCGTGACCGACAGATCGCTCGCGCGGACGAGGTAGATGCTCCCGTCGTAGGAAGTAACGACGACGTGGTCGCCGCTGGGCGCCGCCGAGCTGATCCCGTTGGCGGCGATCTGACGGCGCAGGACCTCTTCCGAGGGAAGCGTGACGCGGACCAGCTCGCCCCAGTAGTTCGTGACGATGACCGTCTCGTCGTCGAAGAAGCAGACCGCCTTCGGCGACCGGCGGCCGAGCGAGACCGTGTGGAGGATCCGCCCGCTCTCGAGCTCGTGGATCTTGAGGACGAAGTCGCGGCCCACGCTCGCGATCCGCGTTCCGCTCGGATCGATGTCGACGTCGTCGATGATCGCGACGTGGCCGAGGAAGCTCTCGAGCAGCTCCCCGTCGAGATCCCACGAGACGAGAATCCCGTCGGCGCTGCAACTCACGCCGATTGGAAGGCTCGGGTGCAGCCGCAGCGCCTTGACGGCGTTCTCGTGCACGCGGAACGAGCCGGCGACCTCCGCGTCCGGCGCCACCCGCACGATCGCGCCGCTGTAACAGCCGACGAACGCCATCCCTTCGAGACCGGCGTGGCCCGAGACGCGGATCGAGTTGATCGGGCCCTGGCCGAGGAACAGCTCGCGTTCGTTCTGCAGCTCGTCGCCGACCCGGTCGAAGATGTGCAGCCGGTGGTCGTGAGCGCCACAGAGCACGCGCCCGCGATCGACTGCGACCGCGTTCATGAGGATGGGACCCGACGCCGGTTCCGTCTGCGAGACCCAGTCCGCACGCTCCGGCGTCAGGCGCGCCAGACGCACCCAGCCGTCGTCGCTGACGAGCGCGAGCTCGCCGTCCTCCGTGACCGCGACCTCGTTGAAGCACGGGTTTCCCCGCGCACCTACGTCAGCTCCGATTTCGGCCTCACACTCGCCGGTGTCCGCGTCCCACGCGAGAACGGTCCCGTCGAACGTTCCTGCAAGGATCTGCCGTCCGTCCGGAGTCCAGTTGAACGACCGCTCCCAGAGACCAGGCCGCGCCTCGAGCTCCACACGACGCTCGAGGCTCGCGGCATCCCACACGATGATCTTCTGGTCGTACGCAGCGGAGAGGACGTCGCCGGTCCGCGGCGAGACCGCCACCTTCTTGATCCCGGACGCGTGGGCGTCGATCTCGCCGACGGTAGCGCCGCTGTCGATGTCGAAGATCCGGACGACGCCGTCGTCGCAGCCCAGGACGGCACGCCTGTGCAGCGGGTCGATTGCACACGTGTCGGTCTCGGACTCGAACGGCCCCCAGACCTGGAGCTGGCGCCCCGTCTCGAGGTCCCATACGCGCAGCGTCATGTCGTCGCCGGAGGTAAAGAGTCTGCCGTCGTGGTAGCTGATCGACAGGACGTCCTTCTCGTGGCCCTCGAGCACGTTCATGATCGCGCCCGTCCGGAGGTCCCAGACCAGCACGCGCCAGTCACGTGACACCGATGCGCCGATGTCGTCGTTCACGAACACGAAGTCCTCGACGTCATCAGCGTGTCCGCGCAGGACGAGGTCGGGGCGGCGCTGCTCGAGATCCCAGATCACGATCGTGTAGTCGGAGGAGGGGGATGCGGCGCGTCGGCCCTCGGCATCGACGACGACACGGTTGACGAGATGCCGGTGGAAGCCGAGCAGCTCCACGCTCCCGCTCGTGAGGTTGTACAGCGCGACTGCCCCGTCGTAGCCCGACGTCACGACCTCGTCGGTCCCCGGGACTCCCGCCGCACACGTCACCGGCCCTCGATGCCGGACGAACCTGTCGGTCGTGATTTCAACGGTCACGGTTCCTCCTCCCTCGACTAGAAGCGGATCTCGTACGCATTCGCCGCGAGCGGGACGAATTCGTCGCAATCGGCGTCGCGAAGAACGGCGCGGTAGTCGGCGGCCTGGACGTCGTTGACGCTGCTGTTCGAAAAATCGGACCCGTACAGGAAGAGATCGGGATTCCGCTCCGCGAGCCCCTCGACCCATTCCCTGTACCGCCGCTTGCGCTCGTCGGCGTCGAGGAGCCAGTTGCCCCAGACGGAGAAGAAGGCGTTGCTCCACCAGATCACGGCGTTCGGCTCCGGCTCGATGCGCTCGACCAGCGAGCCGGCGCCACGGAGGACGTCGCAGCGGACGAACTCGTGGCGCACCCGCCGGTAGCGCGACCAATGCTCGGCGAACGCCTGCTCGCCGCCCCACTGCTCGAGCTCGCGTTCCCACGCGGCCGCGATCGCACGGTCGCCGATCGTCGCCGGCGTCGCCCCGTCCCACAGGTGGTAATGGGCGTCTGGAGCCGGCAGCCTCCGGAAGAGGTCGCGCACGAACGCGGGAAAGTCTCGACCGTCCCACTCGTCGAGCAGCAGGCGCTTCACCTCCAGAGCCTTGGTGCTGCAGTCGAAGAAGACGACGCGCGTGTCGGCGTCGAAGCCGAGCGACTCGAGGAGCACGTTCGGCTTGAAGCCCGAGGCGACGCTGTACAGCGTCGAGATCGGCGGCTCGAACCCACGCGGCGGCGTCCGCACGTCGTCGTACGGCTCGAGGTTCCAGAGGAACACGCCGCGGTCGGCGCTCACCACCTGCTGCTGCACCTCCGCGAGAAAGGCGCCTGTGCGCGGATCGATCCGAGCTTCCGCGCCCGGGTAGTGCCGGATTGCTTCTCCGACGAAAGGCGCCACACTCCGTTCGTCGAGCGAGAGACACTGCCCCTCGAGCGCAGCGCCCAAGTCCTCGACGAGCTCCGGGCGGATCCCTTGGCGCCCCCGCTCCCCCCAGCGTCCCACGTCGACCAGCAGGCAGGCGTCGTCGCCATCCACGGCGACGGCGAGGAAGTCGCGCCCCCGGATCCATTCCGACACGCAGTGGTCGAAGCGTTTCCGGCGCTCGTCGGCGTGCCAGTGCTCGAGGATGATGTGACCGGGGCTCTGCACGAGGCACCATCGGTAACCAAGCTCCGCGGCCTGCTCGAGAACGTGCTCGATCGTCTCACCGTCGAGGATCCGCCCGCGATAGTCGTATCGCGACCACGAGATCGTCAGGTCGCGCAGCTTGCGCGTGACGGACGGGTCGCGCGCCGCCGAAGGCGCACGGGTCACTCCAAACACGAGCTCATCCGGATACATTTGCCGGCTAACAACCCCTCGTTCTGCTCACTCGGAACGGCGACTGTAACGACTCGGCAGCGGGGTGTCTATCGCCCGCCCGGGCGGATCTCGTAGATGAAGTTGTCGGATTCCTCGTAGTACGCGTGGAGGAGCGTTCTGGTCTCGTACCCGAGCTCGCGCGCGACCCCAGCAGGATCGTGTTCGCGAGGCGCGCGGTCCGAGAAGGCCATCATCACGCTCCCTCCCGAAGCAACCCGAGACCTCGACTCGACGAGGAAGCGCCTCGTGATCTCGTACCCCCCGTCGAACCCGCAGCCGCAGATCGCGTGTTTCGTCGCCGGCGCGAACGGCTGGTTGAAGACGACGAGGTCGAACGTCACCGACGGCGGGACGGCCTCGTACAGGTCACTCCGCGTCACCCTCGGCGGTTCGACGTGCGGGTTCTGGTCGAGGTTCTTTCTGGTGCACCGGATGGCAGGCTCGTGCACGTCCAGCGCCCACACGTCCCGAACGCCCTGCTGCTTGAGCGCGAGCGCCATGTATCCCGATCCACAGCCCATGTCGAGCGCGCGCCGGGGCTCGTACTCGGCGCAGATTTTCGCCATGTTCTGCGCGCAGCGGCCGAGATCGGGCGGGAAGACGTCCTCCTCGACCGTGATCACGAGGCCGTCGATCACGACCGTGTACGGCTGCAGCTCGAGCAGCCGCGCGAACTCCGAGTGGATGACCTCTCCATTCACCGGCATCAGAGCGGTCCGACCACCGTCTCGATGTGCCGGCGCACCGCCTCGGCCGTCCGCGACCACGAGTACGTGGCGCCGGCCTCGCGTGCGGCCAGGCCGAAGCGACGACATCGTTCCGGATCGGCGACCAGCGCCGTCAGACGGGCGGCCAGCGCGTCCACATCGCCGACCTCGACGAGGTAACCCGTCTCCCCCTCGGATACGAACTCCGGAAGCGCACCGACCCTCGTGGCGACGACCGGCAGCCCGTGCGCGAGCGCCTCGAGGAACACGATCCCGTACGCCTCCCGCCGCGTCGGCAGGCAGAAGATCGACGCCTGGTCGTAGTAGGCGCTGACCTCGCCGACGGGGACGGGGCCGACGACGTCGCAGTTCGGAAGCGTGACCGTAGGCGAGCAGCCGACGACCGTGAGCGTGGCGCTGGGGTGCGACTCGAGCACCCGCTGGAACGCGGCGGCGAGCTCGGGGCCACCCTTCGGCTCCCATCTCGCCGCGACGAACAGGATCCGCTGGCGCTCGTAGCGGTCGGGCGCGGAGCCGTTGCCGTCGCTCGGCGGCGCATTCGGACCGCCCTTGACCCACGCGACGCGGCCGTCAGGGATGCCGTATTCGTCGACGAGACAGCGGCGGGTCGCGTCGCTCATCGTGAAGACCATGCTTGCGTTCTCGTAGATCGCTGTTTCGAGGCCGCGGATCCAGCGCGGTGGAAACACCTGCTTGGGCGAAACGCCCGGCAGGCGGAGGGACTGGAGCTCCGCATGGTCGGTGTACACGAAGTGCGGGACGCCGGGAAGGCTTGCGTCGAACAGCGACTGGGTCTGGAGCGTGAACACGTAGCGGCGCCCGGCGAGGCGCTCCGCCAGCCGTTTGCGCAACCGCTCGAGGTAGTACGTCGTGCGAATGAGGCAGCCGCCCGCGCCGTGCATCTGCTCGCGCCTGAGGAGGAGCAGCCGCGTGTACTCCCGTAGAGCGGCAAGCCGGGTGCGAGCCTTGAAGACCCGCCCCTCGTCCCGCATCAGCTCGAGGGCGTCGACGACTTCGACGTCGTATCCGGGCAGGGTTTCAACGAAAGCACCGATGAACGCGTCGTTGATCGACGAGAAGCTCCCGCGCTTGATGATCGCGATCGCAGGCCGGGTCGGCGTCATCCGCGTCGCGACCAGCTGCGAACCACGTCGACGACGCGGGTCAGGAGATCGGGATCGAGGTCCTGGTGAATCGGCACGGCGACGACGTGCGTCTTCAGGTACGTGCTGTCGGGGAACTCGTGCGCCGGGAAGGCCGGGTGGAAATCACTCCAGAAGAACTCTCCCCTGATCCGGTTCGTTTCGAGCCGACGGAGCAACGACGGCGGGTCGTCGACGACGAGCGGAAACACGAGCGGACACACGCCGTTCGCCAAGGTCGGGTAGAGAGGCCGAGTCTCCCGTAGGCCGTCAAGCTCCTGGGCGAGAAACTCGTAGTTTCGACGGCGGCGCGGCGCGATCTCGGCGTGTGGGCTACCAGTTGCGATCCGGCGAGCTGCCGGACTCATCGACCAGTTCGCGGTCGAGCGGTCGAAGGTGACGTGCGGATTCAGGCCGACTTCCAGCGCCGCGCCGTTCTGCCGGTGAAAGGGCTTTCCGGCTCGTGCTCCGAGCCGCGCAAGCCTGTTCGAGAGCCTCGCGGCGACCCAGCCTGCGCGGCCGTAGCGAAACAGCAGGTGCCCCTCGAGGCTCACACGAAGCGGAGTGAACCACGCCTCGAACGGAGGAGTCGCGGTCGCGCGGGTGAGAGACAGCGGCGGCCGAGCCAGAACTGCACCGCCGTTCGGGATCGGAAGTGTCTTCCGCAGGCTGAAAACAGCAGCGTCGCCAAACGTGCCCAGCAGGCGGCCCGCGTGCCTCGAATAGAGCGCGTTTGTGGAGTCCTCGATGAGAACTACGCCGTGATCACGGCAGACGTCGACGATCGCCGGAAGGTCAGGCTCCGCGAATCCGAAGTAGTGCGTCACGATCGCCGCGCGCGGCCCAGCCTCGATCGCTCGGCGGAAGTCGTCGCCGTCGATCCGACCCGACCGGTCGACGCGGTAGAAACGAACTGCAGCGGGCGCTTTGAGGACGGCGTCGAGCTCCGCGCCGCAGTTGTACGAGGGGACGAGCACGACGTCGGACTCGTCCAGCGCCAGCGCTCGCAGCAGCTGCCAGATGCCGTTCCGCGCCTTCACGTACAGCGTCACGCCGTCGCCGTCCAGGGGCGCTGGAAGGCGGCCGCGTCGGGCGCTGCGGAGCAACGCAGACGGAGCGACGGTCGGTAGGGCCGTCAACCATGGAATGTTCGAGTCCGGCGGCGGCGCCCGCATAGCTAGTACTCGCCGAGCGACCCCGACCGCTGGGCC
>Ga0126313_10000431_pt1 | contig 19738 bp, 21 predicted proteins | sample Plot105A_FD_89954 | JGI IMG/M metagenome (GOLD analysis project Ga0126313, IMG submission 89954) | Serpentine soil microbial communities from UC McLaughlin Reserve, CA, USA - Plot105A | ecosystem: Environmental > Terrestrial > Soil > Grasslands | place: USA: UC McLaughlin Reserve, Lake County...
GCGTTAGCGTGTTGCATTCCGGGCCTCCGAGAAGGTCGTGAGCTTCGAACACCCACAGCCTCTCGGCAGGCCCGGACCTACCTCAACCCGTTCCCAACGTCCCTAGGCACGTCAGCTAGAGCCGGCTCGGCCGCTCGAAGTCGTCGTCCAGCTCGGCCAGGCGCTCGAGCACCTCGCCGCGTGACGCGCCTCGAACGCTCAGCGCGTGGTCCATCGCGTCGCCGTAGACGTCGAACAGCGCCGCCAGCAGATCGGGAGTGGCGACAGTCTCCGCGCCGCGATCAGCGGCGTGCCGCTCAGCCACGCGCATCGTGCGGTCGAGCGCGTCCTGGCCCAACGGCGGAGCCGACTCCGGCTGCTCGCACAGGTGGCCCGTGGTCTCCAGCGCGGCCTCGCCAACCCCGAGCGCTTGCAGCACGCAACCGACCTGTCCCTGCAAGCGCAAAGCGCGTATCCAGCGCTCGGCCTCGTCCTCCGCGCAGTGGGAGAACGCCATCGCGGTTCCAGCGAGGGCGGCCACGAGCGCGGCGTCCTCCGAGAGCGGGATGTGGGTCGAAGCCTCCATGCTCCTTCTGTCGGCAGCGTCGCCGCCGGCCTGAGCCCGGCGCACTCCGACGCCATCGGCCACGGACGGATGTTCGATCCTCAGATGCCCGCGTCGTCCGGTCGCAGAGGGTCGTTGCCCTCGCCGAGCGTCGGCGGGCGCGGGTCGTCGGGCCAACGGGAGGGTCCGAGTCCAGAGACAGCCGTTCGTTGACCGAGCGCCTCGCCCCATCCACCGCCGTAGCCGTACCACGGCTCGCGCTCGGCATCCCGGAGGTCGCGCCAGGTGCGCCACGCGATCCGGTCGCCGACCGCCGTCCTCGCGGGCCTCGCCGCGAGCGTGTGGCTGCCGCGAGCGGCGAACACCAGCGGGTGCGTGCGACGTGGGCCTCGCCCGCGCACGCGAGAGACCGCCGCCCACGGCACCTTGCCTCCCTCGCCGTAGCGGACGGCAAGGGGTGTGTAGCCCCCGTCCACCCGCCGGACGATGACCCTCACCCGTTCCCAGTCGCCCTCATGAGCCGAGATCGCCGTGGTCGCCGGTGGCCCCGGGAGCCGATCGAGCCGGAACAGCAGCCAGTACGTGAGCTGGACCGCTGAGCCACCGCGATACCGGGTGGTCCTTCGCGCGACATACGTTGGACTCTCGATCGCATTCCCGGCTGGGGCGGCAGTCCTACGCAAACGGTCCGCGAGGTCGAGAAAGAACCCCTCGTCGGGCGCGATGTCGTTCGCCCTCAGCGGGTCGAAGGGACGGGTGTAGCCCGACGTGGAGAAGGCCCTTCCTCGTCGACAACCTGGGATGCGGCCGGGCCGGTGGCGGTAAGGCGGCCGCCGTCCGCCGAGTCGCGCGGGGTCGAGCGCGGGAAGTCCGGTGCCGGACGCCGTGCGGCCCGCAGCGAGCGCTTCGCCGCCACAGTCGTCGTCGCGCCAGCGCAGCGTCGAGGAGTCGAGGAAGTCGTCGGCGGCGATCGGCAGCCACTGCTCTCGCGGATGGAGGTTCACCAGCGGGGCGAACGTGGCAGCCAAGTTCGTCGTCGCGATGGCACCCGCCGAGCGCTCATCCCCTGTTGTCGAGCAGCCCAGGGCGACAGCGGCCGTCACGACGCCCACGGTCCCTGCAAAGCCCCACCACGTTCTCCTCACCGTTTGTCGTTGAACCTCACGCCTTCAAGTCCCACGTGCTGTTGAGCTCGAGGCCTCCGTCTCCTACTGGGGCGCTCACAGCTCTCAGCTTCCAGGCGCCCTTCATCTTCTCGAGTCTCAACACGACCTCGCCCTCATAGGTGCCGATGCAAGTGTTGACGCAGAAATGAGTCTTGATGCGGATCCCTTGCGCGGTATGGGTCAGTTGACCAGGTAACGGCCGTTGCATGTATCCCTTGCAAGGGGTGATGTCCGTGCATACGAGGTTGAGACCGTCGATCAAGCTGCGATTGGCTCTCCCAAGGCGAAGCGAGAAGTCGCTCTCGCACTCACCTAGGTCAAAGGCTCCGAAGGCTGATCGCACCTTCATCCCAAGCCAACCGGAAGCGGAGACGGCGCATGGGCGGCGGCTTGGCTTGCCGGCAGCGTCGAGCTTGCACGGGGCTTCGCCAACGGGCGTATGGTCTGTCGCAGCCGCTGGAAGCGTCTCGAATCCTGGACGAGATACGCCAAAGGCGTGCACTAGCTTCCAGCCTTCGCGGTCGACGAACGAGATTTGCCATGGGGTGACACCGCGGGCCCCTAGCGTGGCGCTCCCGCGGGCACCCCGTACGCTGACGCTGAGGATCTGGGGGCGTGGCGTCGTTGGCAGCTTGAGACTTGTCGTCTTGAGTCGCGATAGCAACTCCCGGAGGTCTGTCCGACAGACGCTTGGCTTCCCGTGGGCTGCGAGCGCGATCTCGGCCTGGGCGGAGGGGAGCATCGCCTCACAGACCGGTCCTACGCGGCCCTTGGCCAGATCGGCGTGCAGATCGTGGATAGCCGCTCGAACCTCATCCTCGGGATCGTCTCCCCCGCTGCAGGCAGAGAGACCCGTTGCGATTACCACGACCGCCGCAAGCCGTGCCACTAGTCCCGTCAAGTGCTCAAAGTGACCCATCCAGCCCCCTCCTAAGCTTTCTCGGACCGCGTTGGCTAGCGACTGCCGAACGCTGGAGCAACCCTAACGGACGCGCGGCTCTTCGGAGCTTCTCGAAGTCCGCTCAGCTGGGCGCCGACCCCTCCAGCCACTCTCGCATCGACACGTGCTGCTCCACGTGGACCTCCTCTGCCAGCTCCCTCCCCAGCTCGCCGAACAGCCCGTGCCGTTCGGCCACCACGCTGTGCCGGTGGATCGTCTCGAGGTTCTCCTGGCGCGCCAGGAGGAACGCGTCGTCTCCGAGCCCCCCGAACTCCGCCACCGCCATCCGCACCATCTCCCGCACGCAGTCCTCCACGAATCGCGGATGCATGTGAGCGCGCTCGACGACCTCCACCTCGTCGCTGCGCTTCATCAGCTCGTAGATCTCCGAGCTCATCGACCGCTCGACGATCCGCAGCAGCGTCCGTGCCTCCACCGAGGTGGTGCAGTCCTCCGGACAGCCGATGTAGAGCCGCCCGATCCCCCGTTGATTGTGTGTGGCCACCGGGACCGACGCCAACACCCGCTCGATCTCCTCGCCGCTGAAGCCGTCCGCCTCGAGCCGCTCGCGCGACCGGCTCGTGACCATCTCCTGCGCGCACGGACACGCCGTCATGCCCTGCGCCTCGACCCCGATCAGCCGCCGCGTCCCGTGCTCGGACGCCACCGCCGAGCCGAACACCTTGTAGATCTCCTGGGTCGAGGAGCCCGACGCCGGCGTCTCGACCCGTTCGGGATAGCGCGCTGCGATCTTCACCTCCGCTCGCAGCGCCTCCTGTCGATCGCGCACGCGCTCGGCGATGTGCTGAGCGAGCGTCTCAGCCTTGAACGCCTCGCCGAGGATCACCTCGTCGATCGCCTCGTTGATGACCTCCTCGAAGCGCGACATGTGCGCGCCCTTCTGGTCTGGGCTCAGATCGACGAAGCACTCGAGCTCGGCGAAGAAGAGCTGCTCCTTGCCGTCGACGCCGATCCTCACGACCTTCTCCACATTCGTCACGCCCACACGACTGAGGCTCACGCGAGTACTCGGCCGGCGAGCCTGCACGTCGTCGTCAGACAGGGCTCGGGAAACTGCGAGATCGGTCATGTCGCAGCCACGATACCGACGGTGCTTCAGCCCCCGTTAAGAAGGAAGTACGGATCCGCATTATGTTGCTATCGTGGCCTTTGGCTGGAAGCCGGCCCTTCAGGCCCTCAGACCAAGGCTCAGCCCCTCGCGGTCAGACCGCGAACGACGTACATGACTCGCCGATAGCCGTGATGAGAGCCGGGACCCCCGGGCTGTTTGGGAGTGGGGGGCCGGAACACTGCAACTGCGTTTCGAGGAGTTGGGGTTGAGGGAGAATGTCGATGGACCAGCAGTCCTTCTAGAGGAGCGGCCCGAGTCGCGATTCCTCGAGGTGGAGGAGCTGCGCAATCTCGTTGCCGAGGGCCGCGATCGCGGTTTCCTCACCTTCGAGGAGATCGCGGCGTGCCTAGAGGAGGTGGAGGTCACCAAGGAGCAGGTTCAGGATCTCCATGCGCATCTGCTCGAGGTGGGCGTCGACGTCCTGTCCCAGGAGGACAAGGCTGCGAGCGTCCAGGAGGCTCCGCCCGAGGAGGGCGAGGAGCCAGTGGCGAAGAAGCCCGAGATCGACCTCACGGTCGAGCCGAGCCTCGACTCGTTGCGTCTCTACCTGCGTTCGATCGGCCGCGTGGAGCTGCTGACCGCTGAGGAGGAGGTGTCGCTCGCCAAGCGACTCGAGCGCGGCGACATGGCGGCGAAGCGTCAGATGGTCGAGGCCAACCTGCGCCTCGTGGTCTCGATCGCCAAGGGCTACCTGGGTCGCGGTCTGTCATTCCTGGACCTGATCCAGGAGGGGTCGCTTGGCCTTATCCGTGCGGTCGAGAAGTTCGACTACCGCCGCGGCTACAAGTTCTCGACGTATGCCACCTGGTGGATCCGGCAGGCCGTGACGCGCGCGATCGCCGACAAGGCGCGCACGATCCGTATCCCGGTCCACATGGTCGAGAAGCTCAACAAGGTGGTCCATGTCGAGCGTCAGCTCGTCCAGACGCTCGGCCGCGAGCCGACGCCGGACGAGATCGCCTCGGAGCTCCAGTGGACGGCTCGCGAGGTCAAGGACATCATGCGCTTCGCGCAGACGCCCGTATCGCTCGAGAAGCCGATCGGCGAGGAGGACGACTCCGAGCTCGGCGACTTCGTCGAGGACGAGCAGGCTCCGTCCCCGTTCGAGACCGCCTCCGAGAACATGCGGCGCGAGAACGTGCGCCGGGTGCTCGAAGCGCTCCCCGCGCGCGAGCGCGAGGTGATCGAGATGCGCTACGGGCTCAAGGGCCACCAGTCGCGCACGCTCGAGGAGGTCGGTCGCGCCTTCGGCGTGACGCGCGAGCGCATCCGCCAGATCGAGAACAACACGCTCAAGAAGCTCGAGCTCCTCCCGGAGGCACAGCGCCTCCGCGAGGCTTCCTGAGGAGAGCGGCGGACACCCGGAGCGAGCGCCAGCTGCTTGCTCCGGAGAGCTACGTCTTGCAGTAGCGCTGCCGCGTCGGGCGAGCTAGTCTGCGCGCCGGTACCGTTGACGGAGGGAAGCGGGGTCAGGTCGAGTGGTCTTCTCCTCGATCGAGTTCTTGTGGTTCTTCATGCCGGTGGTGTTGGCGCTGTACGCGCTCGTCCCGCCGCGCTTGCGCAACGCGTTGCTCGCCCTGGTGAGCCTGGTGTTCTACGCGTGGGGGGCGCATGGGGTCGTGGTGGTGTTCTTGGCGAGCATCGCCTTGAACTACGTCGCGGGCCGGCTGATCGGCCGCTTCAAGAGCCAAGCGCGCGAGGACTCGGCTCGGCGGGTGATGTGGGTCGCTGTGGTCGTGAACTTGCTGGTGTTGTTCACGTGGAAGTACGCGGTGTTCGCGGTGGATCAGCTCGACGGTCTGATCGGGGTGTTCGGGGACTCGGCGTCGATTCCGTTGCCTTCGATCGTGTTGCCGATCGGGATCTCGTTCTTCACGTTTCACGGGATCTCGTATGTGGTGGATGTGATGCGCGAGACGGCTGCGCCGATGCGGCGGATAGACGACTACGCGCAGTACATGGCGTTCTTTCCGCAGCTGATCGCCGGGCCGATCGTTCGCTATCACCAGATCGACGATCAGATCCGCACCCCGCCGCCGCGGTCGCAGCGTTTGGACGACATCGCGGAGGGCTTCCCCAGGTTCGCGCTCGGACTGAGCAAGAAGGTGCTGGTCGCGGATCAGGTCGCGCCGATCGCCGACGCCGCGTTCTCCGACCCGTCGGGGTTGACGTTCGGCGGGGCATGGCTCGGCGCGCTGGCGTACACGGTGCAGATCTACTTCGACTTCTCGGCCTACAGCGACATGGCGATCGGCCTGGCGCGGATGTTCGGGTTCCGGTTCCCGGAGAACTTCGACCGCCCCTACAGCGCCGTGTCGATGACCGACTTCTGGCGGCGCTGGCACATCACCCTCTCCCGTTGGTTTCGCGACTACGTCTACATCCCGCTCGGCGGGTCGCGTGAGGGTCAAACGAAGACGGTCCGCAACCTGATGATCATCTTCCTGCTCGTGGGAGCCTGGCACGGCGCCGCGTGGACGTTCGTGCTCTGGGGCGCTTACAACGGCGGGCTGCTCGTCGCCGAGCGGCTCACCGGCGTCTCGAAGCTCTCCGACCAGCGTCTATGGGCGATCCGTCGAGTCGGCACGTTCGGGCTGGTGATCTTCGGCTGGGTGCTCTTCCGCTCAGCCAGCCTCAGCGACGCCGGCCACGTCTACCAGGCGATGCTCAGTCCCTCAGGCGGCCCGCTGCCCGCGGCGCTCGACGACGCCATGGTGACCCCGGCGATCCTCGCGCTGGCGTTCGGTGCGGCATCCGCCCTACTGCCGCGGAGCTTCGTCATGGGACGTACGGTCCAAGACCGATGGAGCGGCGGACCGCTCGCCGCCCGTCTCGCCGTCCTCGCTCTGCTCCCGTTCGCCGCGATCACCGTCGCCGCGGGCTCCTTCAGCCCGTTCCTCTACTTCCAATTCTGACCGGCGTCTGCGGTCGATCGTCCCCTCGCGCCCTCCGGCTCTACAATCCCGATCCCTGCTCGGGGGGATGTCCGAGTGGTTAAAGGAGACGGGCTGTAAACCCGTTGGCTATGCCTACGCAGGTTCGAATCCTGCTCCCCCCACTTGCCCAACCTCAACGAGCCGGAGTTCGACGAGCAGCGCGACCACGACGGGTTCCGCGCGCTGCGGGCCCGGATCGGACATCAGCTGGGCACCGAGCGGCTCGGCATCAGCCTCTGGGAGCTGCCGCCGGGCGAGGCCGCCTATCCGTACCACTGGCACTTGGCCGAGGAGGAGCTGGTCATCGTCTTCCAAGGCACGCCCAGCCTGCGCACGCCGGACGGCTGGCGCGACGTGGCTGAGGGGGAGGTGCTCTCGTTCCTGACCGGCGAGGGCGGCGCCCACCAGTTCGCCAACCGCACCGATGAGCCGGTCCGCCTGATCTCGGTCAGCACCAACGGGGAGCCGGACATAGTCATCTACCCAGACTCGGGCAAGCTCGGAGCCGCCGAGCGGCCGCCGCACGGCGGCGGCCTGCGCAAGACCTTCCGGCTCGAGGACGCTGTCGACTACTACGACGGCGAGAAGCCTCCTTCCGAGTAGCGCCGGCTCGCGCTAGGCTCCTCATCCTGCCCTCGTAGCTCAGTTGGTAGAGCACTTCCATGGTAAGGAAGGGGTCTCCGGTTCGAGTCCGGACGAGGGCTTGGCTCGACGGTCATCGACCTTCAGGCTGGTGCGGTCACAGTCAGGCCAACGCCGCTAGCTGCTTCAGCCATTCTGCGGTCGTAGGTGACGAGCGCAGCGAGCCCGCTGCTGACGGTCCGGGCCGACGCGATGTGGATGGCGTCGAGGCTCCGCAGGTGGTCGGCTTCGAGCGCGGCGGCGGTGTCGAGGAGCGCATCATCGAGATGGAGCAGTGCGATTCGGGCAAGGAGTTGGCGCGCGCGAGCCACGGCGCGGGAGCCTTGGGGGCGCACGGCTCGGGCGACCTCGACGCGCGCTAGCGCTGAGGAGACTCGAGTGGGGCGGTCATCCAGATAGGCGACGAGCGCCTGCGACTCGGGCTCCTCGACGACCAGCTTGACGAGTGCCGAGGAGTCGAGATAGACGGCCGACTCAGCGCTCATCGGCGCGGAGGTTGCCGAGCGTGTCGCTCGGAAGCGGCCTGTCCGCTGCTGCGAGGGGAGGTCCTAGCGCCAGGGCATCTCCGTTTGCTGGCGTCAGCCGTCCGCTGGCGGCGAGCTGCTCGAGCCCCGCGGCGGGAGGGATCGGCACGACCCGTGCAATCGCCCGACCACGGTCGGTTATCTCGAGCGTCTCTCCCCGCTCGACATCGCGCAGGTAGCGGCTCGCCTGCTGCCGCAGCTCACGAATTCCGATGACGCGCATGTGCTACATATAGCACATCCGTAGTCGCGTCAGGACCCCTCGACGTACTCCTTGAGCTCGCCCGGACGGGAGTTCACGAGCATCGCGCGGATCTGCCCCTCGACCGGCCCACGGATCAGCATCCCGAGCATCCGTCCCGGATCCGCATCGACCGCGTAGGTGGCGCGCGTGCGGCCGCCGCCCAGGTCCTCGAGCTCCCACGACCCGACGAACGACTTGAGGTCGCCCTTCTCCTGGGTCCAGGTCAAGCGGTTCGGCGCGCCGTCGTAGGAGAAGCGCACGCGTGACGTCACGGTCTTCACCTTCGCGTCGGTCTCCGCCTCGACCAGCGTCGGCCGTCCCTCGCCGTCGCGCTCGAGGGCCTCGAGGTCGTTGAGGCCGCCCTGCCACTTCGGCGCTGACTCGACGTCCGCGACGGCCGCCCAGACCACGTCGAGGGGTGCGTCGATCTCCCCGCTCGCGCTGCCGCTTATCTGTGCCATCGAGACCTCCCGGTTGCCGTTTGCGGCGACCCTACAGAGCGCCGAGCACGCGTCTCACATACCCGTTGCCGAACGTCTCTTGCGGATCGAGCCGGCGCCGGACGGCCTGGAAGCGATCCCACTTGGGGTAGCGCGGCTCCAGCGTCTCGGCGGTCTCGAAGTGGCGCTTGCCCCAATGGGGTCGTCCGTCGAAGCCGTCCATGATCCGCGCGACCTCGCGGAAATAAGGCTCCCACTCCATACCGCGGTACATGTGGACCGCCACGTAGCCGGTCTCTCGGCCGCCGGCCGGACTGAGCAGCGCGTCGTCGGGCGCGACGAAGCGCACCTCGATCGGGAATGGCACGGCGAGCCGCTGCCGCTCGACCAACGAGAGCACGGCGCGCACCGCCGCTGCCGTGTGCTGGCGCGGAAGCGCGTACTCCATCTCGGTGAAGCGCACGAGCCGCGGCGAGGCGAAGATCCGATCGGAGCGGTCGATCCGGCGCGAGGTGCCCGACGCCCGTGCGAGCAGCCGGTTGATGTGGGGGATCAGCCGATGGCTGCGCCGGCCGGCCCTGCACGCGAGTCCGAACACGTAGTTGCGCAGCAGCACGTCGTCGACCCAGGCGCGCGGGCGCGATGGCGGGTCTGGGGCACGATCGACGCGGTTGTTCGTCCGCGTCAACGCAAGCGATGTGTACGGGAAGACGAACAGCTCGAAGTGGTCGTTCGCGGCGGCGCGCTCGTCGAGGCTGTCGAGCACGTCGTCCAGCGGCGCCGAGCTGTCGACGCCCTCGAGCGTGAAAGCCGGGACGGCGCGCAGCGTCACCGCCGTCACCACACCCAAAGCGCCGAGGCTCACCCGTGCCGCCCGCCAGCCGTCTGGGTCGCCGGCCTCCGAGAGCGTCACCGACTCACCGCGGGCCGTCACGACCTCGACTTCCTCCAACGCCGCCGAGAGGTTGCGCAGCCGCGCCCCGGTCCCGTGCGTCCCGGTCGCCGTGGCGCCGGCGATCGACTGCACATCGACGTCGCCGAGATTCTCCAGGGCGAGCCCATGCCCGTGGAGGGCATCGCTCAGCTCGCGCAGGCTCGCGCCCGCCTCGACCCGTACGAGCCCGCTCGTCTCGTCGACGTCCAGCACCTGCCGCATCCGATCGAGGCGCAGCAGCGTCCCGTCCGTCAGCACCGCATCGTTGAACGAGTGCCCGGCGCCCGCCACACGCACCGTCCGAGCGGCGGCACTCGCGCGCACCACCGCATCGGCTACCTCCTCGGCCGTGCCCGGCAGCTCGATCGCCGCCGGCATGCACATCTGATCGCCAGCCCAGTTGCTCCAGGCCGCGGGCTCCCCGCCGCCTAGCGGCCGGCGGCGCGCGCCCATGCGATCGCCAGTCCCTGCAGCGGTAGTCGCGCGAGCAGCGCCGCCCGACCGCCCGGCACCGGATAGCGCTCGTGGTTGAACACCATCTGGATGTTGGCCGGGAACACCGCCACCAGCGTCGCTACGCTCCACCAGCTCGCCGCCCGCCGCGTCCGCGCGCTCAGGACTCCTGCGCCGCCGAGGATCTCCGCCACGCCGCTCGCGTAGACCAGCTCGCGCTTGTACGGCAGGCTCTCGGGGACGATCGACTCGTAGGTCCGCGGGATGACGAAGTGCATCAGCCCCGCGAAGACGAAGAACGGCCCGAAGGTGCGAGCCGCGCGCGACATGGGCTCAGGCCACGTTCGCCTGGTGTGCGGCGAGGCGAGAGCGGACCGTCTCTGGATCGTGCACCGCCGGCTCCGTCGCGTCCATGAACGCCGCGAGCAGGTCGGCGAACCGCTCGGGGTCGTCGAGCTGCGGGAAGTGCCCCGAGCCCTCGAAGATCTCGAGCTGGGAGTGGGGCAGACGCGAGTGGGCGGCGTGTCCGTGGTCGACGGGGATGATCGGGTCGCGGTCGCCCCAGACGATCAGCGTCGGGGTGCCTTCGGCGAGATAGAGGCGGTCGTTGGCCGTCACCCGCTGGCCGAAGGGGCTCATCACCGAGCGCACGGTCCGCACGAACGCGGCGCGCCGCTCCGTGTCCCCGAGCGAGGCGATCCCGCGCGAGATCTCGGCGAGATCGGCGCCGGGGTGGAGGCCGACGCGCCCGAACGCACTGGCGATCGCGGCGCCTGTGTCGACTAATGGCTTGGCGGTCAGCAGCGGCAGCACCTGCTCGGCGAACGGCAGCGCCGCGCTGCGGATCAGCAAGCTCACGTCACGGCCGAGGCCGCCGCTGGAGACCACGACCAGCCGCTCGGTCATCTCCGGGAACTGGTAGGCGAACTGCATCGCGATGCCGCCGCCGAGCGAGTGTCCGACCACCGTCACGCGCTCGATCTCGAGCACCGTCAGCAGGTCACGGACCATGCAGGCATGGGCGCCGATCGAGTGGTCGCCGCGCTGGCGCTCGGAGTCCCCGTGACCGGGGAGGTCGGGCGCGATCACGTCGTAGTCGCGCGCGAGGCGCTCCATCGCGGGCTCCCAGCTCTGGCAGCTGTTGGTGATCCCATGGATCAGCAGGATCGTCGGGCCCTTGCCGGCACGGCGGAAGGCCATCCGCCTTCCGTGCAGCGTGCGGACGTCGGTCTCGATCTTCACGTCGCGCTTGCGCGCGAGCGCGGATCCGTTCTTGCCGGCCATGCACGGACTGTACCCGTGCGGTCCGTCGGGCTTCGTGAGCGCGGTCACGAAGAGCCGTCCCGGCGAGCAGAGCCCGCTCCCGCTATCCTCAGGCGCGAATGATGCGGCCGGCGGTCGCCATCGTGTGGCGGCCGTGCCGCGCGCGACGGGACCCGGGAGGGAGGACGAGCGTCTGGCCGCGCTGACCACCGATAGATAGCGCAGGAGCCATGGCTCGCGGAGACGTTCGAATCGCCGTAACCCTGGAGTGCCAGGATTGCAAGCGGCGCAACTACCAGTCACAGAAGTCCAAGCGGAACGATCCTGACCGGATTGAGCTGCGCAAGTACTGCCGCTGGTGTGGCAAGCACACGCCGCACAAGGAGACGCGCTGAGCGCCTCGCGCTCGCGCGATTGACGTAGGAGCCCGATGGCTCGCAACCGCCAGCGTGCCAAGGACCGTCAGGCCCGCCGCAAGGCGCGGCAGGGTGACGGCGCCGCGCCTGGGGCGAAGCCGGCCCAGGCCAAGCGCCCGGCTCCGCAGCCCGAGCTCTCCGAGTCCGAGCTGATGCGCGCCGGCGCGCCACCGGAGGACGTCGGCAGCTCGGCTGAGGTGCTCGACTACGAGCAGGATCTCGACGCGAGCAGCGATGGCGAGCACTTCGATCCCGTCGAGGACATCCCGGAGGAGGACCTCACGGCGGATGGCGCCAAGCGCCGCAGCGAGGTCGAGAAGCACAAGGACCGGCCGCGTCTCGTACAGTTCCTCGTCGCAGTCTGGGCCGAGCTGCAGCGAGTGCAGTGGCCAGACCGTCAGGCGCTCACCACGCTGACGGGCGTCGTCCTGGGCTTCGTACTGATCGCAGGGGGCTACCTTGGCCTCTTGGACGCGGTCGCCTCACGAGTCATCCAAGCCATCATCTAGCCCTCCGGGCCCCTCGAAGAAAGCAACCTGAGCAAAGTCATGTTCCGCTGGTACGCCGTCAACACCTATTCAGGCCACGAGAAGAAGGTCAAGCAGAACCTCGAGCACCGGGTTCAGTCGCTTGGCCAGCAGGTCTCCGTGCGCCAAGTCGTCATCCCGACCGAGATGGTCCAGGAGATGAAGGACGGCCAGAAGGTCCAGAAGGAGCAGCGGACGATGCCGGGCTACCTGCTCGTCAACATGAACCTGACCGACGACTCGTGGGGGCTGGTCAAGAACACCCCGGGAGTCACCGGCTTCGTCGGGCCGTCGCAGAAGCCCGTCGCGCTCAGCCAGCCCGAGGTCGATCGGCTGCTCAACCGCGAGACCGCGGAGCGCCCGCGCACGCGCGCCCAGTTCTCCGTCGGCGAGTCGGTGAAGGTGGTCTCCGGGCCGCTCTCAGACTTCTCCGGCGAGATCTCGGAGATCAACGAGGACGCCGCCAAGCTCAAGGTGCTGGTATCCATCTTCGGTCGCGAGACGCCCGTCGAGGTGGGCTTCGACCAAGTGAAGAAGATCTGACATGGCCAAGAAGGTAATGACAACCATCAAGCTCCAGGTGCCGGGCGGCAACGCCAATCCGGCTCCGCCGGTCGGCCCTGCGCTGGGTCAGCACGGCGTGAACATCATGGAGTTCTGCAAGGCGTTCAACGCCCAGACCCAGGGCGAGAACGGCACGGTCATCCCGGTCGTGATCACGGTCTTCGAGGACCGCTCGTTCACGTTCATCACCAAGACCCCGCCGGCCGCCGTCCTGATCAAGCAGGCCGCCGGGATCTCGAAGGGCTCGGGCGAGCCCAACCGCGACAAGGTCGCCACGATCACCCGCGACCAGGCGCGCGGCATCGCCGAGCGCAAGATGGCCGACCTCAACGCGAACGACCTCGACCAGGCGACGAAGATCATCGAGGGCACCGCGCGCTCGATGGGCGTGGAGGTCAGCTAGTCATGGCAAAGCACGGCAAGCGCTACACCGACAACTTGAAGAAGGTCGATCGCGAGCGAGAGTACTCGCCGGCCGAGGCCGTCTCGCTGATCAAGGGCTTCGCGACCGGCAAGCTCGACGAGACCGTCGAGGTCCACATCCGCACGGGGCTCAACGTCCGCCACGCGGACGAGCAGCTGCGCAGCACGATCTCGCTGCCCCACGGACTCGGCCGTGAGATGACCGTCGCGGTGTTCGCCAAGGGCGACAAGGCGCGCGAGGCCACCGAGGCCGGCGCCGACCACGTCGGCGACGACGATCTCGCGAAGAAGGTCGAGGAGGGCTTCTCCGACTTCGACGTGGCGATCGCCACGCCCGACATGATGCCGGCGGTCGGCAAGCTCGGCCGCGTCCTCGGACCGCAGGGCAAGATGCCTAATCCGAAGGTCGGCACCGTGACCAACGACGTCGCGAAGGCCGTCTCCGAGGCGAAGGCCGGCAAGGTCGAGTACCGGACAGACCGCACCGCGATCGTCCATCTGCCGATCGGCAAGGCGAGCTTCGAGGAGAACGCGCTGCTCGAGAACTTCGGCGCGCTGATCGACGAGGTCAACCGCGCCAAACCGGCGTCGGCGAAGGGCCGCTACATCCACACGGTGACGATCACCACGACGATGGGCCCGGGAGTCAAGGTCGATCCCAACGCGACGGTGGAGTCCGGCGCAGAGGCTGCCACTGCTGTAGCCTGACGGCACAGTTTTCTGCCCTAGACCCTCGGCGGGCCGCAGCGAGCGGCCGGAAGACCGAGGCAGGTGGAGCCCCGAGACGCAGCTTCCGTTCTCTGAGCCCGCCTGCAGGTGGGCTCTTTCAATTAGAGAGACGAGAACGGAATGAACAGGGACGACAAAGCAGCGGTCATCGATCAGGTGGCCGAGCAGATCCAGGAGTCGCAGGCGATCTTCGCCCTCGACTACCGCGGGATGACGGTCGCGCAGGCGGCCGAGCTGCGCGCGAGCCTGCGTGAGGCCGACGCCACGATGCGCGTCGTCAAGAACACGCTGACCGAGCGCGCGGCCGACAAGGCCGGCGCCGAGGACCTCAAGGGCTTCCTCGACGGTCCGACTGCCTTCACCTTCGTACGTGGCGACGCCGCGCTCGCCGCCAAGGCGCTCGCGACCTTCCGCAAGCAGTACGACCTGCTCGACTTCAAGGGCGGGACGATGGACGGCGGCCCGCTCACCGCGGACGACGTGCTCGCGATCTCGAAGCTCCCGTCACGCGACGTGCTGCACGGACAGCTGGTCGGGGTGCTCGCACATCCGATCAGCGGCCTTGCCCGCACGCTCAACCAGCTCATCCAGGGCTTCGCGGTCCAGCTCGGCCAGATCGCCGAGCAGGGGCTGGTCAGCGGCGCGGCTCCGGCTGCCGAGACGGAGGCCCCAGCCGACGCTGAGACGCCTGCCGAGGAGCCCGCTGCCGAGGAGGCACCCGCGCCCGAGGCCGAGGCTCCGGCCGGGCCCGACACGACTGATGAGGCCGAGGCGCCCGCCGCCGAGGCCGAGCAGAAGACAGAGGCGTCCGCCGACGACTCGGCGGACGCAGACCAAACCAACGAGCCCTCCGAGGGCGATCAAGAGAAGGAGGGCTGAAATGGCCACCAGCACAGAGGAGTGGATTGACGAGCTGAAGGGCATTTCGGTGCTCGAGCTCTCTGAGCGCATCAAGGCGCTCGAGGAGGCGTTCGGCGTGTCGGCTGCGGCTGTTGCCGCTGCTGCGCCGGCCGCTGGCGGAGGCGCTGCTGCCGACGGCGGCGGCGGCGAGGAGGCGTCGACCACGGTCGACGTCGTCCTGACCGCTTCGGGCGACAAGAAGATCCAGGTCATCAAGGTCGTGCGTGCCGCGACCGGGCTCGGCCTCAAGGAGGCCAAGGCACTCGTCGACGAGGCGCCGAAGGCCATCAAGGAGGGCATCGAGCGCGACGAGGCCGACAAGCTCAAGAGCGAGATCGAGGAGGCCGGCGGCTCCGTCGAGCTCAAGTAGCCGACCGCCGCAGACCACGCTTCGCCGAAGGGGCCGCCACCGTGCGGCCCTTTCGCCTTTTCTGTGACCACCGTCGCGTTTCTGTGGCCATGGCGCGGGGTAGGCCAGGGCTCGGATGAGACTCGCAGGCACACTGGCTCGCACCGCCATCGCCCCGTTCAGGCTAGGCCTGTCGGCCGGAGAGCTTGGTCTCGAGGTGGCGCTCGGGCTCACGCGTGGCACCCGCCGCGCGCTCGAGGGCGATCACGAGCTCGATGTCAGGCCGACGCATCCCAGTTGGCCGCCTGCGCGCATGCCGCGCCGCCATCCCGAGCCGGTCGAGCCGCCTCCGCCGGTCCAGCCGCCTCCGCCGGTCCCACCCGCGGCCGCCGACGGCGACGCCGTCCCGGTGATCCCACTGCCACCCGGCGCCAAGCAGGTCGAGGACTCTCCCGAGCCGGTTGCCGAGTTCGCCGAGGAGGGCGCTGAGGACGGCGCCGGCGCCGAGGTCCACGTCGATCCTCCCTGGGACGGCTACGACGACATGACCGCGGCCCAGATCGCCGAGCGGCTGGCCGACGCAGACCAGGCAGCGGTAGCCGCGGTGTCGCTCTACGAGGGAATGCGCCGCGCGCGGCGCTCCGTCGTCCGCGCTGCGGACCGCCGGCTGCGGCTGCTCAGCGCCTGACGGGCGCTAGACGGCCTGCTTGAAGACGAGCTCCCAGAACGCCGCTCCCAGCACGGCGGCCGAAAAGCCCCAGAGCAACGCCCAGCCGACGCGCTCGCGCGGCTGCATCTGGGGGCGGGCGATCCCGAAGATCAGCCCGAGCTCGATCAGGATGCTCGCGGCGACGAAGATCCAGAAGCCGATCTGCTCGCCGATGATCGCGCCGACGATCAGCAGGAGGACCGGTGCGAGCACCGCCGCCCCGATCGCCGAGATGACGAAGACGACCAGCTCGTTGAACGGATCGCGGTAGATCCGCTCGCGCGGGTCGAGCGCCGCGCCGAGCCTGTCCTGGGTGCTGCCTGCCTCCATCGGCCAGATCATATTGGCTCACGTGGCGTTCGGGCAGGCCGCCCCGGAACCCGCTACCCTGGGCGACGGCCTATAGCCGCAGCCGTCCCTCGAGCAGTGCCTTGCCACATATCGCAAGGCCTCGGGACGGGGTCCGTGATGGCCGCGACCAAGCGCTGATCCGCTTGGCAACCGCCCCGTGAGGGGGCGGTTTTCGCTGTGCTATTCTGAGCGGTCGCGCTTAAAAGCGCCCGTTTCGCTCTCCCGCCGAACCCCTGAAGGAGTCGCCGTCTTGGCACGTGTTGATGCCTCCCGTCTGCGCCGCAGCTTTTCGCGGCTCGAGAACGCACTCGAGCTTCCCAACCTGATCGACATCCAGCGCAGCTCTTTCGACTGGCTGGTCGACACCGAGAGCGGTGGCCTCCGGGAGACCATCGACGACGTCTCGCCGATCGAGGACTACACCGGCAACCTCGCCGTCGTCTTCGAGGACATCCACTTCGACGAGCCCGTGGCCTCGATCTCCGAGTGTCGCGAGAAGGACCTCACCTACGCGCGTCCGCTGACCGTCAAGGTCGCGTTCCAGAACCGCGAGACGGGAGAGATCCGCGAGCAGTCGGTCTTCATGGGCGACTTCCCGTGGATGACCGAGCACGGCACGTTCATCATCAACGGCACCGAGCGCGTCGTGGTCACGCAGCTCGTCCGTTCGCCGGGCGCCTACGTGATGGAGCCCAAGGACCGTGAGAAGCAGGTCTTCATCGCGAACCTGATGCCGGCTCGCGGCTCCTGGCTCGAGCTCGAGATCGACAAGAAGGGCAAGGTCTTCGTACGCATCGACCGCAAGCGCAAGCTCCCGGTCAGCGTGCTGCTGCGTGCCATGGGCGAGGTGCTGCGGGAGAGCGGCGTCGCGTCGAGCTGGACCGGCAGCGACGAGGACATCCTCGCCCTGTTCGACAACTCGCTCTACATCCGCAACACGCTCGAGTCCGACACGGAGGTCACGAAGTCGGAGGAGGGCGCGCTGATCGAGCTCTTCAAGAAGCAGCGTCCGGGCGAGCCGCCATCGGTCGACGCCGCGAAGAACCTGCTCAACCAGCTCTTCTTCGACCCCAAGCGCTACGACCTCACGCGCGTCGGTCGCTACAAGCTCAACTCGCGCCTGCATCTCGAGGAGTCGCTCGACACGCGCACGCTCACCCCGCGCGACATCGTCGAGCTGATCAAGGAGCTCGTCTCGCTCCCGAAGGCGCTCGGCATGCCCGAGGACGGCCTGTACGAGGGCGAGCCGATCAAGGACTTCGCCGCCGAGGCCCAGACCTACGGTCGCGAGCCGATCGAGGAGCGTCTCGACGAGTACGAGCACTTCGGCAACCGCCGTCTGCGTACGGTCGGCGAGCTGATCCAGGAGGCGTTCCGGATCGGCCTCTACCGCATGGAGCGCGTCGTCCGTGAGCGCCTCACCACCGAGGACTCGGACACGATCACCCCGCAGACGATCATCAACATCCGTCCTGTCGTCGCGGCGCAGAAGGAGTTCTTCGGCTCCTCGCAGCTGTCGCAGTTCATGGACCAGACGAACTCGCTGACCGGCCTGACCCACCGTCGTCGCCTGTCGGCGCTCGGCGCGGGCGGTCTCACGCGCGAGCGCGCCCCGATCGAGGTGCGCGACGTGCACCCGACCCACTACGGCCGGATGTGCCCGATCGAGACCCCTGAGGGTCCGAACATCGGCCTGATCGGCTCGCTGTCCTCGTACGCCGAGGTCTCCGAGCACGGCTTCGTCACGACTCCCTATCGCAAGGTGGACGAGAAGGGCGTCGTCACCGACGAGATCGTCCGCCTCGACGCCAACCAGGAGGAGGAGCTGGTCATCGCGCAGGCCAACGCCGAGATCGACCCGAAGACCGGCAAGCTCGCGGGCGAGCTGGTCACCTGTCGATCGCGTGACGGCGAGCTGGTGCTCGCCGCGCCGAAGGACGTCGACCTGATGGACGTCTCGCCGGGCCAGATCTGGTCCGTCGCGACGGCGCTGATCCCGTTCCTCGAGCACGACGACGCCAACCGCGCGCTGATGGGCTCGAACATGATGCGCCAGGCCGTTCCGCTGCTGAAGACCGAGGCGCCGCTGATCGGCACCGGCATGGAGATCCGTGCCGCGGTCGATAGCGGTGACGTCGTCGTCGCCCGCAACCCAGGCGAGGTGACCTTCGTCGACGCGGACCGGATCGTCGTCGACAAGGACGAGTACTCGCTCTACAAGTACATGCGCTCCAACCAGGGCACGCTGATCCATCAGAAGCCGCTGGTCGCAGTGGGCGACAAGGTCAAGGCCGGCGAGGTCCTCGCCGACGGCTCCTCGACCAACAACGGCGAGCTCGCGCTGGGCAAGAACTGCCTCGTCGCGTTCATGTCCTGGGAGGGCTACAACTTCGAGGACGCGATCATCATCTCCGAGCGCATCGTCAAGGACGACGAGCTCACCTCGATCCACATCGAGGAGTACGAGATCGACGCCCGCACGACGAAGCTGGGCGACGAGGAGATCACCCGCGACATCCCCAACCGCTCCGAGGAGTCGCTGCGCAACCTCGACGACCGCGGCATCGTCCGCGTCGGCGCCGAGGTCAGCTCAGGCGACCTGCTCGTCGGCAAGGTCACGCCGAAGGGCGAGACCGAGCTGACCGCAGAGGAGAAGCTGATCCGCGCGATCTTCAAGGAGAAGGCGCGCGAGGTCCGCGACACGTCGCTCAAGGTCCCTCACGGAGAGGGCGGCGTCGTGATCGACGTCATGACCTTCTCGCGCGAGAACGAGGACGACCTGTCGCCGGGCGTCAACGACCTGGTCCGCGTCTTCGTCGCCAAGAAGCGCAAGATCGCCGAGGGCGACAAGCTCGCCGGCCGTCACGGCAACAAGGGCGTCATCTCGAAGATCGTCCCCGAGGCCGACATGCCGCATCTCGCGGACGGCACCCCGGTCGACGTCATCCTCAACCCGCTCGGCGTGCCGAGCCGCATGAACATCGGCCAGATCATGGAGACGCACCTCGGGTGGGTCGCCGGCAACGGCTGGTACGACGACGGCTCGGAGGCCTACAAGCACGGCAAGAGCAACGGCGGCCGCGTCAACATCGCGACGCCGGTGTTCGACGGCGCCACGCTGGAGGACGTCGACGAGGCGCTCGTCAAGTGGGCCGACGAGCACTCCGAGCGCGGCATCGACTTCACCGTCGACCACAAGGACCGCGCCGGCCGGCGCTGCTCGGGCAAGGCCACCCTCTACAACGGCCGCACCGGCGAGCGGTACGAGGAGAAGGTCACCGTCGGCTACATGTACATCCTGAAGCTGCTCCACCTCGTGGACGACAAGATCCACGCGCGCAGCACGGGCCCGTACTCGCTCGTCACCCAGCAGCCGCTGGGCGGCAAGGCGCAGTTCGGCGGCCAGCGCTTCGGCGAGATGGAGGTCTGGGCGCTCGAGGCATACGGCGCCGCCTACACGCTCCAGGAGATGCTCACGATCAAGTCCGACGACACCGTCGGGCGCGTGAAGGCCTACGAGGCGATCGTCAAGGGCGAGAACATCGCCGAGCC
>Ga0126313_10000432_pt1 | contig 19675 bp, 26 predicted proteins | sample Plot105A_FD_89954 | JGI IMG/M metagenome (GOLD analysis project Ga0126313, IMG submission 89954) | Serpentine soil microbial communities from UC McLaughlin Reserve, CA, USA - Plot105A | ecosystem: Environmental > Terrestrial > Soil > Grasslands | place: USA: UC McLaughlin Reserve, Lake County...
GTTGTCCCTCTACGACTGATGCGAGGCACTACCAGTCCCCTGGCCGATAGTCCGAATCCTCCAACCTCGTTTCCCATACTCGGAACCTCCTCTCCGGCTACCGGGTCGCCCAGGCACACGTGGCGCGGGTAGTTTCACCAGAAAGGTAGCGCCTTGCGAGCGAGAGCGGCATCCACCGAAAGGACGAGCGGGGGGTGGAGATCCGTCGCCCTCCGGGATCCACCGCCACGTCCTGGGGAAACGTGTGATTTCGGAAATCGCGAGCCGAAGGGGCGAAAATCCATCTTCCGAAGCGCAGATGGGCCTGAAACCCGCATAACCATCCACTCAGGCGAGTAGTCATGCGCTCAACCTTTCAGGTATGTATCTTGAGGGATGTTCATGAACAACGGCAAGAAGAAAGTCCGGGGTTCTAATCTGGGCCCCTGCCCTCACCTTGAGAGTTCTAGCTGTGAGTTTTGCCCCATCTCAAGGTCGATCTCTGAAAGCTCGCCACCCGATGACATTCAGGATGAGATCGAGGTGCTCAAGGTGTGAGATTCAGAGCAGCGCGGCCGTGCTCGAGGTCCACCGGGACCGACACGTGGTCGTGCACAACCAGCCAGTCGCCATCGATCCGGCGCAAGCACGCTGTCCAACGCAACCACATGTCGGTGACGTGACCGCTAGCCAGCGTGGCGTTCAGGTGGTTGAGGCTATGCACGAAGGCCAACTCACCGTGCGTCGTGACGTTCAAGTCGTGCACCTCATAGGCGAAGGGGCCGGTATATGCGGCGAAGGCTTCTTGCCAGGCTCGACGTTTATTATCAGCCCCGACGTATCGTAGGGGCGGAACGATATCGAATGAAACGAGGTCGGGTGCAAAGAGGGACATGACGGCGTCGATGTCCTTCGCGTTAAGCGCCTTTTCCAAGTCCTCTATACGCTGTCGAATGAGGGCTTCGGACATGGTTTGCTCCTTTCCCGAAAGGGCGGGACTCCTCAGCCCCGCCGCGTTTTGCGTAACAGGGTAAGTGCGATGGCCTTGTCTGATCTTGCGGTGTCTGCACGGCCGGCGTTCCTCCCCGAAGCGTAAAGCAGAAGGCCTCCGTCTCCGCGGCGATGGGCCATCTCTCGGTAGTGGACCGCTCCGTCCTCACCCCGGCGACCCCTTCCCCAACTTCGAAGGACTTTACGAACCGTAAGATCAAGCCGGCAGTACGAAGAACCGCCCGTAGGCCACGAAGGCGGCCAGGACGAGCAGTACCGCGGTCACGACTATGGGGCCGTATTCTTTGCGCCTGAGGTGCGTAAGGGCGGCTCCGATCATCGTCAGCACCAGCCCGAGGGCGGCCAGCGGCGTCAGCGAGGGCAGGACCTTCGTCAGCTCGGGCAGCACGATCCCGATCGCCCCCAAGACCTCAAGGGCGCCGATGACGCGCACCGCTTCCTGCGAGAAGTCCTCCACCCACGCCATGTTCTTGACCAGCTTCTCCCTGGGTTGCGACAGCTTCGTCGCCCCAGACACCAGGAACGCCGCTGCCAGTAGCGCCTGAACTACCCACAATGCTATGCCCATGCCACAACCTCCTCTATTTCGTTTACGATCTCAAAGGGAAGACACTCGGCGACGCGGAATCTTGACCAGCCCGGACACGACGATCCTCGGTCTCGTTTTCCACCCTCGGAACCTCCTCTCCACTTGCGCCATTCTGTTCGTACCGTAGTGCCCAAGCGCACGCGGCACGGGTAGCTTCACCAGCAAAGATAGCGCCGAGCCCGCAAGAGCGGCATCCACCGAAAGGACGATCGGAGGGTGGAGAGCCGTCGTCCGTCGCAACTACGCCACCATGCAACGCGGCTTGGTTCCTATATCCCTCCGCGGTAAGCCTATGTTCTGAGGGAGAGCACCGAGCGGCCCGATCCCGAGAAGGTGGCGCTGGATATGGCGCGGGCGATCACTCTTACTAGTAGCTTCCGATAAGTGAGAGCTCTCCTGGAACTTGCTACCTCGGCGGGCCAGGTGGGGTTCCTTAATTTCGCTCGTCACACTCCGCGCGGTGGACGCACGCACGGATGAATTCCGTCTTCGCTCTCGTGTACGCTTCCCGATCCTCGCGGAAGCGTCCCGACAGTTCGCGCTTGAGGTGGGCGTACTCCTCAGCGGCCTCGGGGTGCTCCCGCAGGTAATCGCGGAACAGGATATGGCGCTCCCACCACTCCGAGTTCGACCACTCCACAAGGTGTATCTGGTGCGTGCGCCGTCCCTCTCGCAGCTTCTGGAAGTAGCGTCGTAAAGGGAACACCCTCTCGAGCTCCGGCAAGTACCGGTAGCCGATGCCGGACAGGCGCTCGACTAGGATGGGCGAATCTTTGAGGCTTCTCACCCCAACCATGATGTCTATGATCGGCTTTGCCGCGAGGCCCGGCACGGCGGTACTGCCTACGTGCTCGATCTCCTTGACCCAGGGGCCTATAGCTTGCTCGATACGGGCGCGCTCCTCCTCGAAGAGCTCCGGCCAGCGGGGGTGGTACGGGACGACAATGATCGGCTCGTCTGTCATGATTCATCAACGCTCTTTCTAGGCTGACAGTTCTCTCTACACCGCGCCCGGAACGATCCTCCAGGTTTCATGCGACCTTGATTATGGCGCAGACGCTCGTTGGACTTGCGATCCCGGTTGCGGCGAAGGTGACGGCCTGAACCTGGCTGGTAAGGATGGCGGGATATGCATCGTGACCCTCATCGCGCAGCCTTCGGGTGATCCTCTGCCAGCACCATCCCCCAAGCCAGGTGCCTCCCACCAGAACGTACGTCATCATTCGCACAACCTCCTTTTCAGCAAAGCGGCTCCGAAAGCTCCAGTTTTTCTAGTATGTACCGACCCTGGTGACGTTTTCTCGACGTCTGGGATGCTCTTGGTGGGCAGGACCTCCGACCTGCACGCCGGGCAGTGGCACACGCCGTCGGGAGGCTTCCGCATCTCGGAGTGGCCGCACTCGCGGCGGGCGGAAGCTTCTACCGAGGATGGTATCGGTGGCCCCGTTGGAACGACATCGCCCGAAAGGTGGAGCCAGGGGTTGAGAACCATGGCCGATCCGACATCCCACCACGTGATGCGGCGTGGCTTCCGGTCTTCCTCCGTAGTAAGCTTATATTTAGGAAGAGTTGAGCGGGGCAACCATCGTGCCACAAGCGCTAGTAACGACCAAACTCCACGCCCCCAGGACGCGTCCGAACCTGGTGTCGCGCCCGCGCCTCGGTGAGGCCCTCGGTGCCAGCAAGGGGCGCGCCGTGACGCTCGTCAGCGCTCCGGCGGGCTTCGGTAAGACCACCCTGCTGGCCGAATGGCTGGAGACACACGCCATAGGTGGGAGGTCGGTCGCCTGGCTCTCCCTGGACGAATCGGACAACGACCCAGCGCGTTTCTTTACGTACCTCATAGGCGCACTACGGATCGTCGAGGAGGGTATCGGCGAGGGTGTTCTGGGGTCGCTGCGTTCGCCGCAGCCCCCATCTGTCGAGGCTGTGGTAGGCACCCTGATCAACGAGCTGGCCGGCCGCCGCGAGAGATCACGGCGGTCCTCGACGACTACCACCTGATCACCTCGGAGCCCGTGCACGAGGCCGTCTACTTCCTGATCGAGCACATACCGCAAAACGTTAGCCTCGTGATCCTTAGCCGTACGGACCCGCCTCTCCCCCTCCCGAAGCTGCGCGCCAGGGATCAGATGATCGAGATTAGAGCCGCCGATTTGCGCTTCACTAAAGAGGAAACAAGCACCTTTCTGGAAGGCGTGATGGGACTGACCCTTTCGGCAGGGGACGTGGCGACGCTGGAAGAGATCACGGAAGGTTGGGTCGCGGCCCTCCAGCTAGCGGCCCTCTCGACGCAGGGCCGCGAGGACGTCTCCAGCTTCGTCGAGGCTTTTTCCGGGAGCAACCGCCACGTCCTGGACTTCCTGACCGAAGAGGTCCTTGCGCGCCAACCCGATGACGTGAGGGAGTTTCTGCTAGAGACCTCCGTGTTGGAGCGTATGAGCGCCCCTCTGTGCAACGCGCTCACAGTCCGCAATGATGGGCAAGAGATGCTGGAGAGGCTGGAGAGGGAGAACCTCTTCGTCGTTCCGCTTGACGACGAGCGTAGATGGTACCGCTACCATCATCTCTTCGCGGACTTCCTGCGCGGCCGCCTCGAGCGGAACCGGCCCGAGCGGGTCGAGGAGCTACACCGAACCGCGGCCGCCTGTTGCGAACGTAACGAGCTGGTTGACGAGGCCGTGCGACACGCCCAGGCAGCCGGCGACCCCGAGTGGGTCGCCCGGTTGGTCGAACAGCACGTCGCGGAGGTGATGGAGCGCAACGAGCGTGCGACGCTGCAGAGGTGGCTGGCTAGCTTGCCTGCGGAGGCGGTTCGGTCACGGCCGCGGCTGTCCTTGGTGCAGGCCTACCAGCTGAGGAATACTGGTCCTCTGGACAAGCTCGAACGGCTCCTCGATGATGCCGAGCGGGCGTACGTTGCCGACGGGAACGCGGTTGAGCCAGCCGTGTCTCCACATGCCCGGACCAGCTGGGCGGCGGTCTGGCTGACAAACTTGCCGGCGAACGTTGCGATCCTCCGGGCCGAGCTTGCACGATTGCGTGGCGATGCCGACCGCACGGTCGAGTTCACCAGGCAGGCTGTGGCCCATCTGTCCGAGGGGCACATCGTACGCGCCCTGGCCGACTGGAACCTCGCAAGAGCACACTGGATACGCGGAGACCTGGCCGAAGCCGAGCGAGCGATGTGTGGCCAGCTGTCAGAAGCTCTGGCCGTACGGCACGCGGCCGACGATCCTTACCTCATCCTGTTGACCTCCTGGGAATTGGGCCGGCTGCAGAGTGCCCGGGGTCGACTGCGCGCTGCGCTGCGCACTTACCAGGATGCCCTGAAACTCGCCGCCGACGCGGGAGGTTCGTCGGCGGAGGGCTTCGCGCACGTGGGTCTGGCGGAGATCCTGCGCGAGCGAAACGAGCTGGACTCGGCCCTTGTGCATGCCACCGAGGGCATCGCGCGTTGCAGAGAGCTCGCCAACCTCTTGCCGCTGGCCGCTGGCCTGATCGCCCTGGCCCGCATCCGGCAAGCCTGCGGCGACCGGGCCGGCGCCGTGGAGGCGATAGGCGAGGCCGAGCAGATCGGGTTGAGCCCGCAGGTGATTCACCTGTTCAACCCGGTGCCGGTTCACCGGGCGCGGCTGCTGCTCGCTCGGGGTGAGGTCGCCGAAGCAGCCCGCTGGACCGAAGAGCGTGGGCTGAGCTTCGACGACGAGGTCAGCTACGTCCGGGAGTCCGAACACCTGATCGTGACGCGCGTGCTGCTTGCCGAAGATAAGCCCGAGCAGGCGCTAAGGCTGCTCGAGCGGCTATGTGAGAATGCCGAAGGGGCTGAGAGGACGGGCAGCCTGATAGAGATCATGGCGTTGCAGGCGCTGGCCCTTTGGGCCAAAGGCAAGAAGGAGCAGGCCGTAGGCACCCTGACCCTGGCCCTCGCCCAGGCAGAACCGGAGGGTTACGTCAGGACCTTCGTGGACGAGGGACCAGCGATGGCCGAACTCCTCTCGGCGACGCTCGAAGCTCGCCAGAGGGGTCACCTCGACGCCGCGGGCCGCGTCCCGGTCTCGTACCTCGCGAAGCTCATGACGGCCCTCGCCCGAGACGGCAGGTCAGCCCCGATTTCCGAAGTGCGGCTCCCCGAGCCCCTTAGCGAGCGGGAGATCGAGGTTCTTGCGCTCATCGCCTCGGGCGATTCCAACGGGGAAATTGCTGGCAGGCTGTTCGTCTCGTTGAGCACGGTCAAGACCCACGTCAACAACCTCTATCGAAAACTCGGCGCGAACAGCCGCACCCAGGCGGTGGCCCGTGCTAGAGAGATGGGTCTCCTCTAGCACAGTCGTTCGATAACACCTCCGGGGACCCCGGCGACGCGTCGATCTCCACCCCCCGATCAATCCTTCGGTCGATGTCGCTCCAACCAGCCTCCCTGTACAACGACGGTGGATTTCGATGCTCGACCCACTGGTGGAAGCGACCAACGGGACGACCGCAGGAAAGGAGCACTTCGATGGTGAGAAGATTCGAGCGGCGGCCCCCAGGCACGTTGAACAAGCAGGGCAAAGGTCCGCTACGAGGCAGCGCCAGACAACCGCCGATGGCAGAGGCGGGGCGATGATCCTGCGCGTGTGGCGCGCGAAGATCGTACCTGCCCGCATGGAGGAGTACCGGCACTTCGAACGGGAGCGCTACATGCCGATGCTCCGCAAACAGCCCGGTCTCCTTGGGATGCTTCTGCTGCGGCAAGCCGAAGGGTACGCGGCATCACTCACGATCTGGGAGGACGTGGGAGCGGTGGAGGCGCTACAAAGCTCTCCCTCTTACAGAGAGATCGCCCGCGAGCTCGCCGTAAGCGGCCTACTGGCGGGGAATGAGTCGGTAGAGGGCTTGGAAGTTGAAGGTGGAGATCTCCGTCCGGAGGCAATGATGAGAACACTCGAGCGGACGAGGCGCGCTGGCTCCTAGGGTTCGCTCGCCTGGGTGAGCTAGTAGGAATCGCTGCACCCGGTTTCGGATTGCGGCGGTGATGGCCTTATGTAGATAAGCAACGTTACCGAAGAACGGATGACGATGAAGGAGGCAAGTTTGGCGAACCCGGAAGGCCCGGCGGTCGGTAACGGCGAGGTCCTCGTGCACCGCGACGGGCATCGCTTGGTGTTCCTGGACGAGGGCAGAGACGAGCGCGGCGATTACCTGCTGATCGAGCACGTGTGGATACGACCCGGCATGATGGCCGGTCCCCACTGGCACCCGGTGCTTACGGAGACCTTCCGCGTGCTGGAGGGCAGGATGCGTTTCCGCGTGAACGGCAGGGAGTTCTTCCTCGAGCCTGGGGAGGGCGTTACCGTACACCCGCGTGAGGTCCACCGTTTCTGGAACACAGGCGAGGGACGTTTGAGGGTCCTCCACGAGGTGCGCCCGCCGGGGCACCACCGGCAGATGTTCGAGCTTTGGCACCGGCTGGACCTCGTGGGAAAGACCAGTGGGCACGGCGTGCCGAAGGACATGCTGGCGTTGGGCTTGTTGTGGGAGCTGCAGGACGGCTATTTGGCCGGCGTGCCCGTATCCCTTCAAAGGGTCTTCTTCGGGGGTCTGGCTCGCCTGGCCCGGATGGCCGGATACGAAGAGAATTGGGAAAGCAATACCCGATGGCAGATCGACTCATGAAGAGTGCAACGTATCGCTGTCACGACGCTGTGAGGAACCGGGCCCCGGATGGTGCGACTCTGGCCGCACGCGCCGGTTAGTCGCTGGCCGGGTCTGCCGTCGTGCGACTCTCGAGTGATACGTGGGCGAGCGCACGAAAGCCACGGGAAGGAGAAACGATGGGCGACAGATACCTTTTCGTTGACTGGGAGGGAGGCGGCAACCTGCCGCCCGCGCTGACGCTGGCGCGGCAGATGGTCGAGCGGGGCCACCGTGTCCGCGTGCTGTGCGATCCGGCAGACGAGGCCGACGTGAGGGCCGCCGGCTGCAAGTTCGTACCGTACACTCGCGCCCCCACCGCCCCGACAAGTCGGCAGAGAGTGACTTCATCCGCGACTGGGAGGCGCGCACACCGATGGAGGCGCTCGCCCGCTCGCAGGATCGCGTGATGTTCGGGCCGGCGCTTCTTTATGCGCGTGACGTGCTGGAGGAGCTGGAGCGCGAGTCGGCGGATGCGCTGGTCATCAACCGCACGCTCTACGGAGCGATGGCGGCGGCCGAGAAGGCGGCGCTTCCCTTCGCCGTGCTCATGCCTGGGATCTACGAGGTGCCACACCCAGGCGTCCCGCCCATCGGGCTCGGGCTCATGCCGGCAAGGACTCCCCTGGGCCGCCTGCGTGACCGTACCCTGGGGCGCGTGCTCGGATACCTTTACGGGCGTGGGTTGCCGGCGTTCAACGCTGCGCGCTCGCAGCTCGGGCTGGAGCCTCTGGGCCACCCGTGGGAGCAGTTCGACCGCGCCGGCAGGGTTCTCATCCTGACCAGCGAGGCCTTCGACTTTCCCGCCAGGCGCCTGCCACCCAACGTGCGCTACATCGGACCGCAGCTCGATGAACCCATCTGGGCGGAGCCCTGGCGGTCGCCGTGGCCTGAAGATCATCCCGACCCCCTGGTGGTCGTCGGCTTCAGCACCACGCCGCAGAATCAGGCACCGGTGCTGGGCAAGACGATCGAGGCGTTCGGCGGACTGCGCATGCGTGGGCTGGTGACGACCGGACCGGCGCTCGACCCCGCGTCGTTCGAGGCGCCAGATAACGTCGTGGTCCTCAGGTCGGTCGCCCACGCGCAGGTGTTCCCGCAGGCGTCCGCGGTCGTCACCCACGGCGGGCACGGCACGGTGATCCGCGCGCTGAGGCAAGGCATACCCCTGGTGTGCGTGCCGATGGGCCGGGACCAGGGCGACGATGCGGCGCGTGTGGTGGCGCGCGGTGCCGGGTTGCGTCTCTCCAAGGGGGCGTCCATGGCCAAGATCCGCGAGGCGATCCGGCGCGTAGTGGACGATCCCTCATTCCGAGAGGGAGCATACGCGCTGTCGCTGGCCATCGGCGCTGACATCCGCGAGCACAGAGGCGTGCGCGAGCTCGAATGTCTCGTCACCAGGAGCGAAGTCGCCAGGACCAATGCGAGGCCGTCGGAGAAGAGCGCAAGCCAACGGAATCAGTGATCCCTCGGAGGTGGAGATGGGTCGAAATGAGCACTCGGAGCGCAAAAGGAGAACGGTGTACGCACCGCAGCCGAAGGTTAACCCTAAGCCCCCTTCCATGATCAGCGTCGAGCTGGACGAAGACGAGGACGTCGAATGGACCTGGACGCACACATCGGACGGCGAGAGCGTCGTCACCGGCTACGCCCTAATCAAGAAAGCCCGAGAGCCAATAGAGCCCGCCGAATTCGGGGAATAGCGCCGTTAGGGCAAGCCTCCAAGGGGGCGTCGAAGCCCATCAAGGTCGGTGGCACCTGCGACGTCCTTTCTTTGGCGCTCTGCCTCTTAAGTTGAGGCCTTGCGCCCCGCGACAAGCCTGAGCTCGAGGCCTTCCCACCTGCGGCTGAGTCACCGGTCGTGCGTGGCGACTACTACGGCGCCGGGCGTGGAAGCCAGGGCCTCCTCCAGCTCCTCGGCAAGGGCTAGAGCGTAGTTCGTTGGCTCGTCGAGCAGCAGGGCTCATCCGGGTTGTGGACCACTCGGATCTCTTCATTGCTTTCCATTCACCCGACTGGTAGGAATGGAAGCCAGCAAGAGAGGCAGCTCGCCTCGGCCGCAGTATCGAGAGGAGACTCAGACACAACGTATGGACATCCCCCGCTGGTTTACAGACGAGCTCATGCACGCCGGCGATGAGCACCTCGACCCCGAGTACGTTCTTGGTTATGAGCGCAAGGCGGACATGGATCCTACCGACGACTTGGCAATGTTGCGCGACCTTGGCCTGGACGAGACCTGTACCCTCGTCGATCTCGGTACCGGAACGGGCACGCTCGCCCTTGCAGCCGCGCCGCTTTGCCGGAGGGTAGTGGCGGTGGACGTGTCTTCCGAGATGGTCAACCTCCTGAGAAAGAAGGTCCACCGGCTGGACATCGAAAACGTCGAGGTCGTGCGGAGCGGCTTCCTCACCTACGAGCATCAGGGGGACCCGGCCGACTTTGTCTACTCGAGGAACGCCCTGCACCACCTTCCGGACTTCTGGAAAGCACTAGCCCTCGCACGAACTGCCGCCATCCTCAAACCAGGTGGCGTGCTTCGCCTTCGCGATCTCATCTTCTCCTTCGAACCGGTCAAGGCCGAGCAGGCCATCGAGGCCTGGCTCTCGGACGCGGCCCAACGGCCCGAGGACGGTTGGACGCGCGCCGAGCTTGAGGCGCATGTGCGCGAGGAGCACAGCACCTTTAGCTGGCTCCTAGAGCCTATGCTCGAGAGGGCGGGCTTCGTTATTCAGGACGCGAGTCACAGCACCTCGAGAATCTTCTCAGCGTACACCTGCGTCAAGGCTCGCTAACTCCAGCATACGGGACTCCCATCCCCTTTGTGAGCGCCTAAAGCCGCGGCCTGAATCGGCACCACGGACGTGCTTGGGAGAGTCATCGACCAGTAGGTCGACCAACCTTGTTGGAAAAGGCCAGGTCGCTCACGTCCTCGATGTGTGTAGCCGAACTCTCTGGCCAGCGCCCTCGCCTCCTCTGCCAGGACGCGAGAAAAGCCAGGGCGCCCGCGCTCCGCGTAGATCCTCAACCCTTGCGGTGCTCTTCGTAGTATGCGGTCACTAACTGCCAGTAGAGCAGCAGCAACGCAATCTCCAACATGGTACATAGAGCGGTCGGCAAGAGCTTCCTTTCAAACGAGGCCACGACCCCGCCGATGCCGAACGCAGAGGCCGCAACGTTCACCGCCATCGCCCTGTCCAAGGGACGTTCGGCTATCCACATCTCCTCGCCTAGCATCGCCCTCGTCGCCCAGGCCGAATCGTCTTCGGGCTCGGAGAAAACGACGGGGTTGAGCACCAGCCACGTGCCCACGAAGGCGGCGTGCCTCCAGTTCCGGGTCCAGAACGGCACGAGGACGAGAGGCGTGCTCAAGAGGCGGATCCACGCGCTCCAGGGGTTGGAGTGGTGCTCGAACACCTTCCTGGTGAGCCGTTTCAGCGATGAAGACATATCGACCTCTCTCGAACGGTAGGGTTGCGATTTGTGGTTTTCCCTATAGTTCATGAAATCGCGTGGATCGCGCGTCCGGTGGCGATCATCCATCGTCAGTGCCCGATCTTCGCCGAGAAGGGCTGCGCAATGATCAGGACGCGCGTGACCCCCGCGGCGCCGCCCAGCACGGCACCCAGGATCAGCCAGCCCACCACGTCGGGCATCGCCCAGAAAAGTTGAGGGTAGTTGTACACCCTGCCGGCGAGGGAAGCCACCAGCGGTTGCAGCCCGACGAGGAGCGCCGCCGGCACGAACTTCCACGCGATGCCAGGTGCCAGCCGCCACACCGGGGTGCCCCTCGTCTTGGCCGCCCACCCGCGCAGCCGGAGCAGGCCACGCACCTGCAGGGCGGTGGTCACAAGCGCGAGGGCGGCGAGGATCACGCCGGCCTTGCCTGCGCCCAGGCCACCGTTATCGGGCATCTCCCCCGCTAGCAGGTCGAGCACGCCCTGCGTGGTGCCCGCGTAGTCGGCGAGCGCGTAGCTCTGGTCGTAGAGGAGCACGACACCGTAGCCTCTCTCCGGCAGGAGCGCGGCGTCTGAGTGAAACGAGGAGAGGATGCCGTTGTGCTCTATGACGCGCGGCTTCGCGCCGGGCGGCGCCGTCCAGCCCATCGCGTAGGAGCCGTCGACCCCCTGCGGCGGCTTGTGCATCAGGGAGATACTTTTCTGGTTTACCAAATCGGTGTCACCGAGGCGCCCGCCGTTATTCTGCATGACGAGGTAGTTCGCCATGTCTTCTGCGGTCGAGATCACACCTCCCGAGCCTCCCAGGAAGCCGTCCATCTCCCCGTGCGGGATCGGGACGCCGAAGGCCACAACGTGTCCTTGCGCGAGGTCGGGTGCGGCCCGAGTCGCCTCCCGGGAGCTGAGGACGCTCGAAGTATGATCCATATCCAGTGGGCTGAAGACGCGCTCTCGAAGGTATTCGCCGAAAGGCTTCCCGCTCACCACCTCGACTATACGCGCCAGGACCGCGTAGTTGGGATCGGTGTAGTGGAACTCCTTGCCCGGTTTGCTCACGAGCCTGGCGAGGCGCAGGCTCTCGACCCTCTCCTGCAGGCTGTCGGGCTGGGGCATGGTATAGGAGGGGAAGCCCGAGTCGGCCAGGCCGCTGGTCTGGTTGAGGAGTTCTCGCACGGTTATCTGGTCCGAGAGCCGCCGGTCGGTGGTGCTGAAGTCCGGCAGGTAGGCGCGCACCGGCTCGTCGAGCCTTATCCTGCCTTCCTCTACCAGCTGCATTACGGCCAGGGCAGTGAAGCCCTTGCTCAGGGATGCTATGTGGAGCTGGGTGCGGGGCGTCATCGGCTCTCCGTTTCCCGCCGTGCCGTAGCCTTTGAGGTAGACCACCTCGTCGCCGTGCGTTATCGCGAGAGCCAGGCCCGGAACTGAGTTTGCCGCCATCTGCTGCTCGATGTACCGGTCGACCGCGGCGAGGTCCAGGGAGGGGCGGGGCTGACCCTCCGCACCCTCGGAGACGAGCGTGAGCAGGAGTAGCGCGCCCGCGAGGAGGACAAGCCGTGATCTACGAGTCATGGGGTTCCTTTCCTGCGGTTGGAGCGCCGTCCATACTGACATGCGTCCCCGGTCGTCCCCCGTAGAGTCGGGCGGCGATGCCGAACAGTACCCCCCCGATCAGGAAGTAGGCGTCGATGGTGGCGCCAGACCACAGCGTGTAAGCCGAAGGGTGCGCCTGACCCAGGATCTGCTCGTAGCTCAGACCGGTAAGGCCGCGCGGCAGAACGCCCGTCGCTCGAAGCAAAGAGTCGGCGATGCCAGCTCCGCCTCGCATTGCGAGGACCGCGCACCCTGACCAGGCGAGGGCCAGCAGCGTCCATCGAGAAATCTTCCGGCCCCACGGCCGGAAGAGCGCCAGCGGAACTACCATACCGCCCACGAACATCGCGAACACAACGGCGTTGAAGATCCAGCCGAGAACGCTCGAAGGTGGGTTGGGGATCGGGTCGGGGGCGCTCCCGAAACCGAGGCGCCCTCCCGCAAACCAGTAGACGTGGAAAGCTATGAACACTGCCGTCCATGCGAATGCGGCATACCCTGCCCACGACCCCCGTCGCCGTTCATCGGACACCGCTCCGGTCATCCCGGCAGAATTCTCAACCATCTCGCGGGGTCCTTACCCTTTCGAAGACGCCGCGAGCTGTGGGTACGCTCCCGGCCTTTTCCCCGAACCAGCCAAGAACGACAGCGAGAGGAAGTCCCAGCATCAGACCCTCGCCAATGCCAAGTACCCCGCCGCAGATAACGCCCCACAGGCTTGCGACGGCGCCAAAGCCGATGGTGCCGACCAGGCCCAGCGCTTGGTCGTGGAGAACGCCGCCCCAGGCGAGCACGACGCCACAGAGCATGCCCCCGATCCACACCGTTGCCGCCATCGCCGCGTAGCGGTCGAGGAAGTTGCCCGCAAGAGGCTTTCTAGCCCGCCTGATCGTGAGCTCGGCAGCGACCAGTCCGAGCACGGTCGGGAGGAGGAGTGCCAGCAAATCTGCCCATCCGTAGCTCGCCAGAATGGCAGGGGAGCCTCCAATCGTCAGCGCGTACCAGTTGCAAAGCGCGACGAGTACCGCCGCGAATCTCAAGAAGGAATTCATTGTGTACCTCCATCTGTTGCCGTTTCCGGTACTTCTTTCTGATCTTCAGGAATCGGCGCCATGCCATGCTCTGCCCGACGCTTGACGGCATCGAGGAAGTCGACCCTGAGGAGGGAACTGCCAGGGTAGATCACACCCCAGTACCACGCGAAATCGCGGCACAGCTTGCGGTCGGCGAACATGATGCGGGTTTCGGTCGTGAGCCGCACTCCACTCTCTACGGGCTCGGCGTGGAAGCTCACGGGAAGCTTCATCTCGTTGTGCCTCAAACGGTAGGCTACGAACCCGCGCACAGTTTCCGGCGTGGAAGGGATGTGCTTATCCGCGGTCGCTATGTTGGCCGCGACCAGCTCCCGGTTCGGCTCTTCCAGGACAAGTCCCGAGCTATCCTGCAACTTCTCGTAGAGTGACTTCTTTTCCGAGGGAGAGGAGTTATCGCTCTTTCCGGCGAGCACGGGCAAGAGGTTGAAGAGCTTGATAATTGGCTGAGCGTCGCTCTTCGCTTCTTTGAGCGATTCGAATGCCCTTGCCGATGGTGCCACTACGATCACGGAGTGCTTCTCGCCGATCTGGTACTCGGGCAAGATTCTATCCACCAGCGTGGCCGAGGCACCGCCGGGGGTTTGCGCCGGAAAGGACGGAACTCCGACACTAGCGCACGAGTTGCGCGCTGAATACTCGATCCAGGCCGCCGAAGCAAGCGCGAGAGCGAAGACTAACGCACCTCCCGCCAGCGCTGTCCGGAGCAAGTACTTCATGACGCGCTCCCCCAGCGCACACTCGGCAGCGGAACGGAACCGATCCGATAACCTTCCGAAAGCTTGCTCCTCCCGAAAGACGCAGTGTTTCGAGAGCCCGGCGCCCCATCGCTCTCCACCCGACGTTCGATGGACTCGAGCAGCTCTATCCGGAGCAAAGAACTGCCAGGGTAGATCACACCCCAGTATCGTCCGAAGTTCCGGCACGAGGCTGTGTCCCCGTACAGCATCAAGGTGCTTGTGGTGAGTCGGGTTCCGCCTTCTACAGGATCCACGCGCAGGTTCACCGCGCCCTTCATCTCGTACCGTCCCAGCCGGTAGGCGATGAACTTTCGAGCCGTAACCGGCGCCGAAGTAGAGCGTTCGTCCGCCGTCCCGACGTCGGCCACGACCACCTCCCTGTTCGGTACTTCCAGGATCAGGTCGGAGCCCGATCTCAGCTCCTCGTAGATGGATTTCTCCCGCGAAGATACGGGAGCGTTCTCGTTGCCAGCGGTCACCGCCAGGAGACCGAACAGCCTGACGACGGGTCGCTCATAGCGTCCGGCGCTCTGCAGGGCGTCGAAAACCCACTCGGGCGGTGCCTCTATGTAAATGGAGTGTCGCTCACCGATGTGATACTCGGGCAAGACCCTTTCGATGAGCGCAGTGGAAACACCGTCCGCGGCGGTCTTTGATTGCGACGTACTTCTCGCGCACGAGCTACGCGCCGAGTACTCAGCCCAGAGCGTAGCGGCCACGGCCAGGACGATGATCACGACGCCCGTCGCAAGCCCGGTACGAACGAAGAATCTCACGGTCTTCTCCCCTCTACGTAGATACGAGATCTCTCCTTTTTAGTCGTGATTTCTGAGGCTACCCTTGCCATACTCTCGTCCGGCCCCCCCACGGGTGCGGGATGGATGTCTGGACGAGCGCAGCGGATTCCCCTGCCAGGCACGGGTGCTCGATGTGCCCGAGCGAGACGATCTCGCGTCCGAGGAGAAGCGCCCGCCTGAGGGGAACCACGACCTGGCGCGCCTCGATGTAGCCAGCCGCGGCCTCAGGCAAGAAGGGCTGGTAGGTCATGTTCGGCCGCGGGTCAACCACCGTGACCGGGCCTCGCCTGGGCGCAGCTCCTTCTGGAGGCGCCGCGTACATCCCGACGTAACCGCCCCCGAGGGTCGGGATTCGCGGTTCAGATGTTCTCGTATCCATAAACCTATTCCTTTCTTCGATGACCTAGTCGGGTAATCCGCTATCGTGGATGGGGGTAAGTTGCTTCTCGGCGATGGAACCGGTATCACCGGAGCCGCAATGGTGCCTCTCGCGGCTCGCGAGCCAGGCCGTTGCTACGAAGAGCAGGCCCTCGACGGTCCAGTTCATTCCTCCGACCAAGAGGTAGCCGAGGAACTTGTCGGCTGTGGACTGGTGGAAGGCGAGGTACAGGTAGGCGCCTCCATAGAGGGTCATCCCCACACCGCACGCCCAGGTGGCAACCAGGATCATCCAGTACGGGATGCTCTGGTGAGGCGGCCGCACGAACGCCACTAGTACACCCGTCAGGCAAACGGCGAGGGGATACAGGCCGAACCTGGCCCAGGGGCCGGACCACGAGAAGAGGAAACTACTCAGGTTCAGCAGGATCATCGCCCCGTAGCTGGTCGCCAGGAGCGCGATCTGCAGGCGGCGGCCTATCCAGCGAAAACGCCAGATCAGCGCCAGGGGAAACAGGGCGAGCAGAGTAAAGAGGAGAACCGAGAATACCTCGGCGATCGCATAGGACCAGAGATCGTGGGCGGACCGAGCGTCTGTTCGGCCCGGTCCAAACCTTCCAGACAGAATCCAATAGAGGTGCTGCGCGGCGAAGAAGGCACCCCAGGCAAACGCCGCGTATCCTGCCCAGCTTGCTCCACGGCCTACCCTGGTCACGTCCGATTCTGTTGCCATGGCACCGTTCCTTTCTCTCCAGAAATCTCATCTTCTTTGCCACGCCTGCAGTAGTAGGCGAGCGTATCCGCGTGATGCGCTCCTAGGTCCATGTCGCCTTCTCCTTCCGCTCGGTTCTGATACCGGGGAGACTGGGCAAGAGTCGGTCTCCCGGAGATCCTGGGCTGTGGTCTTCAGGCTAGACCGTCGTCCAGGCCGTTTAATCTGCCGCGGGACACTCTCTGGTCACTTCGTAGGGACTCGCCGGTAATCTCCTCGGACCCTCCGTTCGTGACCCAGGTAACATGTTTCGTTACCCCTGTAACGATGCGGAGTGCTCGAAGGGATGACGGATGGGAGATGAACGTTGGTGACAACGGCGGTAAAGTGGGGGTATGGCTTCCGGAGCGCAGAGGACGGATCCGAACGGGAATCGCGTCCGGGCGTGGCTGCGCGAAGCCAGGTCGGCCATTGCTTTTTCACAGATCCCGGTCACTCCGCGCCGTCCGGGCATCTTTGTCCTCCTGTTCTGGAGCGCCGTCGCGGTGGCCCTCCTCACCTGGACCTTCGACTTCTTCGGCGAGGGGCGCAGGTTCGGGATCGTGCCCGTCTCGGCGGCTACGGTCGTTCTGATCGCAGCCTGGTTGGCCCTGCCCTGGGATCCGCGAACGGGCGGACGCCGCAAGATACTCGCCCTCGCCTTCTTCGTGGCCGCCGCCTTCGCTTTTTGCCAGACGACCAGCGTGATCTGGTCGTGGCCCCTCTACTCAATAGCCGTGGCCGACGGCGTCTTCTTGTTCGGCTTCGGACGCGGCACCGTTCTCGCCATCGTCACGCTACCGCTGGCCTTCGTCGGCGGATACGTTTACCTGTCCCAGGAGGCACGCTTCCCAGGCTCCCTTTTCTTGGCAGGCGCTATGGTCCCGGTGGCCGCCTTCGTGGTCGGCATCTGCAAGGCGGTGGTCGATGCTCAGCAGAGCCGCAGGCAGGCCAGAGCGCTGCTCGTGGAGTTGGAGCACGCCAACGCGGAGCTCAGGCGCCAGTCGGGGAAGGTCAAGGAGCTCGCGATCTCCGAAGAGCGCGCCCGCATCGCGAGGGAGGTCCACGACTCGGTGGGCCACCACCTGACCGCCATAAACCTGCAGCTGCAGAACGCGGAAAGGTTCGGTCAGAAGAATCCCGAGAGGGCCAGGGAGAAGGTGAGGGAGGCGAGAGAATCCACGCTCTCCGCGCTCGCGGAGGTGAGGCGCTCGGTGAGGGCCCTCAAGCCTCCTGCCCTCGAAGAGCGAAGCGGTGTCGCTGCCCTGGCTGCGCTGGCGCGCTCCTTCGATGGGGCAGGTCCCGAGGTGTCCTTCGAGCTTGAAGGAGAGGAGGGGCCGCTGTCCGAGGAGACAGGGTTGGTGTTCTACCGCGCCACGCAGGAAGGATTGACCAACGCCGCGAGACACTCCCGTGCCCGCCGGGTACGCGTGAAGCTGGCCTTCGAGCCCGAGGAACTCAGACTAGCTGTCGTCGACGACGGCGAAGGTGGACTCGAAGGAGCGATGAGGGGCGGGTTCGGGCTCGCGGCGCTCCGGGAACGCGTCGAGGCGCTCGGGGGCAAGATGGCCGCGGGCAACCGCCCCGAAGGCGGCTTCGCGCTGCGGATCGCGCTCCCGAGAGACCCCTCCACGGACCAGGGGACCGGGTAGCCTTGGCCGAGAAGCCCGTGAGGGTAGTTGTCGTGGAGGACCAACTCCTCGTACGGCGCGGCATCGTGGAGCTGCTCGAACCAGAAGAAGCGATCGAGGTCGTGGGCGAGGCCGAAGAGGGCGTGGAGGCGCTGCGCCAGATCCCTCGCCTCAGGCCAGAAGTGGCGCTCGTGGACGCGCGGATGCCCAGGATGGACGGGATAGAGCTGATCCGGCGCCTCTCGGAGGAGCACCCACGGGTCGCTGCGATCGTCCTTACCACCTTCGACGACGACGAGTACGTGTTCGGGGGCCTGAGAGCAGGCGCCAAAGGCTACCTGCTCAAGGACACCTCTCCGGAAGACCTCGTTTGGGCGATAAAGAAGGTGAGCAAGGGCGAGACCGTCCTGGGCAGCCCCGTCGCCTCCAGGCTCGTCGCCGAGCTTTCGAGATTGCCGATCGCACAAGTCGAACGAGCGGAGGGCGAGTCGGAGATCCTCTCCGGCAGAGAGATCGAGGTGACCAAGCTCGTCGGACGGGGGGCAACCAACGCCGAGATAGCCGGCGAGTTGTACATTAGCGAGGGGACGGCCAAGAACAACGTCTCGAAGATCCTGCGCAAGCTAGGCCTCAGGGACCGCACCCAGCTGGCGCTATACGCCGCCAAACGCTGGCCGGAGGACCAGCGCTGAAGGGGGCCATCCACGCAGCGCCAGCTGGGTGCTACGCTTCGGCCCTCGCTTTCACTTTCCCGACCGCCTCAAAGGGAGGTGGACCGAGGATCTCTATGCAACTGGGGTTCCGCTCCGCAGCCGCCCTCAGACGGTCCCAGTCCGGCGGCCTCTGCGCGTCTCCTTCCTCCGTGGAGGGTGCGCTCGCATCCCTGTAGAAGGGTTGGCCCGTGCCGGGCGTCTGCAGCGTGAGAATCCGCGTCCCCTCCAAGGTCACCAAGAACGCATGCTTGGTACCGCGTGGAGCTACCGCGATACCACCAGGCCCAACCCGATGCTCGCTCCCGTCTACGTGCACCAGGATCTCTCCCTCAAGCACGATGAAGGTCTCGTCCTCGTGCGGGTGGACGTGAAGCGGCGTCGTCTTGCCTCTTTGCATCCTGTCCTCGATGAGCATGAACGCCCCATCCGTCTCCTCCGCAGTAGCCTTCATGGTCCACACGCCCCCGCCGGCGAACCAGCGGCGCTCGCCTTCTCCGTTACCCCTGACGATCGGGACTGCTGTGCTCATCGCTCTACTCCTCTCATGCGCCCTCGACGCGTTCCGCTTTATGGAACATACTGTACCATGATGGATATATAAATTCAATATGGTACTATTACGGAAATGGATGTTCCATATCTAAAGACGGGGCGCACTAACCAGAAGGCCCGCACGAGGGAGGCATTGATCACCGCGGCCAGGCAGCTTCTGGCAAGGGGGATAACGCCCACGATCGAGGCGGCGGCCGCAGAGGCGGCGATCGGTCGGACCACGGCGTATCGCTACTTCAAGAACAGTCGGGCGCTGCTGGCCGCGACCTTCCCTGATGTAGAGTTGCGGTCGCTGCTCGGGGAAGACCCGCCCGAAGATCCGATGGCGCGGCTCGAGATCGTGGCCGAGCACCTCACGCGGCGGATAGTCGAGCTCGAGCCCGAGTACCGTGCCCAGCTTCGGCTAGCGCTCGAGGGCGAACCCGCCGGCGGCGAGAGCTTGCCGCTGCGCGTGGGCAGGCGGATCGAATGGTTAAAAGATGCCCTGGAACCCCTGCGCGGGAGGATGCCTGAGCCCGAGTTCAGGCGACTGCTCTACGGCATCGGGGCCACGCTGGGTATCGAGGCTTTCGTGTGGTTGACCGATATGGCAGGGATGTCCGAAGAGGAAGCGGCGGAGATAATGCGTTCCAACGCGCGCACATTGCTGCGATCCTCCATCTCGAACTTCTGAGAACACCGTTTGGGCGACGTTCGCAGAATTGCTCTTTTACGCACTA
>Ga0126313_10000433_pt1 | contig 19630 bp, 18 predicted proteins | sample Plot105A_FD_89954 | JGI IMG/M metagenome (GOLD analysis project Ga0126313, IMG submission 89954) | Serpentine soil microbial communities from UC McLaughlin Reserve, CA, USA - Plot105A | ecosystem: Environmental > Terrestrial > Soil > Grasslands | place: USA: UC McLaughlin Reserve, Lake County...
GAAGCTAATCGGCGACGCGGTGATGGCCGTCTTCGGCGCCCCGATCGCGCACGAGGACGACCCGGAGCGGGCCGTCCGCGCTGCTCTCGCGATTCGGGACTGGATCCGCGACGAGGGCGAGCTCGAGGTCCGTGTCGCCGTGAACACCGGTGAGGTGCTCGTCTCGCTGGAGCCGAGCCCAGGTGCCGAGCGGGGCCTGGTCGCTGGCGACGTCGTCAACACCGCGTCGCGCCTCCAGACGGCGGCTCCGGTGAACGGCGTCCTCGTCGGCGAGACGACGTACAACGCCACGTCGCGCGTGATCGAGTACCGCGAGCTCCCGCCGGTCGAGGCCAAGGGGAAGGCAGAGCCGGTGGCGGTCTGGGAGGCGGTGCAGGCCCGTTCCCGCTACGGAGCGGACGTCTCCTACGAGCCGCGGACTGCTCTGATCGGGCGCGAGCGCGAGCTCGAGCTGCTGGTCGGCGCGCTCGCCCGGGTGCGCCAGCAAAGCTCCCCGCAGCTCGTGACGCTCGTCGGCGTGCCGGGGATCGGGAAGAGCCGGCTCGTCCATGAGCTCTTCGCCTCGGTCGAGGCTCAGCCCGACCTGATCTACTGGCGCCAGGGCAGATGCCTCCCTTACGGGGAGGGAGTCGCGTTCTGGGCGCTGGGTGAGATTCTCAAGGCTCACGCCGACATCCTCGAAGGCGAGCTCGAGGAGCAGGCGGCCGCCAAGCTGCAGGCCGTCGTCGATGAAGCGGTCCCCGAGGCGGAGGACGCCCAGTGGGTCGCGACGCGGCTCGGACCGCTCCTCGGTCTCGGCGACGCAGGCGAGCTCGGCGCCGACCGGCGCACCGAGAGCTTCGCCGCCTGGCGGCGGTTCTTCGAGGGGCTCGCAGAGCTCGACCCGCTCGTCCTCGTGTTCGAAGACCTGCACTGGGCAGACGACGGCCTGCTCGATTTCGTCGACTACCTAATCGAGTGGGCCGGCGCGGTCCCGATTCTCGTCGTCGCCACGGCCAGGCCCGAACTGCTCACCCGCCGTCCGGGCTGGGGCGGCGGGAAGCCGAACGCGGCGACGATCTCGCTCTCGCCGTTGACTGAGAAGGAGACGGTCAAGCTTCTCCACGGCTTGCTCGACCGTGCCGCCCTGCCCGCTGAGGTTCAGGCCCGTTTGCTGGAGCGCGCCGGCGGAAATCCGCTCTATGCCGAGGAGTTCGCCAGGATCGCCGCAGAAGGCGGAGACGGCGACCTGCCGCTTCCCGTGTCCGTGCAGGGGCTGATCGCTGCGCGCCTCGATGCGCTGGGCGGGGCGGAAAAGACGCTGCTCCAGGATGCCGCGGTCGTCGGCAAGGTCTTCTGGCAGGGAGCCGTTGCCGCGGTCGGCGGCGGGGCAAGCACGCACGCGCTTGAAGATTCGCTCCATCAGCTTGAGCGCAGGGAGTTCATCCGCCGCGAGCGGCGCTCGTCGATCGAAGGGGACACTCAGTACGCGTTTGCGCACACGCTCGTGCGAGACGTGGCCTACGGCCAGATCCCGAGAGCCGACCGCGCCGAGAAGCATCGGCGCGCCGCGGTCTGGATCGAGTCGTTCGGACGGCCCGAGGACTACGCCGACCTGCGCGCCCATCACTATGCAAGCGCACTCGAGATCGCGCGGGCAGGGGGTGCCGTCACGGAAGAGCTCGTCCGTGCGACACGTCTGGCGCAGCGGGACGCGGGGGATCGAGCTGCCTCGCTCAATGCATTCGCCGCGGCCGCTCGTGACTACGACCGGGCGCTGGAGCTCTGGCCGGAGGACGACGACGACCGGCCGCGGCTCCTGCTGGGCGCGGCAGCGGCTCGTGCGCGAGCCGAAGTCTGGGATCCTCGGGAGCTCGCGGCTGCTACCGAAGCGCTGCTGGCCTCGGGCGATCACTCAGGCGCTGCGGAGGCCGAGATCCTTCGGGCCGAGGTCCTTTGGAACCTCGGGCGCGGCGCGGAGGTGCTTCGAAGCTTGGAGCGGACGACGGAGCTAGCGGAGGAGTTGCCGTTTTCGGACGCCAAGGCAAGGGTCTATGCCGGCCTCTTCCGCCTGCACCGGCTCGCGGGTCGACCGGAGCTAGCCGCTCGTTTCGGCGACGAGGCGCTGGCGATGGCCGACGAGCTCGGCCTGCAGGAACTTCGGGCGAACATCTTGAGCTCCAGCGGCTCCCAGCGCGCGATGGACGGTGACCGGCGTGGATTCGACGACATGGAAGAGAGCATTCGAATCTTCGAAGAGCTGAAAACGGCCGACGCACAACGTCCGTACAACAACCTCGCCGACGGCTACTACAACCTGGGCGATCTGTCGAAGGCGGCGGCTGCAACGGAACGCATGAAGGAGGCGTGGAAGCGCTATGCGAGCGTGGACTGGCTCCGCTGGGCCGACAGCCAGGAGTTCAGGCTCTGGTACATGGCCGGTCGCTGGGATGAGGCACTCGTGCTCGCGGCCCGCTGGATCGCCGATGCACAGGCGGGACCGGGTCACTATCTCGAGCCGGTCTGGAGGTTCTACCGGGCGCGCATCCGTCTAGCCCGGGGCGATCGCGCCGGCGCCCTCGAGGATGGCTCCAGGTCTCTCGCCTCTGCTCGGAGCGCCGCAGATCCGCAGATGGTGATCCCGGCCACGGCTTATCAAAGCCGGCTCCTCTGGGCGCTGGGAGACGACGGCGCCGAGGAGCTCGCGCTCGCACTGGTCGATGTCTGCCGCCGAGCGCCGCTCGGGATCTCGCACGACTGGTTCCCGGAAATCGGCCTCGTGTTGAGCGGCCTCGACCGCACCTCCGAGCTGGAGGCAGTGGCCGAGAGCGTGCCAACGCCGACCCCTTGGCGCAACGCGGGACTTGCGCTCGGGCGCGACGACCTGCTCGGGGCAGCGGCGATCTTCCGTCGCATGGGCGCGAGGCCGCTTGAGGCCGAGGCGCTGGTTCTGGCCGTCAAGACCGGCTTCGACGCCGACCTCGGGGCCGCGATCGAGTTCTTCCAGGAAGTTGGAGCTTCCGCCGACCTCGCCGAGGCGGAGTCGCTCCTCGCTAGGTCCCGCAGCGCCTGAAGCTGACGGTGTCGCCGTCCCAGTCGGAGACGCCGCCGTGCAGCACCGGCCGCGCGTCCACGCCGGAGGCCGCCAGCACGCTGGCCGCGACTCCCGCGCGCGGCCCGCTCGAGCAGATCGTGACGACAGGCTTGCCGCCCTGGAGATCCTCCGCCCACTCGCGGACGAGCCGGTAGGGGATATTGCGGCTGCCGGGGATGTAGCCCTCGTCCCGCTCGTTTGGCTCGCGGACGTCGAGGACTTGCACCGTGTCGGTCTCGATGAGCTGCTGAAGCTCCTCGAGCTCGACAGCTGCCAGGCGCTCTTCGCTCGGCGGCCCGACGAGGTAGCCAGCGAGGTCGAAGATCGCGACCGACCTCAGACCGCGGGCCGAGCGCTGCGCCTCTTCGGCGCTGGCAGCATGAATCACGACCCGCTCATCCGGTGGCAGCACGAAGGCCGCCTTCGTCGCGAAGTTCCCGCCGTCGATGGGGACGTTCAGCGCGCCACGCGCATGGCCAGCGCCGAAGTCCTCGGACGACCGGACGTCGAGGATCGCGCCGCCGCCGCCGCCGTTCAACGGCTCGAGCGGCTCCGGGGCGCCGACGAACGGTCCTCGGTTCAGCGCGACTATTCGCTCCATGTTCGCCGGCCGCACACCGGTCCGGATCGCATCGGCGACGAACTCGGCCTCGTCGGCCGCGGCGAGCGCGTGGTTGAAGCGCCGCTCGAAGCCGATCGTCGACGAGGCCTTCGAGCTCATCCCTGCGCCGCAGAGCGAGCCCGCGACATGCCCGGGATAGACCTCGACGCCGTCGTGGAGCTGCAGCAGCCGCTGGAGGCTGTGATACAGGTCGTGCGCCCCTTCGGGGGCCTCTGACGCCAGGTCCGGGCGTCCCGCATCGCCGACGAAGAGCGCGTCTCCGGTCAGCGTCAGCCACGGCTCGTCGCCGCGTTCGCGGTCGATCACCTCGAAGCAGCAGTGCTCCGGCCTATGTCCTGGGGTGTGGAGGACGCGCAGGCAGACTGGGCCGAGCTCGATCGTGCCCTCGTCCTCGAGCGGGTCGAACGCATACTCCGGCTCGGCGGCGGGATGGATCGAGACCGGAAGCCCGTGCTCGAGCGCGAACCTCCCGTGGCCGGAGACATGGTCCGCGTGGGTGTGCGTCTCGAGTACGTGGACGATCCGGACCCCGTCGTCCTCCGCCTGCTCGAGGTACTGCTCGATCTCGTAGGCGGGATCGACGACGACCGCCTCACCCGAGTCCTCGTCGCCGATCAGATAGGACGCACAGCCCAGGTCGTCATCGACGAACTGGCGAAACAGCATGCGGTTCAGCGTAACTCAGAAACCGGCGCGCTTGGGATCACCATCCGCTGGACTTCGCAACCCTCAACCGGTCTCAATGGGGTCTGACCCCTCGAGGGTGGTTGAGGGTTGCCAGCTCTAGAAGCCAAGATGCTTGGCAATCACCATGCGTTGAACTTCGTTGGTTCCTTCTCCGATCTCGAGGATCTTCTGGTCGCGGTAGAGGCGCGAGATCGGGAACTCGTCCATGAACCCGTAGCCGCCGTGAATCTGCAGCGCTGCGTTCGCGGCGCGGTTGGAGAGCTCGCCGGTGAAGAGCTTGGCCATCGCCGCCTCCTTCGCGAAGGGCCGGTCCTGATCCTTGAGCCAGGCGGCCTTGTAGACCATCGATCGGCCTGCCTCGATCTCGGTCGCCATGTCGGCGAGCGCGAACTGGACGGCCTGAAACGCGGCGATCGGCCGGCCGAACTGCCGCCGCTCCTTGGCATACCGCGACGCGAGGTCGTAGGCGCCCTGGGCGAGCCCGACGCCCATCGCCGCCACTGAGATCCGTCCGCCGTCGAGGATCTCGAGGAACTGCTGGAAGCCCTTCCCCCGCGGCCCGAGCAGGTTGCCCTCCGGCACCCGCACATCGCGGAACGAGAGCTCACGCGTGTCGGACGCGCGCCATCCGAGCTTCTGCATCGGCGGCGCAACCTCGTATCCGGGCGTCCCGTTCGGAACGATGATGTTCGAGACTTCGTCCTCACCCGTCAGCGCCGTGATCGTGACGCAGGCGGTGATGTCCGTACCCGCGTTCGTGATGAACATCTTCGAGCCGTTGATCACCCATTCGCCGTCGCGGAGCTCGGCGCTGGTGCGCGTCGCACCGGCATCGGAACCCGCCTCGGGCTCGGTCAGCCCAAACGCGGCGAGCTTCTCGCCGGAGGCGAGCTGGGGCAACCATTCCCGCTTCTGCTCCTCCGTCCCGAACTGGAAGATCGGCAGCGTCCCGAGCGAGTGATGCGCTGCGACGGTGATCGCGACCGACGAGTCCACCCGCGTCAGCTCCTCCACTGCGATCGCGTAGGAGATGGTGTCGGCTCCGGCCCCGCCGTACTCCTCGGGGATCGTCATCCCCATCAGCCCGAGCTGCGCCAGCTCGGCGACGAGCTCGTAGGGGAAGCGGTGCTCGCGGTCGAGCTCCTCCGCCACCGGGGCGACGCGCTCAACAGCGAAGTCGCGCACGGTCCGGCGGACGAGCTCGTGCTCGTCCGAGAGGTCGTAGTTCGGCGTCACGTCAGGGACCGTGCCAGCTCCGCGATCAGCCGCACGCCGTAGCCCGTGCCGCCGGGCGGGAAGTAGTCCGGGCGCGCCCAGCGTAGGAAGCCCGGCCCAGCCATGTCGATGTGCGCCCAGGGGCCCTCGCCGGCGAACTCCTTCAGAAACTCGGCCGCGTACACGGGCGACGCCTGGCCACGGACCGACGAGTTCTTCATGTCGGCGAAGGTGGAATCGATCAGCCGGCGGTAGCGGCGGTGCATCGGCCAACCCCATGCGTGATCGCCGCCCCGGTTCCCGGCGGCGACGACCTGGTCGCGCCACTCGTCGTCGTTCCCGAAGACGCCCGTGTAGAGGTCCCCGAGCGCCGCGTTCATCACGCCCGTAAGCGTGGCGAAGTCGACGAGATGGGTCGCCCCCTCCGTACGCGCGTACCAGAGCACGTCGGCCAGCACAAGCCGACCCTCGGCATCCGTGTTGACGACTTCGATCGTCTTCCCGTTCATGGCGGTCAGGATGTCGCCAGGGCGATACGCGTGCCCGCCGGGCATGTTCTCGGTCGCCCCGACGACCCCGAGTACTCGCAGGGGGAGCTCCAGCGCCGCGATCGCGCCGATTCCGGCCAGAACGGCAGCGCCGCCCGCCATGTCGCCCTTCATGTCCTCCATATAGAGCGCCGGCTTGATCGAGATCCCGCCGGTGTCGAAGGTCACCGCCTTGCCGACCAAGCCGAGGACGAGGTCGTCCCTTACCCCGGGCGGGTCGTAACGGACGACGATCAGCTGCGCCGGGTTGTCGCTGCCCTGCGCGACCCCGCCGAAGGCGCCCATCCCCAGCTCGGCAAGGCGCTCGGGACCGCCGGACTCCGCGTGAAGGTGGGGCGCGCCCGCGGCGATCTCTTCCGCCCGCGCCGCCAGCGCCGCCGGTGTGAGCTCGTTCGGCGGCTCGTTCGCCAGATCGCGTGCCCGGTTGACCCAGGCGGCGACGGTGGCGGTCCGCGCCGCGACCTCGGCGACGCTCGCGGGGCCGACGAGCACAAGCCGGGACAGCTCCTTGCGCCCACCGTTGCCTGACTTCCACCGCCCCGGGTCGTAGCCGCCGAGGACGATGCCGTCGACGACCGCTCTGGCCTGCTCCTCCACCGGCACGGGCTGCGAGTCGTCGAGAATCCAGGCCAGCGACCCGCCGATTCGCTCCGTCAGGCGGGCGACGGCGGCCGCCGTCGCCCGGAACGCGTCGGCGTCGATCTCGTCGCCGAGGCCCGCGACCGCGATTCGCCTGCCGTCACGATGGAGCAGCGTCGCCGCGCCTGCATCTGGCTGGAAGGCTTCCGCCGCGAGCAGCTCGGCGATACCAAGCTCAGCGGGTGGTGGGCCCGAGATCGCTACGGCGACGACGTCGGCATCCGGCTCCTGGGCGGTCGTGACTTGCATCGCGGGGCCGACCCTAACCCAGGACTTTGTGTGACGTTTCCGAACTCTTTTCCGCTCCCTAACGAATTCTTGATGGAGCCGATGAACACTGTGCGCGTGAGTACGTTGGAACTGCGGCCCTTGAACCCTGTCACCGTCGAGGACCTGGTCAGCCGAATCGCCGACCTCGTCCTCGAGCGTCAATCGCTGCGCGCGCGCGGCGAGGGCTCGCCGATTCTGGAGCGGAACCGGCTCGAGCTGGTCCGCGCGCACCAGGATCTCTCCTACGCGCTGATCAACCGCCACTGCCCGCCGAAGGCGGAAGCAGCGGAAGTCGCCGCTTAAGACCGGAGGTGCTGAGCGGCCTAGCCACGTGGCTAGGGTGCAGAGGTGCGGCGTCAGATCGACAGGAAGGCGATCGCGGCGCTCTCGGCTGGGCACTTCGCGACCGACTTCGCGAACGGCGCCTTGCCCGCGCTGCTGCCGTTCCTCGTCCAGCGGTTCGACCTGAGCTACACCGAGGTCGGCGCGTTGATGCTCGTCTCCGCGCTCGCGTCGTCGATCATCCAGCCGCTATTCGGCCTCTGGTCGGACCGGCGCGGGGCAGTCTGGCTGCTGCCGACAGGCGTTGCACTGGCCGGCATCGGGATGGGCCTCGCCGCTGCTTCGTCTTCGTACTCGGCGTGTCTCGCCTTCGTGACGGTGTCCGGAATCGGCACGGCCGCGTACCACCCCGAGGGCTCGAAGTTCGCGGCCTACGTGAGCGGCAACCGCAGGGCGAGCGGGATGTCGCTGTTCTCGATCGGTGGAAACGTGGGCGTTGCGCTCGGCGCGCTCTCGACGGCGCCGCTCCTGCTCGTTCTCGGCCGCGAAGGCGGCCTGCTGCTCGCCGTGCCCTCGCTCGTCGTCACCGCAGTGCTGCTCGCCTCGATGGCGTACCTCAGCGGCTTCGCTCCGGAGCCAACGACCACGCGTCCCGCTGCGGGCGAGGATCGTCCCGGTGCGCTGGCGTTGCTCCTCGGCGTGATCGCTCTTCGCAGCGCCGGCTGGTTCGGCCTGCTCACCTTCGTGCCCCTGTGGGCGGTCTCGATCGGCCACTCCAAGGCGTACGGCAACAACCTCCTGGCGCTGATGCTCTTCGCCGGCGGTGTCGGCACCCTGGCGGCCGGGCCGCTCGCTGACCGCATCGGCCGCCGCCCGGTGCTCATGGCCACCTTGATCGCGACCCCGCCACTCGTGATCATCTTCGTCGCCGTAGGCGGATGGGTTGGCGCCATAGCGCTGGCCCTGGTCGGCGTCTGCGTCGTCAGCACCTTCGGGGTGACCGGTGTGATGAGCCAGGAGTATCTGCCGAGCAGGATCGGGCTCGCATCCGGGATCTCGATCGGCTTCTCGATTGGGCTGGGCGGGATCGCGGCGCTCGCGCTCGGCGCGGTCGCCGACAGCATCGATCTCAGGACGGCGATGTACGCCTGCGCAGCCGTGCCGGCCCTGGCGATCGTCCTCGGGCTGATGCTGCCTTCGTCTCGCGCGCCGCGGCGACTTGCGGCTGAGCCCGTCTTGTAGGCTCTCGCGTCCCGACGACCCAAGGAGTGCCGATGACTGCACGTGAGTTCTTCGAAGGCCTGGAGAGCAGGATCGACCCGGCCAAGACGGCCGGAATGACCAATTCGTACGTGTTCGAGATCGACGGCGCCGGGACCTGGAAGGTGGACGTCCAGGACGGCAGCGTCTCGGTCGCCGAAGGCGGCGGCGACGCCGATGCAACTATTTCCGCGTCCGAGGAGACGTTCGAGCAGATCGCCTCCGGCGACCTGAACGCGACCACCGCCTACATGACCGGGAAGCTGAAGATCAAGGGCGACATGGGCGCCGCGATGAAGCTCCAGAAGCTGTTCTGAGCCGACCGGATGTCCCGGTACGAGCTCCTGCTGTTCGTCCACATCGCCACGGCCGCGATCTGGGTGGGCGGGGCCACGATCATGCAGTTCTTCGGGTTGCGGGCGATGCGCGCGCCCGACCCGATGCGCCTGGTCGACCTCGGAGGCGACATCGAGTGGATCGGGAGCCGCGTGCTCATTCCCGCCTCCGCCCTCGCCGTTGTGTCGGGCGTCTTGCTGGTGATCGACAGCGACGTCTGGGGCTTCGGCGACGACTGGATCGTCCTCGGGATCGTTCTCTTCGCGATCACGTTTCTCGCCGGCGCGCTGTTCTTCGGGCCCGAATCGGGGCGCCTCGGAAAGCTGGCCGAGGCCGAGGGGCCGACGTCGCCGGCCGTGCCCGCGAAGCTGCAGCGCCTGCTCGCGCTGACGCGGGCCGATCTGATGCTGCTCATCCTGATCATCTTCGACATGGCGGTGAAGCCCTCGTGGGGTGACGGCTCGCTCTGGATCGCCGTGCTGGCGTTCGCGGCGCTCGCGGCGCTGCTCGTGCGAAACGGGATGAAGGCCCAGCTCGGAGCAACGCCTGCGCTCGAGCAGCGCTAACGCCGCCTTCACAGCGCGGGTCGTCGCCGTGGCGAGCGGGCGCTCGTCGTCGATCGGCCGCGTGCCCAGCAGCCGAGGCAGCGGAGCTGGGCGCCGAACGGCCCAATCCGGCTAATCACGCCAGAGTCCTGTCGCGCCTACTTGCCGAGGTGGAGTGCGTAAAAACCGCTACTCCTCGAGCTCGACGAGCAACGCGCCGCCGGCGATCCGATCGCCCTCCCTGACGTGGATCGCCTTGACGACGGCGTCGTAGGGCGAGACGACCGGCGTCTCCATCTTCATCGCTTCGAGCACGAGCAGCGGCTGGCGATGGGCGACCCGGTCGCCGGCCTTCGCGAGCACGCGGATCACCGTTCCCGGCATCGGTGCGGTCAGGGTGCTTTGCTCGGCGCCGTCTCCCGCCCGCGCGGCGTGCGCCGCCGCGTCGACGTCCGGCGGCGAGTGGGGCGGAGGGGAGGGCAGGTTGAGCCGCCAGGCGCCGTCCCAAGGCCCGCTGGGTAGGCGGAGCGGCGGCTCCGACAAGGGCGGGTAGTCGGTGAGGAACGCAGTCGTCGTCCGGCCTGCCAGGACCGCGGGATGCGCGACGAGCCACCGCAGGAACGGCAGGTTCGTGGTCACTCCGGCCACATCCGTTTCGGCCAGGGCATCGCGGAGCCGCGCCAACCCCTCGTCCCGGGTCGGCCCGTGGGCGATCAGCTTCGCGATCAGCGGGTCGTAGGCGACGCCGACTTCGTCACCCTCCTCGACGCCTGCGTCCACGCGGATGCCGCGCGGGAGTCGAAGCCGGTCCAGCCGGCCGGCCTGCGGCAGGAACGAGCGTGGATCCTCCGCGTACAGCCGAACCTCGACCGCGTGCCCGGCAAGTGGCACGTTGTCGCTTGCCTCGATTCGTTCGCCGTTCGCGATCCGCAGCTGCTCGACGACGAGGTCGACGCCGGTTACGAGCTCGGTGACCGGATGCTCGACCTGGATCCGGCCGTTGAGCTCGAGCAGGTAGAAGTCTCGGCCGTCGAGCATGAACTCGGCGGTGCCTGCGCTGCGGTAGCCAATCGCCTCCGCGAAGCTGACGGCAGCGGCGCTCATTGCGCTGCGCAACGCTGGGTCGAGTGCCGGGGACGGCGATTCCTCCAGGACCTTCTGGTGCCGCCGCTGGATCGAGCACTCGCGTTCGCCCAGCGCGATGACAGTCCCGTAACCGTCAGCAAGCAGCTGGATTTCGACGTGCCGCGGGCGCTCGACGTAGCGCTCGAAGAAGACTCGGTCGTCGCCGAACGCCGCCTGAGCCTCGCGGCGGGCGGCAGCGAGCGCCTCGGCGAGCTCGGCCGGAGCTCGGACGACGCGCATGCCGCGGCCGCCGCCACCCGCGGCGGCCTTGATCATCAGCGGGTACCCGAGCTCTTCCGGCTCCCCGGTCGGGACGACCGGGACTCCGCGCTCCGAGGCGATCCGCTTGGCCTCGAGCTTGTCCCCTCCGAGCCGAAGCGCCTCCGGCGCCGGCCCGACGAAGACCAGACCTGCGGCTTCGACCGCCGCCGCGAACTCCGGGTTCTCGGCGAGGAATCCGTAGCCGGGGTGGATCGCGTCGGCGCCGGCCTGCTTGGCGGCGCGAATGTGCTCCTCCGAGTGCAGGTAGCTCGTGATCTCGACCTTCTCGTCTGCGGACCGAGCGTGCAGAGACGCACGATCGTCAGGCGGAACGACCGCCACGGTTCCGATTCCGAGCTCGCGACACGCGCGGAAGACGCGCATCGCGATCTCGCCGCGGTTGGCTACGAGGAGCTTGCCGATCGCCACAGCAGCGCAAACGTAAGCAGGCACGTCGCCGAGAGGAGCAGGTACGGCACCGCATCAGAGGTGAGATGCGCGAGCGCGCCGGCGCCCGACGCTCCGAGCGCCTGTCCCGGCGCCCAGGCGAGGTTGATGACCGCGAAGGCGTAGGCGTAGTCGAGGCCGCGATGTTCTGCCTCGTCCGCGAGGAGCGACATCGCCGGTGTCCAGAAGCTTCCGAACGCAAGGCCCGCGGCGACAACGAGGGCCGAGAGCAGATACGCCTCGCCCGGCAGCGGCAGCAGAGCCGTGACGACCGCCGCAGCCAGAACGGAGACGCGCATCGGCCTGAAACGTCCGACACGGTCCGAGATCCGCCCGATCCACGGGTTGACGGCCGCCTCGAGCCCTGCGGTCCCGAGCCAGAGCGCTCCGATCGCGACGGCGCCGAAGCCGAGCACCTCGAGCCGGAGCGGCGCGAGCACCGAGAGCGTCCCGAAGAGCAGTGCCGGGAGTGCAACAAACCAAATCCCCAGAGCGATTCGCTCGCTGCGCAACGCGCCGACGAGGACGCTGAGCGGCTGCAGCTGCGTCGGCGGCGGCGCTTGCATCGCAAGCGCCCAGACGGCGAGCCCGATCGCCGCCAGAGCCGCAACCCCAAAAGCGGTCGGCTCGCCGACAACCGCCGCGGCTCCGCCGAGCACGGGGCCGAACAGTGCGCCGACGATCGCCGCTGCCAGTGCCGACCCGATCGTCTGGCCCCGGCGGTCGGACGGGGTCTCGCTGACGAGCCACGTGAGCCCTGCCGTCCATGCACCCGCGCTGCCGACGCCCTGCGCGAAGCGGGAGACGTCCAGCAGCCAGATCGAGTCGGCCGTCGCGAAGACGAAGGTGCTGACGGCGATCACCAGCAGCCCGAGAACGGCGATCGGGCGCGCGCCGAACCGGGCGGTTGCGAGGCCGCCTGGGATCCCGGCGGCCAAGGCGCCCGCGGGGTACGCCGCCGCCAGCAGACCAGCACCGGCTTTCGAGAGGTTGAACTCTTCGGCGTAGTCGGGCAGGAGCGGCGTCAGCGCCGCGAAGAACATCGTGTCGACGAAGACCATGCCGCCGACTAGCAGCAGGAGTCGCCGCACGCCGCCGGCTGTTACTTCTTCTTCGGGACTTTTCGGATGAGACCGGTCTCCGGTGCGTACATGCCCGGCGGAATCGGCGGGATGTCAGCCGGCCGCCGACTCGGATCCCTCCCCGTGCCTCCGCTCTCGGGCGCATACAGGCCGGGAGGAGGAGGCGGAGGTGCGGGAGGGACCGGGTTCGGTCGCTTCGGCATCGCGGTGGTCACTGTAGCGCCAACCCCACCGACCACACGAGGACGCTGCCAACTAGGGCAAGGCATGCCCATCTGAACGATCCGAGCATGCGGTCGATCATCTTCTGATTCCCCTCCCAGATCTCGCGGTTCCAGTACGCGAGCACCCGCTGCACCTCTCGGACGCCTGATCAGGTCTGTTGCCACGTCTGGCTACAGAATGCCAGACGTGTCGGACGTCAGTCGATCCAGGCAGCCCTACGACGCTCGAGGAACGCCCGCAACCCCTCTTGTCCTTCCTTGCCCGCGCGTAGCCGAGCTGCAATCTGCGCCGCCTCGTCGCCGCCCGGCCGCTCGCGCACGAGCCGCTTCGCCTCCCGTGTCGCCTCGGGACCGGAGGTCAGTAGCTCGCCGACGACCCGCTCGACCGCGCCGTCAAGGTCGTCGGTCACCTCGCTGACGAGCCCGATCCGCAGGGCTACGTCCGCACCGAAGCGCTCGCCGGTGAGGAAGTAGCGCCGCGCCGCCGCGCCGATTCTCGGCAGAACGAACGGCGAGATCACCGCCGGAATGATCCCGAGCTTGACTTCCGAGAAGCCGAAGACGGCGTCCTCGGCGGCGATGCCGACGTCCAGGCAGGCCGCCACCCCGGAGCCGCCGCCGAGCGCGTAGCCCTGAATGCGGCCGACGACTGGAGCCGGACACGAGTCGATCGTCTCCAGCATCCGGTAGAGGCGGAGCGCGTCCTCGACGTTCTCGTCGTAGGAGAGCTCGATCGCCGACCGCTGCCACTCGACGTCGGCGCCGGCGCTGAAGCTCGGGCCCTCCCCGGCCAGCACGACGACCCGCGCGTCGCCGACGTCCGAGAACGCCTCGTGCAGCTCGCGGATCAGCTCGGCGTCGAACGCATTGCGCCGCTCGGGCTTCGCGAGCGTGATCCGGAGGATCGGGCCGTCGCGTTCGATCCGGAGCCCTGCCACGGGTCGGAACCTTATTGTCGGGGGATGTTGCGCGGAGCCCTGGCCGCTGCGATCACGCCCTTGCGGGACGACGGCGCCGCGCTGGACGAGGACGCGTTCGCGCAATACGTCGATTTCCTCGTCGACGGCGGGCTCGACGGGATCCTGGCACTCGGGACGACCGGCGAGGGGATCCTGCTCTCGGCGGAGGAGCGGAAGCGGGCTGCTGAGCTCTTCGTTGCCGCCACCGCGGGGCGGTTCCAGGTCGCCGTCCACTGCGGCGCACAGACGACGGCCGAGACCGTCGCACTCACGCGCCACGCGGTCGAGGTCGGAGCCGATGCGGTGGCCGTGATCGGCCCGCCCTACTACACGCTGGACGAGGAGGCGCTCTACCGTCACTTCGCCGCCGCAGCGGCCGCCGCCGGCCCGCTGCCGTTCTACCTCTACGAGTTCAAGGCGCGCGCCGGCTACTCGATTCCGTTGTCGGTGATCGAGCGGCTGGGCGACCGCGTCGCGGGCCTGAAGGTCTCAAACCAGCCGTGGGAGGCGGTCGAGCCGTATCTGATCGAGGGGCTCGACATCTTCATCGGCGCCGAGACGCTGGTCGCCCGCGGTCTCGAGCTCGGCGCGGCGGGAAGCGTCTCCGGCCTCGCGGCCGCATTTCCCGACGGTGGCCCGGAGAAGCGCGCGGCGCTCGAGCGCTTTCCGTTCCACTCGGCGTTGAAGACGGTGCTGGGCCTCCGCGGGCTGTCGGTTCGTCCCGACGTGCGTGCGCCGCTCCGCGCTCTGACGTCCGAGGAGCGCGCCGATTTGGAGCAGTGGCTCGAATCGTCATAGCCGGCGCCGGCGCCGTCGGCGCTTCGATCGCTTATCACCTCGCCCGGCACGGGAACGGCGCCGACGTGATCCTCTGCGACCGCGCGGAGGTCGCCTCGGGCGCGACCGGCAAGGCGATGGGCGGCGTGCGGCAGCAGTTCTCGACCGCGTCCGAGGTGCGGCTCGCCCAGGCCGGCGCCCGCTTCTTCGCCGAGCTCGGCGCGCCGCTCTTCGATCAGGTCGGCTACCTCTTCCTCGCCACGACCGAGGACGGCCTCGCGCAGCTGGCCGAGCGCCGTCGCCTCCAGGTCGAGCTCGGCGTGCCGGTTGAGGAAGTCGATGCGTCCTTCGTTCGCGGCCTCCGGACCGAAGACGTCCTCGGTGCGTCCATCTGCCGCGAAGACGGTGTCGCCGACCCCACGGCCGTCACGCGCCATCTCGTGCGTGAGGCGGTGGCGGGCGGGGTGGAGCTCCGGGAGGAAACCGATGCCTGGGAGCTCGACGCCGACGTGCTCGTCGTCGCCTGCGGCGCCGCGTCGCCCGAGCTCGCCGACGTCCCGGTTCGCCCACTCGTCCGCCAGCTCGTCGACACCGAACCGGTTCCGGAGCTGCCGGTCGATCTCCCGATGACGATCGAGGAGGAGACCGGGTTCCACTTCCGGCGCGCGGGCGAGGGTCTCAGGCTGGCGATGGTCGAGCCGATTCTCAGGTGGGGGACAGAGGAGGTAGTCGACGAGGCCTTGGTCGCCGATTGGCTCGGGCGCCTCGCGCACCGCTTCCCGCCGGCAGCCGGGGTCAAGGTCGCGCGTGCCTGGGCCGGCCTCTACGACATGACCCCCGACGCGCACCCGATCATCGGCTGGGTCGACGACGGGGTCTACGCCGCCTGTGGCTTCTCAGGTCACGGGTTCATGCAGGCGCCGGCGGTCGGCGCCGCGGTCGCGGACGAGCTCCTCACCGGCAGCTCCGCCTTCGATCTCACCCCATACCGGCCCGAGCGCTTCGCCGGCGGCGCCGTCTTCCCCGAGTCGCTCGTCCTCTAGCGAACCGGACCGCAGCTGCAAGGGCGCTGACCGCCGGTTCGATCGCATCCTCGTGGATCCGTCCGTAGCCGATCACGAGACCGCCTCGGCCCGACGGGGCCAGCTCGTACGCCGAGAGAGGCACGACGCGCACGCCGTTGCGTTCGGCTGCGGACGCGACCAGCCGGTCGTCGACACCGGCCGGTAGTCGAAGGAGCACGTGCACGCCGGCGGCGACGCCCTCGACCGCGAGTTCGGGCAGCTTGGCGTCGAGAGCGGCGAGAAGCCGGTCTCGACGCCTCCGGTAGATCCCACGCGCCCGCCGAACATGCCGGTCGTAGTCGCCGCGGGCGATGAAGCGAGCGAGAGCCAGCTGGTCGATCGGAGGCGAGCAGACATCCAGCAGGTGCTTGATGCGGCCGGCCTCCTCGACGAGCGGGGTCGGCACGACCAGCCAGCCGAGGCGGAGCGCAGGCGCGAGCGACTTCGAGGTCGTACCGAGATAGACCACCCGTTCGGGATCGAGGCCCTGGAGCGCGCGCACGGGCTGACGGTCGTAGCGGAACTCTGAGTCGTAATCGTCTTCGATCACGAGCGCGCTTCTTCGATTCGCCCAGTCGAGCAGCGCTCGGCGGCGTTCACCACTTAGGACGGCGCCGGTCGGGAACTGATGCGCGGGCGTGACGAGAGCGGCGTCGCCGCGGAGACGATCGACGACGATCCCTTCCGAGTCGGTGCGCTGACCGGCCACCTCGAGCCCGTGCGCCCGGAATCGCTGCGGCTGGCTGTCGAGCGATGGATCTTCGACCACAACCCGGCGGAGGCCAGCCCGAACGAGCAGACGCCCGAGCAGGTCGATGCCCTGGGCTGCACCCTGGATGACGATGACCCGCGACGGGTCGGTGATGACGCCACGCGTTCGCCCGATGTGGTCGGCGAGCACCTCCTGGAGCTCGCGCACGCCCCGAGGGTCGCCGTAGTCCAAGAATGCGGCCGGCGCCGTCCGCAGGACCTCGAGCACCGTTGACGTCCAGCGCCGGGAAGGAAAGAGCGTCACGTCGGGCGTCGTCGGGATGAAGTCGTACCGTGGAGCAGGCGGCACCGGCTCGAGCGGCTCGGGGGAGCGCGTCGGCCGGCTGACCCGGGCGACAACCGGGGCAGCCTTGGTCCTCGTGACGAGAAAGCCCTGGGCCTCGAGCTGGCTGTACGCCTCAGAGGTGACGCCCCGAGAGACTCCGAGCTCGCCGGCGAGTGCTCGAGAGGATGGGAGTCGAACGCCGGGCCTCAGCGCGCCGTCGAGAATCGCATCCCGCAGCGTGCGCTCGACGACTGCGCGGAGGGTCTCGCGAGGGCGGCGGTCGAGATGAAGCCAACTGGCCCTTTCAATCAACACGTCTCTGGATCTTTCCATAAGTCCAATGTTCGCCACACTGACGGCTCAATCCGACCGAAAGGAGAGGAGCATGAGCGCAACAAAACCCGCGATCGACGGGCGCAGCGACTTCGACTTCTGGCGCGGACGCTGGCGGATTCGCAACCGAAAGCTCGCGAATGTGCTGGACCGGAACTGCACCGAGTGGGTGGAGTTCGATGCCATTGGCGAGGCACACGAGATACTCGGTGGGCTCGGGAACATCGATACCTTCTCGGCGCTGACGCCCGACGCCACCCCACTCGAGGGGTTTTCGTTGCGGTTGTTCGACCCCCAGAGGCAGCTCTGGCGCATCTGGTGGGCCTCGACGACGCGACCCGGCTATCTGGACCCGCCGGTCGAGGGCCGCTTCACGGACGGGCACGGTCAGTTCGTCTGCGACGACGTGCTGAACGGCGAACCGGTCAAGGTCCGGTTCGACTGGACGGACATCACGGACGACTCGGCCCGCTGGGAGCAGGCGTTCTCATATGACGACGGCAAGACGTGGTCGACCAACTGGGTCATGACGATGACCCGCGAAGACTGACGTCAGCTCTCGAAGGCGAGACCGAGCCGCGAAAGCTCCTCGAGCTCGAACCGACCCTCGATCGTCGCTTCCACGTCGAAGTCCTCGCCGACGTCCGGGTCCTTGCCGATCAGCTCACGGGCCCGGCTCGGAACTACCTGCCGTGCCGCCTCCTCCGACTCCCACAGGTAGACGGCGCCCCATCGTTCCGTTGCCTCGTCCGAGATCCAGGCTTTGAACCGAAGGCCGGGGACGTCGGCGAACTGGTCGACGGACTCTTCGCGCAGGTAGCGGCGCAGCTCTCCGATCGTCGTCTTCGAGTCCGCGAGGTTCCAAAGGACGAGGCGGAGGATCACTCTTCGTCCCGGTCTGATCGCTCGGACGAATCCCGCCTGTTCAGCCGGTCGAGGAACGCATTCCGGAGCGCCTCGCCGGTCACCTTGAGCTGATGGCGCGGACGGCGCGGCTCGACCTTGACGATCCTGACGTCGCCGCTTTGGTCTCCGTACGAGCGGCCGTAGGCCTCCGCCTCACCGATCTGGTGAAGCCTGGCCTCGTTCTTCCGCTGGAACAGCGGCACTGCTCAAGCCTAAGTTGGCTGAGGCAGCTTCGCCAGGATCTGCTTGATGCTGCGCAGGAGGTCGGCCTGATCGTGCCCGAAGTCCTCGAGGAAGGACTGGAGGGCGTTGCGCACGAGCCGTAGCTCCTCCTCCGTTAGTTCGATCGTGTGCATGGGGCGAGCCTAGTGCCTCCTCAGGTAATGCTGCCTCCCTTCTCGCGGGCCAGAAGCAGGCGCGTATTGCCTGGAGAGGCACTAACCCCAGTCAGGAGGTTCGTACTGCCCTTCGAGCGGCGCGCCGAAGGTGACGAACTCGAGGCCATCGTCGCCCGCGATTGGAACCCGGGTCGAGCCGGGATCCACCCGGATGAAGCGACCGGGCCGAAGCTCGATCTCGTCGCCGTCGATCCGCATCGTCCCACCGCCGTCGATCACGAAGTAGACCTCCTCCATGCCCTCGTCAGCGTGGTTGTGCTCCCTGCCCTCGACACCCGGCGGGATCGTGAAGTAGTTGAAGCCGAAGGCGCGCGCTCCGGTCGCCCTGCGCGTTTTCCGCACCATTCCGCCTGGCCCCTCACCCTCGAGCGAATCGACGTCGACGTAGGTGTAGCCCACGGCTACATCCTGAAGATGCCGAACTCGCTCTCGGGAATCGGAGCGTTCAGCGCGGCGGAGATCCCTAAGGCGAGGACGCGCCGCGTGTCGAGCGGGTCGATGATCCCGTCGTCCCAGAGCCGGGCGGTCGAGTAGTAGGGGTTGCCCTCCGCTTCGTACTTGGCGCGGATCTCGTCGGGGTCGGCATCGCCGACCATCGTCAGGACCGTCGCCGCCTGCTCGCCGCCCATCACCGAGATCCGCGCATTCGGCCACATCCACAGCTGCCGCGGCCCGTAGGCCCGCCCGCACATCGCGTAGTTGCCGGCGCCGAACGACCCGCCGGTGACGACTGTGAACTTCGGGACGTCGGCGCACGCGGTCGCCATCACGAGCTTGGCGCCGTCGCGTGCGATGCCGCCGGCCTCGTACTCCGCGCCGACCATAAAGCCGGTGATGTTCTGCAGGTAGACGAGCGGCACGCGCCGCTTGCACGCGAGCTCGATGAAGTGCGCCCCCTTCTGCGACGACTCGGCGAAGAGGACGCCGTTGTTCGCCAGGATCCCGACCGGGAAGCCCTCGATCCGCGCGAAGCCGCAGACGAGCGTCTCCCCATAGAGCTCCTTGAACTCGTGGAAGCGGCTGCCGTCGACGATCCTCGCGATCACCTCGCGCGTGTCGAACGACTGGCGGTAGTCCTCGGGGATGAGCCCGTAGAGCTCCGACGGGTCGACCGTCGGCTCTTCCGGCTCGGCGACGTCCCAGGGAGCCTCCTTGCGGCGGTGCAGGTTGCGCACGATCGAGCGCACGAGCGCGAGCGCATGCTCGTCGTCCGTGGCGTAGTGGTCGGCCACCCCGGAGCGCCGGGCATGGACGTCGGCGCCGCCGAGCTCCTCCGCGGTCACCTCCTGTCCTGTCGCCGCCTTCACGAGCGGGGGGCCGCCGATGAAGATCGTGCCGGTCCCCTTGACGATGATCGTCTCGTCGCTCATCGCGGGCACGTACGCGCCGCCCGCCGTGCACGAGCCCATGACGGCTGCGATTTGCGGGATTCCCTTGGCCGACATCCGCGCCTGGTTGAAGAAGATGCGTCCGAAGTGGTCGCGGTCGGGAAAGACCTCGTCCTGGAGTGGAAGGAAGGCACCGCCCGAGTCGACGAGGTA
>Ga0126313_10000434_pt1 | contig 19618 bp, 14 predicted proteins | sample Plot105A_FD_89954 | JGI IMG/M metagenome (GOLD analysis project Ga0126313, IMG submission 89954) | Serpentine soil microbial communities from UC McLaughlin Reserve, CA, USA - Plot105A | ecosystem: Environmental > Terrestrial > Soil > Grasslands | place: USA: UC McLaughlin Reserve, Lake County...
GGCAAGCGCGGCTCGGCGCTCGTGTTCTTCGCCGACGAGCAGGTGTTCAGCGACGACGACCTCACGCTCGCGGGTCACCTGGCCGACGCAGCGAAGGGCGCGCTGGAGCGGAGCGACCTGTTTGAGCGTGAGCGCCGCGCACGGTCGCTGTCGCAGCGGCTCGCCCGCATCGGCGCGCTGCTCACGACGGAGCTCGATCCGCAGCGGGTCGTCGAGGAAGTCGTCGCGGAGGCTCCGCAGCTGCTCGGCGCGGACGCGTGCGCGATTCGCGTCGTGGAACGGGACGAGCTCGTGGTGCTCGCGGCCGGTGGCGCTGGAGGCGACGCGGTCGTCGGCTCGCGCTCGGCATCGACGGCGGGGGTCGCAGGTGACGTCGCGCAATCGCGCGCGCCGGTGGCGCTGGCCTCGGCTGCGCAGGAGCGACCGACGCACGCCGATCTCCTGCTCGAGTCGCGCTACGACGCATACCTCGGCGTGCCACTCGCAGGCCCCGAAGGCGGGTTGCTCGGCGTCCTCTCCGTGTACGCGCGCGGCCCCCGCCCGTGGAGCGCCGAGGAGATCGAGGCGCTCCTGGCGCTGGCCGCGAACGCTTCGGCCGCGCTCTCCAATGCGGAGCTCTACCAGCGGATCGCGCTCGAGAAGAACCGCAGCGACGCGATCCTCGCGAACGTCGCCGACGGGATCGTCGCCGTCGACCGCGACGGCCGCGTCGTGCTCTGGAACGAGGCGGCTTCGCGCATCACCGGCGTCGAGCGCGCGGAGGCGCTAGGCCGTGAGCCCGTCGACGTCCTCAAACGCTCGCTCGCGGCTCCCGACGCGGAGGAGGACGGCCGGAGCAGGCTCATGTCAATCCCGCGCGGCGGCGAGGATGTCTGGCTGTCGGTGAGCGAGGCCGTCATGCGCGACCCCGCGGGCGCCGTCGCGGGGCGGATCTATGCGTTCCGTGACGTCTCGGCCGAGCGGCTGATCGAGCAGATGAAGTCAGACTTCGTCTCGACCGTGTCGCACCAGCTCCGTGCGCCGCTGACCTCGATCTACGGCTTCGCGGAAACGTTGCTGCGCCACGACGTCCACTTCTCCGACGACGAGCGGCGCACGTTCCTCCGGTACGTCGCGTCCGAGTCTGAGAGGCTGACGGGGATCGTGGACACGCTGCTGAACGCCGCACGCCTCGAGGCGGGCGACCTCCAGGTGCAGGTCGCGCCAATCGACCTGCACTCGCTGCTGGAGGACGTCGTCGCGACCGCAAAGGCGCCGAGCGCCGTCAACGGGCACGAGTTCGTGCTCGACCTGCCGGACGAGCCGCTGGCGGCCGAGGCAGACGACGAGAAGCTCCGTCAGGTGCTTGCGAACCTGATCGACAACGCGGTCAAGTTCTCGCCGCGCGGCGGCCGGGTAACGGTCTCGGCGCTGCGCAAGGACGAGCGGGGGACCGTCGAGGTGGCCGTTGCGGACGAAGGTGTCGGAATTCCGCAGGCCGAGCAGCAGCTGATCTTCTCGAAGTTCTATCGGCGCAGCGATGCATTTGGGCAGGAGGAGATCGGCGCCGGCCTCGGTCTCTTCATCGCGGAGGGGCTGGTCGCGGCGATGGGCGGCACCATGCGCGTGTCCTCGATCGAAGGACGCGGCTCGAGCTTCGCGTTCGAGCTCCCAGCGGCCCAAGCGTTTGGCGAACGGCGCAGGAAGGCACCTTCATCGGCATGACGCGTGTTCTCGTCGTCGATGACGACACTCCCATCCGCCTCCTCTGTCGCGTCAATCTCGAGGCCGAGGGAATGGAGGTCGTGGAGGCACAGACCGGTCCGGAAGGGCTCGAGAAGGCGCGCGAGGTGCGCCCCGACGTCGTGCTGCTCGACGTGATGCTGCCGCAGCTGGATGGGTGGCGCGTCGCGGAGGCACTGCTGGAGGATCCGCAGACGGGGGAGATCCCGATCGTGTTCCTGACCGCGCGCGCGGAGCTCCGCGACCAGGCGAAGGGTCTCGAGATCGGCGGCGTCGACTACATCACGAAGCCGTTCAACCCGGTCGAGCTCGCCGATGCGATCCGCGGCTTGCTCGACCGTGTGCGGCGAGGCGAGCACGACGCGATGCGCCGCGAGAAGCTGATGCGGCTGCGCTCGCTCAGCGACGGCGCTTAGTCGCTTCGTTCCCGCGCGGTCTGCGCGAGCAGGATCCCGGCCAGGACGACCAGCCCGCCCACGACCTGCGCCGTCGTCAGCGACTCGTCGAGCCAGGCCCACGCCACCGCGGTCGCGACGACCGGCTCCAGCATCGCGAGGATGCTCGCCCGCGTGGCGGTGATGTGGCGGAGGGCGCCGACGAAGAGCGCGAACGGGACGATCGCGCCGAGGACGATCATCCAGAGCATCAGCGCCCAGACCGGCAGGTGGGTGTCGGAGAGGTTCCCGAGCAGCGAGACGCGCTCGGTCACGTAGTGGCCGGGGAAGCTCCACCACGGCTGGATCAGGGCGAAGAAGAGCGCGCCGAAGACGAACCCGTAGGCGGTGAGTGAAACGGCGTCGCGCCGTTCGACCCCCTGTTCGGCGAGGAGGATGTATGCCGCGAACGCGAACGCGCCGCCCAGCGCGGCCGCGACGCCGATGCCGTTGAGCCCGGTGTCGGTGCCGCGCCAGATCTGGACGACCAGCGTCAGCCCCGAGAGCGCGAGCCCCAGCGCGAGCCAGAGCCGCCGGCGGACCGGGCGGTGCACTACGAATCGCGCCCACAGAGCGACGAGCAGCGGCGCGAGGTACTGGATCAGGAGGGCGACGCCGAGCTCGAGCCGGTGGATCGCGAACAGGTACAGCCACTGCACGAACGCGAGCCCGAGGATTCCGAACGCCGCCAGGAACGGGAGCTCTCGCGCATGGACGCGGAGCGTCTCGCGACGCGCGATCAGGAGGACGGCGCCGAGCCCGATCGCCGCGCCGGTCAGCCGCACCTCGGTCAGCCGCAGCGACGAGAGCCCACTGGCCAGGATGACCTTCGCGACGACGCCGTTGACGGCGAACAGGACCGCAGCGGACAGGACCAGCACGTAGCCGAGCCAAGGCCGCCGGTGTGGCGCATCGTCGCCTCGGGAGGGCGGCAGCTCGGTCACGGCGCGAACGTAGCACGACAACGTCCCATCCGTTAGCTAGACTGACAACAGATGGCAGCACGGACGTATCCGCCCTACCTGCGTGAGAAGGCGCGTCAGCTTCGTCGCGAGCGGAAGCTCGCCATCGACGAGCTGGCGGAGTCCCTCGCGCTGCCGCGAACGACGATCTACCACTGGGTCCGCGGCGTGCTGGCGGTCCGAACGAACGACACATACTTCCGCGCTTCAGGGGTGTGGATCGATTGTCTGAAGTACGAATGGTTAAACTCGGTCTCTGTCGGGGTGTAGCGCAGCCTGGTAGCGCGCGGCGTTTGGGTCGCCGAGGCCGGCGGTTCGAGTCCGCCCACCCCGACCTCTTAGAACCCAGAGTCGCCTGAGTCGGCGGATGCGAGATGATGCCTCGGTGGCGTCGGTCCGTCACGCGCCGGTCCTCGGCACCGCACTCGTTGCGGCTGCCGCGGCGTTTGTGCCACTCGCGAGCTCCTCGGTTACGGAAGTCATCCGCGGAACCGCGGGAGCAGACCGCCTGATTGGAACGGCGCAATCGGACATGCTGTTCGGGTTCGGCGCGCGCGACTATCTGGAAAGCCGGCGTGGTGACGACTTCCTGAACGGCGGGAACGGGGTCGACGTCCTCTTCGCCGGCGCAGGGGCCGACCGGATCCAAGCGGCGTTCGACGGATTCGCGGATCGCGTCTCGTGCGGACTCGGCCGCGACATCGTCGTCGCTGAGCGTGCGGACCGCGTTGCCACCGACTGCGAGGTCGTCAGCCGGCAACTGTCGCGCGACCGGTTCCGGATCAAGCCCGCGCAGCCCGGCACCCAAGTAGAGCCGGACAGCGAGGCGCGCGGGCGCATGATCGTCGCCGCGTTCCAGGTCGGCCGCTTCTTCGACGGTGGCGCGCTGGCGACGGGCTTCTCGACGTCGACGGACGCCGGCCGCACGTGGCGTTCGGGCCTGCTCCCGCGGATCACGCGGTGGACGCGCCCCGCGGGCGCCGCAGCCTTCGCCGCCGATCCGAGTGTCGCCTATGACGCTGCGACCGGGTGGTGGCTGGTCGCGTCGCTGACGGCCGGAGCCGGGGACGACGCCGTCCTGATCAGCCGGTCCCGGGATGGCGTCCGGTGGCAGAAGCCGATTCGCGGCGTCCGCGGAGAGGGGCTCGACAAGAGCTGGGTCGCCTGCGACAAGTGGCGCCAGAGCCGCTTCTTCGGGCGGTGTTACTTGGCCTACCGCCAGGGAAACCCGGGATCGATCCTCGTCGCACGGTCGACGAACGGTGGCCGAACGTGGTCGCGCCCGGCGACCGCCGCCGTCGGCGCGGCCGGGAAGCAGAGCGTCAACGGCGCGCTCCCGCTCGTCCGCCCGAACGGGTCGCTCGTCGTCGCGTTCACTGCAGTTGCCGGGACGTTACGCGGGCCCGACGAGGTCGCGGCCGCGACGTCGACCGACGGCGGCGTCACGTTCATGCCGCAGCAGCGCGTTGCCGTCGTGCCGCGGTCGCCGCTCAGCTTCTTCGCGTTCCGAGCGCCTCAGTTCGTCTCGGGCGACGTCGACGGCGACGGCACGGTCTACCTCGCGTGGCAGGGCTGCATCGCGACCCCGTGCGAGGACGCCGAGATCATGCTCGCTACGTCGCCGGAGGGAACCTCCTGGTCGACGCCCGTTCGGATTCCGACCGCCACGGAGGAGGCACACGTGCAGTCGTTCCTGCCGGCGCTCGCCATCCAGCCAGGAACACGCGGAACGCGCGCGCGGCTGACGCTCCTGTACTACACGATGGACTGCGGCCGGCTCGTGTGCCCCATCGACGCCGGCGTAATCTCGTCGGCCGACGGCGGGCGGACGTGGGGCGCGCCGCAGCGGCTGAGCGCGCAGCCGATGCCGCCCGATTGGCTCGCCAACACGAATCAGGGACGAATGCTCGGCGACTACGTCTCCATCTCCTACGCGGGCGGACGCGCGGTCGGTGTCTTCGCGCTGGCTGCGGCGCCGTCGAGCGCGCACCTGAACGAGGCCATCTTCGCGACGCGCCTCTCGCGCTAGCCCCACTACGCTTCGGCTGTGCCGAGCGCAGTCGTGGTCGGAGCGGGCGTTTTCGGCTCGTCGGTCGCTTACCGGCTGACGCAGGCGGGCTGGCGAGTGACGCTCGTCGAGCAGTACACGCCGGGCCACGTCCGCGCGGCGTCGGGCGACGAGACGCGTCTGATTCGGTTCGCCCACGGCGCCGACCGCTGGTACACGCGCTCCGCCTGGCGTGCACGCGGACTGTGGCGGCAGCTGGAAGAGGAGAGCGGGCGGCAACTGCTCCTCGAATGCGGCGTCGCCTGGTTCGCTCGCAGCGACGACGGCTGGGAGGCCGAGAGCGAGCATGCGCTCGACGCGGAGGGCGTTCCGCACCAGCGGCTGACGCTCGAGACCGCCCGCGACCTGTTTCCAAGCTTCGACGGGACCGGGCTCTCGTTTGTCCTGTACGAGCCCGCTGCCGGCATCCTCCGCGCGCGGGACGCCGTGGGCGCGCTCGTCGAGCAGGCGGTCGCGCGGGGTGCGACGCTCGTTCGGGGGCGCGCGGTGCCTGACGGGAACGGCGTGCTGGTCGACGGCGAGCGGCTCGACGCCGACCGCATCGTGTGGGCCTGCGGCGCGTGGCTACCGAGGGTGTTTCCGGAGCTGGTTCGGCTCAGGGTGACGAGGCAGGACGTCGTGTACTTCGGCGCTGACGCCGGGTGGGAGAGCCCGCCGGTGCCGGGCTGGGTCGACTACGACGCCGCCGTCTACGGGATGGGCGACGTCGACGGACGCGGCGTCAAGGTCGCGCCCGACCACGAAGGGCCCGAGTTCGACCCGGATCGCGACTCGCGCGTGCCGTCGCCCGAGAATCAGGACGCGGCCCGCCGCGCGATTGCACAGCGGTTCCCCGCGCTCGCCGAGGCGCCGCTGATCGGCGCGCGCGTCTGTCCGTACGCGCTGACGCCGGACACCCAGTTCTTGATCGCACCGCATCCCGAGCACGAGCGCGTGTGGGTGCTCGGCGGCGGGTCGGGCCATGGCTTCAAGCACGGGCCGGCGTTGGCGGAGTATGTCCTCACGTTGCTCGACGGCTCTGAAGCTCCTGATCCGCGATTCGGCCTCGAGGAGCGGCGGCCGGCGACGAAGCTCCGGACCGCGGGAGCGACGTGAGGCGCGCGCTGGCCTGCGCCGGCGTGCTCGTGCTGTTCGGTGGGTGCGGGTCGACGCGCGAGAGCGCGCCCGTCGCTTCGACGACGACGCACGTCAAGCGCGCGCCGACTCGGCCCGATCCGAAGACGGCGGGCGCGAATGAGCTCGGGTTGATCCCGGTGATCATGTTCCACCGCGTCACGCCGAAGCCGGAGAGCGACTACGACCTGACGCCGCGGGAGTTCAGGGGCCAGCTGCGTGACCTCTATCGCTTCGGCTATCGGCCGATCTCGGCCGCCGACCTCGTGACCGGCCGCATCGACGTTCCTGCAGGCAAATCGCCGGTCGTGCTGACATTCGACGACTCGAGCGCGGAGCAGTTCTCGCTGCTCCCCGACGGCAGCGTCGACCCGAAGACCGCGGTCGGAATGCTGCTCGCCTTCGCTCGCGCGCACCCCGGATTCAACCCCAAGGCGACATTCTTCGTGATCGCGAGCCTGTTCGGCGGAGGCGCCGACGGTCCCAGGCTGCTCGCGTCGCTGGCAGACCTCGGCTTCGACTTCGGCGATCACACCTACGACCACGCGAGCCTCGGCGGCCTCGACGAGACGAGCGTCCAGAAGGAGATCGTTCTCGGTGCGCGACTGATCCGGAATGCCGTACCGGATGCCAAGATCGAGACGCTCGCGCTTCCCTACGGCGTCTTTCCCATTCCACGCACGCTCGCGCTTCGCGGTAGCTGGGACGGCGAGCGGTATCACTACCTCGGCGTCTTCGAGGTCGGCTCCGCGCCCGCGCCGTCGCCGTACAGCATCGACTTCGACGCCGTTGCCATCCCGCGAATCCGCGCTGCGCCGTGGCGAGGCGCAGAAGACCTCGGGAGCGGCTATTGGCTGCGCTACCTCGATCAGCACCGGGAGCGGCGCTTCATCTCCGATGGCGACCCGAAGCGGATCTCGTTCCCCTCCGTCTTGGCAGGCGCGGTTGCTCCGGCGTACGGGGACCGCGCGAACCCGTACTGACGTATTGCAACCCATAAATAGTGGTTGAATTACTCGTTGCTATCGATTGACTGGTCAGTCAGTCGCCAAGAATTCCGGCTCCATCATTCGTGTTCTGTTTTCGACAGATCGGGTAGGGTGATGCTCGAAGCCGCAGGACAGTTTCTGTTGCGGCCTGCGGGGGCGGCGGCTCGGGCGGCGGGTCGCCGTCCTCCCGTTTAAGACTCCGTACCCCGGGCTGACCCCGCACCCTCTGTGTGAACATGAGGCGATGTCGGATCTCGACGCGGTCCCGGCCGATCGTTCGGCGCGGGAAGAGCGAAAGGTCGTTACAGCCGTCTTCGCCGACCTCGTCGGCTCGACGGCACTTGCCGAGCGGCTCGACCCGGAAGAGGTCAAGCTTGTCGTCGCGGAGGCTGTCGCGCGCATCGTCGCGGTCGTTGAGGAGTTCGGCGGCACCGTCAAGGATCTCGCCGGCGACGGCGTGCTCGCGCTCTTCGGCGCTCCCCTCGCGCACGAGGACGACGAGGAGCGCGCGCTTCGGACGTCGCTCAGGATCGTCGAAGAGCTAGGCGAGTACGCGGCGGACGTCGAGCAGGCGTGGGGGCTGATCGGATTCGGTGTGCGTCTGGGCGTCAGCTCCGGCGCCGTCGTGCTCGGTCAGGTCGGCGGCGGCGCACGAATCGAGTACGCCGCGTTCGGCGACGCCGTCAACACGGCGGCGCGTCTGCAGACGGCAGCCGAGCCCGGCGAAATTCTCGTCGCGCACGCGACGAGGCGCCGTGCCGAGGAGGCATTCGAATGGGGCGAGGAGCGCTCGCTCGAGCTGAAGGGGAAGTCGGACGCCGTCCATGCGAGCGCCGTCGTGCGTGCGCGGGAGGCGGCGTCGAGGCCGCGGTTGCTCCGCGAGGAGGCGCGGTTCGTGGGGCGGGAGCTCGAGCTCCGCGGCGGGCTGGAGGCGGTTCAGCAGGTGATGCGCGGCGCCGGCGGCATCGTCTTCGTGACCGGGGAGCCCGGGATCGGCAAAAGCCGCTTGCTCGCGGAGCTACGGCGAATCTTCGAGGACTCTTCGGGGGAGGGCGGTCGGGCCGTCTGGCTCGAGGGCCGGTGTGCGTCCTACGGAGAGTCGATTCCCTACTGGCCGTTTCGCGACCTCCTGCGGAACTGGCTCGGCGTCTCGTCCGACGAGTCGGAGCTGCGGGTGCGGATCTCGCTCCGGCGCCGCCTCGACGAGCTGTTCGGCGACCGCGTGCTCGAGATCTATCCCTACGTCGGCTCGATCCTCGGCCTCGCGCTCGAGCCGGAAGCGGCCGCGCGCCTCGGCGAGCTGTCGCCGGAAGCGCTGCAGTACCGGACGTTCGAGGTCGTCGGCGCGCTGCTCGAGCGCCTGGCGCGGGACCGGCCGGTCGCCGTCGCGCTCGAGGACCTACATTGGGCCGACCCGACGTCGGTCCAGCTCGCCGAGCGGTTGCTCCCGCTCGTCGAGCAGGCGGCTGTGCTCCTCGTCGCGACGGCCCGGCCCGAGCGCGACCATCCCTTCTGGTCGGTGAAGGAGAGTGCCGCGCGAGCGTTCCCGCACCGGATGCGGGAGCTGGCGCTCGAGCCGCTGTCGGGCGACGCCGATCGCGAGCTGCTCGCCGCACTCGTCGGCGACCGGACGTTGCCGCGCGAGCTCGAAACGCGCGTCCTCGGGGCCGCGGAGGGCAACCCATTCTTCCTGGAGGAGCTCGTCGGCTCGCTCGCGGACGCCGGAGCGCTCGTGCGCGACAACGGGAGCTGGCGATTCGAGCACGACGTCGAGGTCGAGGTTCCGCCGACCGTCGAACGGGTGATCCTCGCGCGGATCGACCGCCTGGCGCCCCCGACGCACGAGCTCCTCGTCTCGGCGTCGGTGCTCGGTCGACACTTCAGCCTGCCCCTGCTCGAAGGAGTGTCAGGCGACGGCGACGCGCTTCGCGGCGGCCTCAGCGAGCTGCAGCGCCTCGACCTCGTGCGCGAGGCGCGCCGATGGCCTCAGCCCGAGTACCAGTTCAAGCACGCGCTGATCCAGGAGACCGTCTACCGAACGGTCCTCACTCCACGGCGCACGAGCCTGCACCGCAAGGCGGCGGAGTGGCTCGAGGAGCAGTACGCCGGCAACCAGGACGAGGTCTACGGCCTCCTCGCGCACCACTGGCTGGCCGCGGAGGACGAGGACAAGGCGATCGCGTACCTGACTCGCGCCGGCGACAAGGCGCGCCAGGAGTATGCGCTCGACGAGTCGATCCGGCACTACCGCGCACTCCTGCCTCTGCTCGAGGACCGCGGCGAGCGGCAGGAGAGCGCGCTCGTGCTGTTCAAGCTCGCCCTCGCGCTGCATACGGCTATGCGGTTCGGGGAGGCGAACGAGATCTACCAGCGCGCCTTCCAGCATTGGACGCCGCCCCAGCCGCCGCTCGAGGCCCCGGCGAAGACGGTGCGAATGGCGACCAGCTACATCCCGCACAACGATCCGGGAATGGTTGGGTGGTGGCCCGACATCCAACTCTGCATGCAGCTCTTCGATCGGCTGGTCGAGGCGTGGCCGGAGCGAACGATCGTGCCGTCACTCGCGGAGCGCTGGGAGATCTCCGATGACGGGCTCCGGTACGTCTTCCACCTACGTGAAGGCCTGCGCTGGTCGGACGGCGAACCGCTCACGGCACAGGACGTCGAGTACGGCGTGAAACGCGTCCTGAACCCCGACCAGCCCGGCGGCTCAGTGTCCGTCTACTTCGCACTCGAGAACGGGCAGGACTACTGCCTACGCCGGAACGCCGACGAAGATCGGATCGGCGTCCGCGCGCTCGACAACCGCACCGTGGAGTTCAGGCTGATCGCTCCGGCGCCGTACTTCATGACGGTAATGAACCGCCCCGACGGCGCTCCCGCGCCTCGGCACGCGATCGAGCGGTACGCGGCGTGGACGGACTCGGAGGTCCAGGTCGTGAGCGGTCCGTTCCGGCAGCTCGAGCGGAACGAAGATCGCCTCGTGCTCGTGCGGCAGGAGGGATACACCGGCGTCCGTACCGGGAACGTCGCGCGCGTCGAATACGTCCGCGCCGACCCTGACGACGCCTTCGAGCCGTTCGACCGTGGCGAGGTCGACTTGGTGCGCGTCGGGTACACCCCCCGCCTTGCCGACCATGTGCGCAGCCGCAGCGGCCTCGGCGGGCCATTGACGTGGTTCGCGTACCTCGGCTTTAACCACCGCCATCCGATCGTGTCCGATGTCGAAGTGCGTCGCGCTCTCGCCTACGCGACCGACCGCGACGCGCTGGCCGCCGCCGCGCCGGGGAACCTCGTCGTCGCGACCGGCGGCGTGGTTCCGCCCGCGCTCCACGGCCACACGCCCGAGATTGCGCTGCGCTTCGATCCGGCGAAGGCGCGAGAGCATTTGGCTGCGGCGACAGCGGAGGTCACCGAGGGCCTGAGCATCTACGCGCACGCCCTGTGGGAGCCAATGCTGGCGGTGCTCGTAGGCGCGTGGCGGGAGACGCTTGCCGTGGACGTGCGCCTCGACCTCTACGACTCACGGGACACTGCGCCGGCTCCGATGCTCGAGCGCGCGCCGATCGCCGTGCTCGGCTGGATGCCAGGCTACCCGGATCCCGAGTACATGCTCCGTCTGCTGCTCCATTCGGAGGCGCTGACGAACGCGGGGACGTACTCGAACCCCGAGTTCGATGCGCTGATCGAGGCGGCGCGCCGCGCGCGGACGGACCGCGAGCGGCTGGAGCTCTTCCACGAGGCTGACCGATTCGCCGTGGCGGACCAGGTTGCGCTGATCCCGCTCGTGTACGGGCGGAGCACGGCTTTCGTGCAGCCGTACGTCCACGGCTGGTGGGAGTTCGGCAAGTCGTCCGCGTCGTACGCGGACCTCGTCGTCGACGACGCTCACCTACGCGAGTAGCGGCGGCCGTTGATCGCCGTCCTGCTCGGCCTCGTGGCCGCGTGCCTCTTCGGCGCGATGACTGTGGCCGTTCGCTGGGGGCTCGAGCGGGTTCCGGACGCCGAGTCAGCCACGCTGATCACGTCCGCTGTCGGCTGCGTCGTGGCCACATGCGTTCTCGGCGTCTCGGAGCAGGGCTTCGACGCGATCACGGACAGCGACCTCTGGCCGTTCTTCCTCGCCGGGTTCATCGCACCCGGAGCCGCGGGGCTACTGTTCACGCTCGCGGTGCGCCTCGCCGGCGCGGCGCGGACGGCCGTGCTTATCTCCGCCGCACCATTGCTCGCGGCGTTGCCGGCCTTCCTCCTGCTCGACGAGCCGTTCCACATCGCTCTCGCTTTCGGCGCCGTGCTGATCGTCGGCGGCGGCCTGCTGCTTGGTGGAGAACGGCTCGACCGGACGCAGTTCCGCCGAGTCGGCCTGCTCGTGGCGCTGGCGGCGGCGGCGCTGATCGCGGTCCGCGACAACGTCGCGCGGTACGCGGCCGAGCACCACGACGTTGCCGGAGTAGCCGCCGGTGCCGCGGCACTCGCAGGCGCCACCCTGCTGATGGCGGCGTATCTCGTGGTCGTGCGGCGGGCGCGCGCGCCGGCGTCGGTCCGGCGTGCGTTCACTGCGTTCGTCCCGGCCGGAGTCCTGGTCGGGCTCGCCTACGCCGCGCTGCTGGAGGCCCTGAACCGCGGCCGCGTCACCGTGGTCACACCGCTGTACGCGACCGAATCGCTCTGGACCGTCCTCTTCGCTTCGATGGTCCTCGGCCGCGGCGAGCGCATCGGCCCGCGAATCGTGTTCGCAGCGATGCTCATGGTGGCCGGGGCCGCGCTGATCGGCGCGTTCCGCTAGAGCGCCCGACCATCAGGCCAGCCACTCCGAGGTGCGGCGCTTGCCTCCTTCAGCCCGATAGAGCATGCAGCCGGCCGCATACGACGAGTCCCGCGCTGCCTTCCGCGCCGCCGCTTCGAGCCTGGCCTCTCGTCGTCTGGCGCTCGAGGATCCGCCGCTGAGCCTCGTCCAGCTGAATGTCTCGGACCCAGAGGCTTACTCACGAGCGGGAAACGCCTAGCTGCCGCTCGATCTGCTTGACCGACCAGCCCTTTTGGCGCAACTCGCGGGCTCGAAGTCTTTCTTCTGTTTTCACTACAGGCAACATACCCGAAGCGTCGGACGTCGTTACAGAGCGGGCGGCGGGAGTCGAACCCGCGTTAAGAGGGTGGAAACCTCTCGTTCTGCCGTTGAACTACGCCCGCGCTAGTCGAAGCGTAGCGCCGCCCCGTCCGGCGCGTCCTCGATCCTTCACGGGGTGACTCAGGAACGAGTCGTCCGCTTTCGCGCGCGCACGGTCGTCGGCGTGATCGGGATCATCCTCGGCGTCGCGCTGCTCGTCGAGATCGTGCTGATCTCGCGTCAGATCCTGACGTGGATCCTGATCTCGGTCTTCTTCACACTCGCGCTCAACCCCGCGGTCGACTGGTTCGAGAGCCGCGGGATCAAGAGGCGCGGCCTCGCCGTCGGCGTCGTCTACGTGCTCGTCTTCGCGGCGCTCGGCCTGATCGGGTACGTCTTCATCCCGCCGCTCGTCGATCAGGTCAACCACTTCGTCAACCGCATCCCCAACTACATCGACGACCTGACGAGCGGCCGCGGCCGCCTCGGCTTCCTCGAGACGAAGTACCACATCGTCGAGAAGGTGAAGAAGTCGATCAAGACCGGCGGAGCGACAAAGGTGTTCGGCCTCAGCGGCACCGCCCTCTCCGTCACGAAGAGCGTCGTGACGCTCGTGGTGGCGAGCGTGACGATCATCTTCATGACGTTCTTCATGCTCCTCGAGGGGCCGAAATGGGTCGAGCGGTTCTACGCGCTCCTGCCGGAGCAGTCGCAGCCGCGCTGGCGCTCCGTCGGACGAGACGTCTACCGCACGGTCGGCGGTTATGTCTTCGGCAACATCCTGATCAGCATCATCGCGGGTGGCAGCGCCGCGATCGTCCTCTACGTCATGGGCGTCCCCCTCCCGTTCGCGCTCGGGCTCCTCGTCGGGATCTTCGACCTGATCCCGCTCGCCGGCGCGACGCTCGCGCTCATCGTCGTCGGGGCGATCTCGTTCCTCCACTCCTTCCCGGCCGGCATCGTCGTCGTCGCGTTCTTCATCGTCTACCAGCAGCTGGAGAACCACATCCTCCAGCCCGTCATTTACGGCAAGACGGTCAAGCTGTCCCCCCTCGCCGTGCTGATCGCCGTGCTGATCGGCGCCGAACTCGGAGGCATCCTGGGCGCATTGGCGGCGATCCCGGTAGCAGGTGCGATCCAGATCGTGCTCCGCGACCTGTTACGCGCGCGTGCGGAGCGGAAGCAGCTGGAGGAGGGCCCGTCGCCGGCAGCCGCGCCGGCCGAGGCGCCACCGTAGACGCTTGTACCCTATTTCCGCGCGCCTGTAGCTCAGCTGAAGAGCGACGGCCTTCTAGGCGGTCGCGAGGCTCCCGCCCGGCATAGCCCGGCTCCGCCGACAAGCCCTCGTGACCTAGAAAGGCGTCTTCGCGGTCGACCAACGGCGCGGTTACCCTGAGTTCGCGCGCCTGTAGCTCAGCGGAAGAGCGACGGCCTTCTAAGCCGTTGGACGGGGGTTCGAATCCCTCCAGGCGCATTCGCTCGAGCGCGTTCGCCGCGCTTCCGCGAGACGTGCCGGCACGCCGCGATACTCGTGGAATCCCCGGTCGCTTCGACCGGCTCCGACTCGGTTAGAGTCGAGCGAGTGGCGGTCGGCCCGAGCGACGTCGTCGTCAGCAGCGCCTTGGGGTGCAGCGCCGAGCTTATCCCGCTCTCGACCGGCCGGCGACCGTCCCGACAGCGAACTGGAAGGGGAGCAGGAGCGACATGACCCAGAGCGTCAGCGAGAGCGAAAACCCACGAATCCCGAGCCCGACTCCGAAGGCGACGCGGCCGAGGACAAACCAGGACTGGTGGCCGAATCAGCTGGACCTGCAAGTTCTCCACCAGCACTCCCCGCTCTCGAACCCGATGGGCGCGGACTTCGACTACGCCGCGGAGTTCGAGAGCCTCGATCTCGAGGCGCTGAAGCGCGACCTGATCGAGGTGATGACGACGTCGCAGGACTGGTGGCCGGCCGACTACGGCCACTACGGAGGGCTCTTCATCCGGATGACGTGGCATGCGGCCGGCACGTACCGGATCGCCGACGGCCGGGGCGGCGGCGGCAAGGGCGCGCAGCGCTTCGCGCCCCTCAACAGCTGGCCGGACAACGCGAACCTCGACAAGGCGCGCCGGTTGCTCTGGCCGATCAAGCAGAAGTACGGCCCGAAGCTCTCCTGGGCCGACCTCTTGGTCTACGCGGGCAACGTCGCGATGGAGTCGATGGGGTTCGAGACGTTCGGGTTCGGCTTCGGGCGCGAGGACATCTGGGAGCCCGACGAGATCTACTGGGGCTCAGAGGACACCTGGCTCGGGGACGAGCGCTACAGCGGCGACAGGGAGCTCGCTACTCCGTTTGCGGCGGTGCAGATGGGCCTCATCTACGTCAACCCCGAGGGGCCGAACGGCAACCCCGACCCGCTCGCCGCCGCCAAGGACGTCCGGGAGACCTTCGGTCGAATGGCAATGAACGACGAGGAGACGGTCGCGCTCATCGTCGGCGGCCACACATTCGGCAAGACGCACGGCGCCGCCAGTCCCGAATACATCGGGCCGGAGCCCGAAGCTGCGCCTCTCGAGCAGCAGGGCGTAGGCTGGAAGAACAGCTTCGACGGCGGCAACGGCGCCCGCACGCTGACCAGCGGGCTCGAGGGCGCTTGGACGAACGAGCCGACGAAGTGGGACAACGGGTTCCTGGAGAATCTGTTCAGATACGACTGGGAGCTGACGACGAGCCCGGCCGGCGCGAAGCAGTGGACGCCGACGAATCCCGAGGCCCAGGGGACGGTGCCCGACGCCCACGATCCGTCGAAGCGGCACGCGCCGATGATGCTGACGACGGACCTGGCGCTCAAGCTGGATCCGATCTACGGGCCGATCACGAAGCGCTTCCACGAGCAACCGGACCAGCTCGCCGAGGCATTCGCAAAGGCCTGGTACAAGCTGCTGCACCGGGACATGGGGCCGGTGTCGCGCTACCTCGGCCCGTGGGTTCCGGAGCCGCAGCTGTGGCAGGACCCCGTGCCCGAGGTCGATCACGAGCGCCTCGACGAGGCGGATATCGCCGCTCTCAAGGGCAAGATCCTCGACTCCGGACTGTCCATCTCCCGGCTGGTCGTCACAGCCTGGGCGTCGGCAGCGTCGTTCCGCGGCACCGACAAGCGTGGCGGGGCAAACGGGGCGCGCGTTCGCCTCGCGCCGCAGAAGGACTGGGAGGTCAACGAACCGGCCGAGCTGGCGGCGGCGCTCCAGACCCTCGAGGCGATCCAGCAGGACTTCAACAGCTCGCAGTCCGGCGCAAGGAGGGTCTCGCTCGCCGACCTGATCGTCCTCGGTGGATGCGCGGCCGTCGAGCAAGCCGCAAAGGCGGCCGGGCGCGAGATCACAGTTCCGTTCGCACCCGGCCGCACGGACGCCTCGCAGGAAGACACCGACGCCGAGTCGTTCGCGGTGCTCGAACCGACCGTCGACGGCTTCCGGAACTACCTGCGGCCGGAGGAGCCGATGCCGTTGGAGCACGGGCTGCTGGAGCGTGCCTACATGCTCACGCTGACGGCTCCGGAGATGACCGTCCTGATCGGCGGCATGCGGGTCCTGAACGCCAACTTCCGGGGTTCCCAGCACGGCGTCTTCACCGACCGGCCCGAGACGTTGACGAACGACTTCTTCGTGAACCTGCTCGACATGAGCACCGAATGGGTGCCGTCCGCCTCGGGAGAGCACCTCTACGAGGGGCGTGATCGCCGAACGGGCGAGGTTAGACGGACCGCCACCGCGGTCGACCTCGTCTTCGGCTCGAACTCGCAGCTGCGCGGCCTGGCGGAGGTGTACGCGTGCGACGACGCGCGGAAGAAATTCGTGCGCGACTTCGTCGCCGCGTGGGACAAGGTCATGAACCTCGACCGGTTCGACCTTAGGCGACCGCGTTTACACCTAAGTGGCTCCGGGGACGCGGATGAGGTTACGCCGACGAGGAGGTAGCGATGGGCACGGACCTGAACGGGAGGAGAGTCGCCTTCCTGGCCACGGACATGGTCGAGCAGGTCGAGCTGACGGAGCCGTGGAAGGCGGTGGAGGACGCAGGCGGAACGCCTGAGCTCGTCTCGCTCGAAGAGGGTGAGATCCAGGGCTTCGACCACTACGACAAGGCCGACACATTCGCTGTCGATCGGACGGTCGACGAAGCTCACGCGAGCCACTACGACGCGCTCGTGCTGCCGGGCGGGGTCGGCAATCCGGACACGCTGCGGGCGAACGAGGACGCGGTGCGATTCGTGCGGGAGTTCTTCGACGAGGACAAGCCGGTGGCGGCCATCTGCCACGGCCCGTGGACGCTCGTCGAGGCGGACGTCGTTCGTGGACGGACGCTCACGTCGTGGCCGAGTGTCAAGACCGACATCCGCAACGCCGGGGGCGACTGGGTCGACGAGGAGGTCGTGGAAGACGGGAACCTCGTCACGAGCCGCAAGCCGGACGATCTGCGAGCGTTCTGCTCGAAGCTCCTCGAGCTGTTCGCACGCACACCAGAGCGCGTCGCCTGAGTGGGAAAAGCCGCGCTCCTCGACGTCGACGGCACGCTGATCGACGCCAACTACCAACACGCGCTCGCGTGGTACCGCGCCTTCCGCGAGTACGACATCACGCTCCCGATCTGGCGCATTCACCGGGCGGTGGGAATGGGCGGTGATCAGCTCGTGCCGTCGCTCGTGGGGCCGGAGCTCGACGAGGAAATGGGCGAGGACATTCGCGACAAGCGCGACAAGATCTTCGCCCAACTGATCGACGAGGTCGTACCGTTCGAAGGCGCGCACGAGCTCGTCGTCGAGCTGCTCGAACGCGATATCGCCGTCGTGCTCGCGAGCTCCTCGCCCGCGGACGACATCGAGCATTACCTGGAGCTACTGGACGTGCGCACGCTCGTCGATGGCTGGACGACGAAGGACGATGTCGACCAGACGAAGCCCGAACCGGACCTCGTCAAGGCAGCGCTCGAGAAGCTCGATCACCGTCAGGCGATCATGGTCGGCGACACGAAGTGGGATGTGGACGCGGCGAGTGAGGCGGGCATCGAGACGGTCGGCGTGACGAGCGGCGGCTGGTGGCGCGACGAGCTCCGTGGCGCCGGCGCCGTCGCAGTCTTCGAGACGATTGTCGACCTGCGCGAGCGGCTCGACGAGACGCCGTTCGCGGCCTAGCCGCTGCCGTTGGCTTCTTCTTCCTGCTGTAATCGCCTGATCCCGATCACAGCGGGGATCAGGGGAACCCAAAGGTTGAAGAAGCGGTAGACGAATACGGCGAGGATCGCTGCGGCCAACTGCGCTCCGGCCCACAGGAGCGCGAACGGCAGGAGCGCCTCGACGATCCCGACGCCGGCCAGCGGCAGCGTCCGCCGCGTGAGCGCGTAGCCGGTTGCAAAGGCCACAATCAACGCCGCGATTGCTGGCCGGGTTGAGCCGAAGGCGTGGAGGGCAGCCGAGATCGAGAAGATCTCGCCGAACCAGTAGAGCGCCATCCCGAGGAAAGCGTGTCCGTGCCGGAAGGGCTGACGCAGGAGGTGCCACAACACTGCGACCGCTTCGAGCGCGTGCCCGATCGCGCCGCGCCAACCGCCCCGGCCCGACAACTTTCGGTGGTGGCGGACCGCGATGAACGCCGCGGCGAAGCCGACCGGGACCGCGATCGCCCAAGGCAGCGTGAATCCGAGCCCGGGCGTGTGCGAGCCGTGCGCGAGGATGATGATCGCGCTGATGCACGCGGCCGGCGCGAGGATCGCGTACTCGAGAGCGCCGAGGCCCATGACGCGCGTCCGCGCCTCGCGCTTGCCAATCCCGCTCCCGCGGAGCGCCACGACATCGGCCGAGAACCCGCCGTGTGCGATGAAGACGCCGAAGCCGGCGAACACGACGGAGGCGACCTTCATCATCCCGAGGTCAGGCCCGCGCTCGACGCGCGCGACCTCGCGGTAGGCGAGCATGTAACCGCCGAAGGCAACGAGCTGCCCCGCGAGCGCAAGCGGTATCCAGAGCGGCCGCGGATGGAAGAGCCTGTGCAGGACGTCCTCGAAGTCGGCAGCCCACGCAACGGCCACCGTCGTCGCGAGCGCGATCGCCGCTCCCACCACTACGAACGTAATGACTTCGAACTTCGAGTGGTCGAAGCGACCCTTCGGCCGAAGCCAGCTGAGGCCCGCTTTCAGCGGTGGGAGCGGCTTCGAAAGAACTTGCGGCGGCGAGTGAGCCACCTCGGCTACGTACCCCGAACACCCGGAACGAACCCGGGACACGGCTATTCTGGAGTCGAACGCGGTGGCGGTAGCTCAGTTGGTAGAGCCCCGGGTTGTGGTCCCGGTGGTCGCGGGTTCGAATCCCGTCCGCCACCTGGCACTCCGCATACGCGGAGCGCTAGCGAACCCGCGGAAGCGGTTTTGCACGGCCCCGTAGCTCAGCGGATAGAGCGGCGGACTTCGAATCCGCGTGCGGAGGTTCGACTCCTCCCGGGGCCATCCGATGAATCGGGCGGCTCGGGGCGCCCTCAGCTAGACACGGGATGAGGCGACTTGCGCAGCTAGGACGACCGCGCCTCGAGAATGTCTTTGAGCGTGGCGAAGTTGGCCTCCATCTCACGCCGGATGGCCCGCTCGACGAGCGGCTCGGCGAGTCTGAAGAAGCCGCCCGGCTGACCTTCCATGACGATGTTGATACGCGCCCCCGCGCCCTCGGACTCGTAAGTTTGGTGGACATGGAACTGCACCGGACCGGATGTCGACTCGATGGCGAACTTCCGCGGCGGCTCGTACTCGTCGAACCTCACCGTCGACTCCATGCGTCGACCGAGGAACTTGCGCACTATGGCACCCGTGGCGCCGGCTTGCATCGGCCCGTCAACGCGTGCCTCGAGCGCGCTCGTCTGCCATTCGGCCACCTTCGAGACATCGGTCGCGTAGGCGAAGACCTCCTCTACCGGACGGTCGACGACAACTGAGTGCTCGATCTTGATCATCTTTGCCTCCTGCTCGGATGACCGTCTGCTCAGGCCGGATCCTAGTCGACAGCGCCCTTCGAGGCGTCCCGCGACGCGGCGGAGGCGGCGCTACTACCGCGGGTACTGGGGACGATGCGATCGCCGGCGCGGACGCGTTCAGAGATCGGCGGCGCGGGAAAGGGAGCAGCTCTCTCAGCCGGCCCAGAAGGTCGACTTCGTTGCCGAATCTGACGACAAACCGTGTCCCCAAATATGTCCCGAAC
>Ga0126313_10000435_pt1 | contig 19616 bp, 23 predicted proteins | sample Plot105A_FD_89954 | JGI IMG/M metagenome (GOLD analysis project Ga0126313, IMG submission 89954) | Serpentine soil microbial communities from UC McLaughlin Reserve, CA, USA - Plot105A | ecosystem: Environmental > Terrestrial > Soil > Grasslands | place: USA: UC McLaughlin Reserve, Lake County...
ACGCGCCAGCCAGTCCCTCAGGTCTTCTGGCATCTCGTCCGAGACCACGAGCCTGACGCTCTGCCCAAACCAGCGGCTCTCCAACTCATCCTCTATAGCCTGCAGGAGGTCGGCCGCCTCGTCCTCCTCGATCACGAAGTCCGCGTTGCGGGTCACCTGGAAGATGTAGCTCGCGACGATCTCCTTGCCGGGGAAGAGTTCGTCCAGGTTCGCCGATATGACCTCCTCGACCCTAACGAAGCGTACCTCGGGCCTCTCGCCGGGTCCGCGGTCCTCGTCGGGGAGTCGCATAAAGCGGTCTATCGTGGTCGGCACCTTTATGCGGGCCATAACCCGCCTGCCTCCGTCCCTGATCACGACGAGCACGTTCAGTGAGAGGTTGGAGATGTGCGGGAAGGGGTGGGCCAGGTCAATGGCGAGAGGCGTGAGTATGGGCAGTATGTCTCTGACGAACCTCTCCCTGAGCTCCCGCCGTTCGGAGGCACGCACCTTGTCATGGGGCACTATGCGTATACCCTCTTCCTCCAGGGCAGGTATGAGCTCCTTGTTCAATATTCCGCGCCGTACTTCGAAGAACTCTTCTGTGTGGTCGTGTACCCTGGAGAGTTGTTCCTCGGGGGTCATCCCGTCAGGAACAGGGTTGGGTAGGTCCGAGGCCACCTGCTGCTGCAACCCTGCGACCCGGATCATGAAGAACTCATCCAGGATAGTCTCGCAAATGGCGACAAAGCGCACCCTCTCCAGAAGGGGGTGCCGCTCATCCCGGGCCTGCGCCAGCACCCGCTCGATAAAGCCGAGGTACGACAGCTCCCTGTTTATGTACAACGAAGGGTCGGAAAGACTCGGCTTGCGTACTACATCCGTCATATCTGGTCCCCCTGCGCGGGTAGCGTTCCCTCCCCGATTTCTGCACGCGCCACGGTCAGACCGGCGGCGCCCGTAGTGTGTCGTGAAATCTCATACCACCCATGATACCGTCCCGCCGCTCCGGGTGATATATTCGAATCTCCCAGAACGGTATCGATAGCACCAGCACGGCGCGAGCCGGCCTCAGAAGCGGAGGAAACTATCCCGAAGAAGGGCAAGAAGGCGAAGAGGGAGCGGGCGCCGGAGGGCGGCGCGCTGGCGACGCTCGCCAAGCCGGCCGCGAAGGTCAGGGACTACGACGCCCACGTGCTCGTCTGCAAGGGCGGCGACTGCAAGAAGCGCGGATCCAAAGCCGTCCGCAAGGCCCTCAAAGACGAATTGCGCTCGGAGAGCCTGAACAGGGGCGTGCGCGTCGACTCCACAGACTGCCTCGGCCTCTGCAAACACGGCCCGAACCTCGTGGTCTACCCTGGCGGTACCTGGTACCTCGGCGTTACGGAGAATGACGTACCCGAGGTGGTAGAACAGCATCTCAAAGACGGCGTACCCGTCGAACACCTCGCCGCCGAACTGCGACCCCGCAAGAGAACCAGATAGTGGTTAAGAGTCCACCTGGGTGCGAACGCCAGGATAACGGTGGTCTACTCGCTACCCGAGACCCCAGCGTGGGGCGAGGAGCGATACCAGCGCATGCGTCGGGAGGCCGAGGACGAAGATCCGCTCGACCCCGGGATCTTCGACCGCTCCACGGGAGATCAGGAAGAGCTCATAGATATCTTGCGCTCGATCATGTTCGACGGCCGGCGCATCTCGTCGGTGAACGTACCCAACACAGGGTACTGCCGAACCTCCCGCAGGGTGCTGTACTGGAGATACTTGGGGTGGCAACCGCGCGCGGACTGCGCCCGGTAAGCGTCCCCGACTTTCCCGAAATGCTGGCCACGATAGTGCAACGGCGGCTGGCGTCTGTGACACTGACCATCGAAGCGGCTTTGCGCGGTGACCGTGACCTCTTTGTCGAAGCGCTGCTGGCCGACGGGGCGGTGCGCGACCCGGATACAGCCTCCCACATGGCGGACAGCTACCTCGCCGCGCAGACGGAGTACCTCCCCCGGTTTGCGTGAGGACCGCGGTCATGCTTCCTGAGTACGATGGAACCGGAGTCGTGAGTAGTCCTTTGCTGGATACTGTCTACTCGGTCTGCTCCACGCAACCGCACGTCCTCGACCGCGTCAGAGACGTGTTGGGAGCGTACGCGCTGGTGGGTACACCTATAGACCAGGAGGACCCCCCATGAGTACACCCCCCGGCTTCTCACCCGAACAGCTCGAGGATCGGGGCGCCGGGTGGACGGCCCGCGAGATCGCCCAGCAACCCGCCGTCTGGAAGGAAACCGGCAGAACCGTGGGCTCACACCGCGAAGACGCGAACGCCTTTCTCCAGCCACTGTTAGGGCTTCCGGATTTGCGGATCGTTCTCACGGGCGCCGGCACGTCGGCGTTTGTGGGGGAGATCCTGGCTCCGGCGCTGTCTCTCAGGTTGGGACGCCGCGTGGATGCCGTCGCCACGACGGATATCGTGTCCAACCCGAACGAGTATTTCGCCGAGGACCTGCCTACCCTGCTGGTGTCCTTCGCGAGATCCGGCAACAGCCCCGAGAGCGCCGCCGCCACCGCGCTCGCCGACAGGTGTCTATCGGAATGCCACCACCTGGTGCTGACGTGCGACCCCGACGGCCAACTGTACACAGACCATGCAGGGGGTGAGCGCTCGCTCGTACTCCTGATGCCCGCGGCCACAAACGACCAGGGCTTCGCGATGACTTCGAGCTTTACCTCGATGGTCCTCGCAGCCTGGCTCGTCCTCGGGGACGTCGCTCCCGAGGGACTGGTCGCACGACTCTCCAGTGCCGCCGAGCGTCTACTCTCTACCCGCCACGAACAGGCCCGTGGGCTGGCCTCCTCGGGCTACGGGCGGGTCGTCTACCTCGGGAGCGGCCCGCTCAAGGGCCTGGCGCACGAGTCCGCGCTCAAGATGCTCGAGCTGACGGCGGGCGAGGTCGTCGCCACCTTCGACTCCCCGCTGGGTTTTCGGCACGGGCCGAAGTCGATCATCGACGAGCGCACGCTGGCCGTGGTCTACGTCTCCGGAGACCCCTACACGCGCCGGTACGACCTGGACCTCCTCACCGAGTTGCAACGGTCGATGCGGCCTGAGAGCGTCATCGCGGTCGCCGCAACGCCCGTAGGCGAAACGGAGGCCTGGCTGCTCGATGGTCTGGAAAGCCTGGAGGATCCAGCGCTGGCCGTGCCCTTCGTGCTGGTGGCCCAGCTACTCGCGCTCTACTTCTCGCTCGCCCTCGGTCACACCCCGGACAACCCGTTCCCCGACAGGGAGGTAAACAGGGTGGTACAGGGCGTCCATATCCACCCTCCGGAGAACATACGGTGAGACTGTTCCACACTCCCCGTCGGGCCACCCCTCGAACAGAGCACGCTAGTCCGGCCGCCTCGCGCATAGGAGGTCGGCCCGCCGCGCACCTGATACTCCTGACGCCGGAGATGGAAAGGGAGATGGGGCGGGCCTGGCTCGACTACAAGGCCGTAGAGCGCACCGTGGCAAACTTCTACGCGTTATACAGGGAGCCCGGACGTCACGTCGCAGCGCTGGCAGCCGAAGAGAGAGGCAAGGGCTAACTCACGTCCGTCAACTCGGCCTGGACGATCAGGCGCTGCGAGTAGTCGGGCAAGGTGCACGTCTGCAAACTGATTATGCTCTTGCCGGGGACGGGTTGGGTGATGTAGGAGGCGTCGGGATTGATGATGATGCTCCTGTACACGCTGTAGGTGTACCTGGTGCCGTTCGTGTCGGTCAGGATAACCTTGTCGCCGGCCTGCAGCGTGTCCAGATCCCAGAACACGAGATAACTCCTGGTACCCGGGAATCCCATGCGATGGCCCGCGATATACACGTTGGCCCCCGTCTGCCAGGGGAATCCCGTGTTCTCGAGGTGCAGTGTCCCGTCGTGGAGCGCAGTCTTATCATAGAAGGGGCCCGTGTAGACGGGCACGTGGTCGACGCGCTTCATCTCGGGGACGGTCAGGGTCAACGTCGCGTTGCCGGGAGGCTCCTGCTCGAACACGGCCGCGCTGGCGAACGGATCGCGTATCAGGAAAGAGTACCCCACCAGAACCAACCCCGACACGATGAGCAAGGTGGCCACCAGATAGCCGAACACCCTGAACCCGCTCATCCTCGTCCTGTAGGTCCTCAAGTCAATCTATCCTCTCGGTGCAGCTTCGCGGGTCTCTCTACGCCGTGTAGACATACCCTACAAAAGTAACATCCAGGTTACAAATAGGGCCCCGCCGGCGCTAGCCGAACACAGGGCCCAGTTTCGTGCACTACTACTCGCTCTTCAGTTCGCCTTGCACGATGAGGCGATGCGAGTAATCGGGGAGCGTACAGGTCTGGAGGCTTATGATGTTCTTCCCCCTGGTGGGCCGCAGTATGCTCGTGGTGTCGGGGGAGATCACACGCTTCGAGAAGACCTCGTAGGTGTAACGCTTCCCGTCGGCGTCAGTGAGGAAGATCTCATCACCCTTCTCCAGCTCGTTGAGGTCCCAGAACACCAGATTGCTCTTCGTACCGGGGTAACCCACCCTGTGGCCGGCGATGTAGACGTTGGCCACCTTCTGCCAGGGAAAGCCCGTTCCCCTCACGTGGACGACGCCGTCGTGGAGGGCCTTCTCGTACCCGCTCTCGGGGGCGTCGTAGACGGGCACGCCGTCCACCCGGTCCAGGGCGGGGACGCTGAGCTCGAGCCTCTTGCTCTCGGGCGTCTCTATCTGGGGACCCCTTACCGTCTCGACGATCCTCTCGGGGATACTCCGCTGGAACTTCTTTTCGACCTCCTCGGAGATCCTGCCTTGTACCCGCTCGGGGCTCTCGGCCACAGCCGGGGAGCCTCCAGCCAGCAGGGAATACCCCACGAGGCCGAGCCCGGCAAACAGGAACACAGCCACCGCGAGTGCGGCCAGCCTCCTCCTCTTGTACTTCGTACTTAGCTTCTTCATCGTCCTCGACCCCCTTTCTCGAAAGCTACAATGGTCGACAGTAGAACTTTATGACCCAAAGGTGACATATCGATTACAAAACGGGATGTTGTTGGTAACGATCTGTCGCCGGAAGCGCAGACCCTGCTCCGACGCTATAATCTGGCGCGTGAAAGTAGGTATTCCGCAGGAGGTAACCGAGGGCGAACGCCGCGTCGGGCTCGTGCCCGAGACCGTGGGCAGGCTTATCAAGGATGGTTTCGAGGTCATCGTCGAGTCGGGCGCGGGCCGCGACTACAACCTGGATGCAAACTACGAGGAGGCCGGGGCGACGGTCGTAGATGGTGCCGATGACGTCTACGGCGAGGCCGACATCGTGGTCAAAGTGCAGAGTCCGACGGAAGATGAGATCGGGCTCTTGCGCGAAGGCCAGGTCCTGATCTGTTTCCTGAACGGCCCGCAGAATCCTGAGCTCGTCGAGAAGCTGGCCGAGGCGGGGGTGACGGTCTTCTCCAACGAGGCCGTCCCGCGCACCAGCGCCGCGCAGAGCATGGACGCCCTCTCATCGATGGGTTCCATCGCCGGCTACAAGTGCGCGCTCATCGCGGCCGACACTATCGGAAAGTACGTCCCCATGCTCTCGACCGCCGCAGGTACGACGAAGGCGGCGAACGTCATGGTGTTCGGGGTGGCGGTCGCGGGCTTGCAGGCCATGGCGATCATGAACCGCCTGGGGGCCGAGGTGTTCGCCTACGACATCAGGCCCGAGACCAAGGAGCAGGCGGAGTCACTCGGCGCCACCTTCATCGACTCCGAGGACGAGAAGGAAGACGAAGAGGAGGATAGCTACGAAGAGTACGAGCCCACCGGATGGCGGAAGCTGATGACCTCTTTGGGCTTCTACTCCTACGCCGAACCGCCGCGGGACCGGTACATCGTCGAGGGCGAAGAAGAGGAGAAAGATAACTCCGACGAGGAAGATGAGGGATGGTCCCAGGAGAAGCTCGACGAGGACCAGAAGCTCATCGGTGAGCGTATGCAGGAGATGGACATAGTAATTACCACGGCGCTGGTCCCAGGCAGGAAGGCCCCGCAGCTCGTGGACAAGGACATGGTCGAGAGCATGAAGCCGGGGAGCGTGATCGTGGACCTCGCGGCGGAGAGCGGGGGTAACTGCGAGCTCACCGAGGCCGGGGAGACCGTCGAGCACGAAGGGGTCAGGATCGTTGGTCCCGTGAACCTGCCGAGTACGATGCCCATACACGCCAGCCAGCTGTACTCGCGTAACATGTACAACCTCATCGGGCACATCACCGAGGATCAGTCAGAAGACAAAGACGAGAAAGACCTGCACCTCGATCTCGACTTCGAGGATGAGATCATCGGTGAGACCTGCATCGCGCACGATGGTGAGATCCGCCACGAGCCAACCAGGGAAGCCTTACAGGAGGCCGGATGACCTCACAACTCCTCGCCGAACTCGCGATCTTCGTCATCTCCGCGTTCCTCGGGTTCGAGTTGATCTCCCGCGTCCCCAACTTGCTACACACACCATTGATGAGCGCGACGAACGCTATTCACGGGATCGTGCTGGTGGGCGCGATCATCGCCCTTGCCTCCGCCTCCGACCTATTTACGTCGACGGTCGGCATGATCGCCGTCATTTTCGGGGCGATGAACGTGGTCGGCGGTTTCTGGGTCACGAACCGGATGCTCGGCATGTTCGGTCCCCCCAAAAAACGGGTCAAGAAGAGAGGGGAATAGCCCTTGCAGGTCGCAACGTTCGTCGCCTACCTCGCGGCGGCCGCGCTGTTCATCTACGGCATCAGGCGCCTGAGAACGCCAGAGACGGCACGTTCGGGGAACACGCTCGCGGCGATCGGCATGGTCATAGCCCTTATCGCCACCATCTTCGTCGCCGACATAGATGGCGTATTGAGCGTCGGACAGATCAGCATCGGGGTCCTGGTCGGGGCGGTAGTAGGGGCGGTCGCGGCCCAGCGGGTACACATGACGGCGATGCCGCAGATGGTCGCTGCGTTCAACGGCGTCGGGGGCGGCGCGGCTGCGCTCATCGCCGTCTCGGAGTTCTACCAGGTGGAGGCGCTAGGCCAGGGCCAGGAGACCATAGTAGCTTCCATTGCCGTGCTCCTCAGCGTTGTGATCGGGACGGTGAGCTTCGCGGGGAGCATCATCGCGTTCACCAAGCTCCAGGAACTGGCATTGACCGGCTCGGTGACTTTCCCTTTGCAGCAGGTGGTGAACGCCGCCATTTTCCTGGGCATTTTGCTTCTCTCCGTGAACATTCTCGCGGGAGGGCCCGTGCTCTCGCCGCTCGTCTCGCTGTATCTGATCCTGGGCGCTTCGCTGCTGCTCGGCGTCTTGTTCGTTATCCCCATCGGCGGGGCTGACATGCCCATCGTGATCTCTTTGCTCAACGCGTTTACCGGACTCGCGGCGGCGGCCTCGGGCTTCGTGCTCTCCAATTACGCCCTCATTATCAGCGGCACGCTGGTCGGCGCCTCGGGGACCATCCTGACGCGGCTCATGTCGGGCGCGCTGGGACGTCCTCTGGGCAAGATTATCTTCGCCGGTATCGCGGCCTCGGGGACGAGTTCTGGCGGGCAGCAAGAAGATCGGGAAGTCAACGACGCGAGCGCCTCGGAGGTAGGCGAGTACCTCGCTGATGAGGCGGAGAAGGTCGTGATCGTACCAGGTTACGGTCTCGCCGTGGCCCAGGCCCAGCAGGCTATGCGGGACCTCGTGGAGACGCTGGAGTCCGAGGGCAAGGAGGTCCTTTTCGGCATCCATCCGGTCGCCGGAAGGATGCCAGGCCACATGAACGTCCTCTTGACCGAGGTAGGCATCCCCTACGAGAAGCTCTACGACCTCGAAGACATAAACCCCGAGTTCGATGATGCCGACGCCGCCATCATCGTCGGCGCCAACGACGTGGTCAACCCTTCCGCAAACGACCCCGAGGTGGAGAGCCCCATTAGCGGGATGCCCGTCCTCACCGTCGAGAACGCCGAACACGTAATCTTCATCAAACGCTCCCTGAGCCCTGGCTTCGCGGGCGTAGACAACCCCCTCTTCTACGACACCGAGAAGACCATGATGCTCTTCTCTGACGCCAAGCAAGGCTTGCAGGACCTCAACGAAGCCGTAAAAAACGGCTAGCTAGCTTCTTTATTTTGGTATCAGTGCTGGTAGAGCTGGCGCTCTTGCACAGTGGTACCTCGAGAAATCTCCTGCGAGGTCACGATGCGGAGGTTACGGCTTTCTTGAACTTGTTGGTGAGCCTGTTCGGGTATAGTGTTGCCGAGCCTGGGAGTGCCGACCGAAGTCACATCGCTAATGCGAAGGCTACCCTGGCCTCGAGCAGCTGGATCAGCAGGAGTAGAGACGACGTTGCCGGGGTCGTCAGCGGGCTCTTCCCTGGGAGCCGGCTCTGGTCGAGCTCTGGTCGGCGCAGGCGTGGATGCGGGTGATGCGTTCGCCGGTGCGTTCGCCGGTGCGTTCGCCGGTGCGTTCGCCGGTGCGTTCGCCGGTGCGTTCGTCGATGCGTTAGCTGCTGCGCTTACGGGTCCGCTTTCGAACGAGGTAGCGGAGAACGGTGGCGCCTGTGCTGTCTCGGGTGGATCGTTCACTTGTTCGTCCGCAGGCGTCTCGGCAATTTCGTCTCCAGCGGCCTCTCTCGTGTGGATATGGGCCTGTTTTTCGGATTGGTAGGCCACGTTCCCACCCTCGGTATAGGGTTCATCGACCAGCACGTCGCTGGCCCGGGCCAGCATGGAAGGAGTCTGCGAGATTTTCGGTTCACGTACCTGCGAGACCGACGGTCGTCCCTCTTCCCCGAAGCTCGGCGCGAGGTAGGTGGCAAAGACGACAATCAGAACCACCGCCAGGCCCACGTACAGGCCGGTACTGCGTACGGGACCAGCCACCATGCCTGCTTCGTCTTCGGCCGTCTCGATGCCGAGAAGACTGCCCAGGGATGCCAGGATTCCATGCGGCTCGCGCGCCGGGGGCACTTCTCGTGCCTCATCCTGTTCTGCTCGAGGGGGCCGCTGACGGCGTTTGAGCTCCGCGGCCATCGCCGTCCCGTCCAGTCCAAGGTGCCCAGCGTAGGTCTTGAGGGATCCGAGCATGTACACCGCAGGGAGCACGTCGAAGTTTTCGTTCTCCAGATCGCGGAGGTATCTGGTCCGGATCTTCGTCACTTCCTCGACCTGCTGGAGCGATAGGCCCCGCTTCTCACGGGCCAGCCGCAGGGTCCTACCTATCTCTAGTCCCGTATGCGTGTTGCCAGCTTCACCGCTCATGATCACCCAGGCCCGTCCTAGTCTGCTCCCCCCGGGTAGACCGACATCGCGTTCGGATACCATGGAATGTATCACACCAATCAGCGTGAGGAGCCACATTCAGGTGATCTGTTCGGGCGGTTCGCGAATCGCCCCTACCGGACGATGGGTTGGGCCAGGATCCAGAGGCTGGTTATGGTGTAGAGGACCATCAGGACGAGCATCGGCAGTTGGCTCAGGAAGGCGCGGGCAGGGTCGCGCAGGAGTCGCAAGGAGACCGCATGGGCGAGGTAGACGGCGCTCACGTGCCCGGCCACGATGAGCGCGACCTGCGAGTACCAGACGAACCCAGCCCCGACGATCCCGTAGTAGGGTTCGAAAGCGGCGGTGCCGAAGAGGTTCCAACCCCAGCCGAGGGGGTCGGATACGAGGGAGATGATCATCTGCCCCTGGATGAGCAAATACGTGTAGTAGTGGGCCATCTGGTAGGCGATCGCGATGGGCACGAGGGAGAAAGCGTAAGCGGCCGCAAACCGCCGGAACCCCCCCTCCCCTCCCCCACCGAGGATGCGGCTAAGGCCCACAAAGCCGAGATAGATGACGAAGAAGAGTGCGGGCAGCAGGATCACCCCTAAGGTCTGCGTCACCGGGGTCACCCGCACGATCTCCAGCCACAGCGGGGTCTCGAGCAGGCCGTCGAAAGTAACACCGGCGAGGACCACGACGACGAACGCGGCCGTACCCGGCAACGCTTTCTCGGGGAGTCCGAGCCCGACTGCAGGGGGACGCAGGTTCAATTCGCGCTCCTGGGGAGCGGCGCGGGCGAAGCACTCGTAACAGTTCACGCAATTTTCGGCCGCATCGTCGCCACAGCCATCGCAGCCCAGGCACACGTTCGGGTTCTTAACCCTTACCTCCGTGGGCGCAAAGCGGCCGAGCAGGCCGAAGAACACCGAGAACGCCTCCCCCCGATGCAGCCAGGTTTCTTTGCCGAAGAAGGCCATGCCGTAGAGCGTGATCAGGGAGTACCCCAGGGCGAAGAGGGCGATGTTGCGTGGCACGTAAGAACCCGCGTAGACGTTCTCGAACCAGACGAACATGAGGTAGAGTCCCACAGCGGGCCAGATGCCGATAGCTTCGGGATAGGGCTGGCCCAGCTCGAGCTCGTGGCCAGACCGGCGGGCCAGCCCTTCGGCCCGGTCGAAGATTACCCTCCAGGGGCTCACGAGCGGCCACAGGTTCCCGAAGAAAGCCGTAACGAAGCTGAACCCCACCCACCAGATTACCCACACGAACGTCGGGACTATGTTGAAGCCACTCTGCAAACCAACCAGGCCGGCGACAACGACAACGAGAAACAACAAGATGGAGAGCAGGCGCAGGCCGCCCGTTAGCAGGCGTGAGGTCAGGAGAGCCCTGAGGAGCGGAACTCGAAACAGATCGAAGCGAGGATACTGGTAGGCGGTGCCCCGCTCTTTGCGAGAGAACAGGACCAGCGGCAAGAAAGCGAGCACTACCGCGGCGGCGGCGCCATACAGGTAGAGCCAGAGCGGGATCGGGATGTCGTAGGTCGGGCCGAAGCCGTGGGCCAGCGCGGGAGGGGCGTCGGCCAGCAAGAGTGAGAACGCGAACACGACGGCGTGGACGCGGCGGGCCCGCATACCTGCTACCGCGGGCGCACCTGGAGTACGCCAAGCTCACTCTCGGACTCGTGGTCTTCGATCTCGAAGCGGCCTGTGAGATCCGCCTCGAAGCGCAGCCTGGCATTCTGTCCCGGTTCGACCTCTTGCTCTACGTCGTAGCCGTGAATGTGTAACTCCATAGGGCTGTCGGAGCTGACGCGGAGCGTTACCGTGTCGCCCTCGTCGGCGGAGATCTCATCCGGGCTCATCTCGCCATCCTCGATGGAGACGTCGAATGTTCGGTCGCGCGGCGCGCTTTCCGGGGTGTCAGGGCGCAGCAGGAAGAACAGTCCGCCGAGGATCATCACGATCACCGCAATCAGGATCAGGCTCCTAGCCAACAGATCTCCGTCCTCCCTGGCACAGCATCTCTGTCTTCGTCACGATTCCGGCTCGGCTGTAGTGGGGCCCCAGGTCAACCTTTCTCCCGCCGCCGCATCACGTACCTCATGAGGCCGTCGGTTAGCATGGTGTAAGCGCCGGCCAGGTCGTAGTGTTCCGACTTTGTGATGTCGGAGCCCTCGGCGAGCATCTCGGCGTCTCCCTTCGCTTTCAGCTGGTCGGAGATCTCCTCCCGCCCGGCGCCATCGTCCATCTGCCCCTCGACGAACAAGAGCCAGTCCTGGAGACGCTGCTCCAGCTCACCGAGGTGCCGCTCGACGTCCTCGTAGCTCCCGAAGTGCGTGGGCAGGAGGCTTGAAGGGCCGATCTGCCTCATGTAGTTGATGCTCTGTACCCACGCCTCGATGTCGATCTCGGGCGGTGGCGTCGGCGGGCGGATGTAGGCCTGGCCCGGCAGCCTGATGCCGGCCACGTCACCGGTAAGGAGCGCCCCCGAGTCAGGCTCCAGGTAGGCGAGGTGATGGTAGGCGTGACCCGGGGTGTCATGGGCGACGAGGACGCCTCCCGCGGTCTCCGTCTCTTCCCCGTCCTTCAGTATGACTATCCGGTCCTCGGGCACGGGATACGCCTCGCCCCAGAGCTCTTCCATCCTCTCGCCGTAGATGCGGGTCGCGCTCTTTACGAGCTTCGAGGGGTCGACCAGATGCGGATAGCCGACCTCGTGCACGTAGAAGGTCGCGTTCGGCAGCAGTTCGGAGAGGTGTCCTGAGGCACCAGCATGGTCGAGGTGAATGTGCGTAAGGTAGACCTGCCTCACATCCTCGGGGGAGACGCCGCGATCCTTCAGTCCGGTGGTGAGCTTTTCGAGGCAGGTCGTCGGACCGGTCTCGACGAGGGCGGCGGAGGTCCCATCGTCGTCAACGAGCAGGAACGAGGCTACGACCTGAGGAGTATCCATGAAGTCAAGGTCTATGGTCTCTATCTTCATCTACAGTCCTCCGGGCTGTGTCTCCAAGCGGAGATTATACAGACCCTCTTTGTTAGACTTCCGGCGCGCGCCGAAAAAGAAAGGACCCTGTCTTGGATCTCAACCTCATGAGAGAGCTGTCCGTCAAGACGGACACGAAGATCGTCCTGCTCGTCCTGGATGGCCTGGGAGGGCTGCCTATGGACCCATCAGGCCAGACGGAGCTGGAGGCCGCGGACACCCCGAACCTCGACTTCCTCGCTGCCCGCTCCGACCTCGGGCTCTCGCGCCCGGTCGCGGCAGGGGTTAGCCCCGGGAGCGGTCCCGGCCACCTCGGACTCTTCGGATACGACCCGGTCCGTTTCCAGGTCGGGCGCGGCGTACTGAGCGCCCTCGGCGTCGGTTTCGACCTCGGCGAGAGCGATCTGGCTGCCCGCGTAAACTTCGCGACCAAAGACGAATCGGGAAAGATCTCGGACCGCAGGGCCGGCCGTATCCCTTCCGAGAAGGGCGAGGAGCTCGTCGGGCTCCTGAACGAGAACCTGCACTTCGACGGCGTCGAGGTCTTCATCGTGCACGAGAAGGAGTACAGAGCCGTGGCCGTCTTCAGGGGCGAAGGTCTCTCCGACGCCCTGGCCGACTCCGATCCCCAGCGCACTGGCCTCGAACCACTGCGAGTAGAGACGACGGACGGATCACAGGAGGCGAGAAAGAGCGCCGAGATCGCGAACACCTTCGTCGAACAGGCGAACGAGATCCTGGCCGACCAGCATCCGGCGAACACGGTGCTCGTGCGCGGCTTCGGGATGCACCCTGCGCTCCCCTCTTTCGACCAGACCTACGACCTCGACGCCGCTGCTATCGCGAGCTACCCGATGTACAAGGGCCTGGCCCGACTCGCCGGGATGCGGCTACTCGAGGAAGGCGAAGGCATCTCCGGAGAGTTCGAGACCCTGAAGGCAAACTGGGACGACCACGATTTCTTCTTCATTCACATAAAACCTACGGACGCCGCGGGCGAGGACGGGGATTTCGACAGGAAGGCCTCCGTGATCGAAGAGGTAGACGCCCAGATACCCGTGTTGCTCGACCTCCGTCCCGACGCCCTCGCTATCACCGGCGACCACGCGACTCCGGCCAGGCTGAAGAGCCACTCCTGGCACGGGGTGCCGTTCTTGCTCGCCTCCCCTTACACCCTCCCCACCGCCGACAGCTTCGGGGAGCGGTCGTGTGCGGGCGGCTCGCTCGGCGTGTTCCCGGCGGAGGAGATCATGGGCTACCTCATGGGTAACGCCCTGAAACTCAACCGCTTTGGCGCATGAAAGCCGGCGCAGCCGGCTTTCAGCACGCCGTCCTACCGACGGCTTGTCAGCTAGTCAGCATTTCAGCATGTCAGCCAAGCAAAAAGCTGACATGCTGAAAGCGAGGACCGAAGGTCCGAAGCGTGCTGACATGCTGACAAGCGGAGGCGAAGCCGGAGTGTGCTGAACAGCGAGGAACTCGCTGTTCTTGAGCGGGAGATCGTCTCCTGCCGCCGTTGCCCGCGTCTCGTTGCCTGGCGCGAGCAGGTCGCGAGGGAGAAGAGAGCTTCCTTCGAGGACGAGGTCTACTGGGGACGTCCCGTACCCGGCTTCGGCGATCCTGAAGCGGGCATCGTCGTCTTCGGTCTCGCCCCGGCGGCCCATGGGGCGAACAGGACGGGGCGCTTCTTTACCGGCGACCGCTCCGGGGACTTTCTGTTCGCATCGCTGCACCGCACGGGTCTTGCCAACAAGCCGGTCTCACGTAGCAAGTGCGACGGGCTACGGCTCTCCGGGCTCTGGATCTCGGCCGCCGTCCGCTGCGCCCCACCCCAGAACAGGCCGACCCCTGACGAGCGCGACGCCTGCCTACCTTACGCCGCCTGCGAACTGGAATTGCTCGATGCCAAGGTCGTCGTCTGCCTCGGCGCCTTCGCCTGGGACGCCGCCCTGCGGATGCTCGGAAAGAAGCCGAAGCCGAAGTTCGCCCACGGCGCCGAGTGTAGCGTAGGTTCTCTCTTGCTCGTCGGTTGCTACCACCCTTCGCAGCAGAATACCTTTACCGGGGTCCTCACCCCCGAGATGCTCGATACCATCTTGAAGAGGGCCCTGGAGTTATCCGGGGAGACAACGAGAGAAGGCGACGATCTCGTCGGTTAGAATAAACGCCCGTGATCTCCTTTGAGTCCGAAAGAGTCCGTATGATCGTTCCGGCGGCGATGCTGATAATCGTGTTGCTCCTCACTGGAGCCTGTTCGGATGAGGCCAAGAATAAGAAGAAAAACAACCCTCCGAAAGGGAAGACTGAGGTTGTCTCTTCCACGACCTCCCCTCCCACGACCGTACTAGAGACGACGGGCGAACCGTCGCCTCCTGAGGTCACCCTCGGCGAAGATCCCCGTGGTGAGCCCGAGGTCTTGATCCGGCTGGAAGGAGACCCCGAGACCACATTCTCCGGCCTCTGCTCGATGGGGGAACAACGGGAAGTGCTGAGCGGCAGGGTCCCCAAACGTTTTGCGTTCGATCTGAAGGGACGACAGTTCTCCTGCCGCATCGAGAAACAGGACGGGGGCAACGGCGACCTCAAGGTCGTCCTCATCGCGGGCGAGACCACCAGATCCGTCCAGCAAACAAGCGCGCCTGGCAGCATCATAAACGTGTCTTACTCAGGGAGTTAGGTAGCCTGTCGACCGAAGGGAGACACTGTGAATCGCGAAGAATCCTGGGAACTCATGTGCGCCTGGACCGAGAGTGATTCCTTGCGCAAGCACATGCTGGCCGTCGAGGCCGCCATGCGGGCCTACGCCCTCCGCTTTGGGGAGGACGAGGAGAAATGGGGCATAACCGGACTCCTGCACGACATGGACTACGAGAAGCATCCCACGCCGGATGAGCATCCCATGGTCGGTGTCAGGGAGCTGGAGAAGAGAGGATATCCCGACGACGTACTCCACGCCATCAAGGGGCACGCTGACTATCTCGACGTGCCCCGCGACACCCTCATGTCCAAGACACTCTACGCCGTCGACGAGCTCTCTGGGTTTATAGTGGCCTGCGCCCTGATGCGTCCCGAGGGCCTGGAGAACATGAAGGCCAAGAGCGTCCGCAAGAAGATGAAGCAGAAGTCCTTCGCGGCGGCCGTGAACAGGGAAGATATCGTGAGGGGCGCCGAGGAACTCGACGTAGATCTAAACGAACACATAGAGTTCGTGGCCGGCGCCCTGAGGGAGCGTTCGGACGAGTTCGGCCTCATCCCGCGCCGGGACTGAAGGATACGTCGGGCACACCCTTTGCTAGGATAGACGGGCTGGAGTAGAGAGGAGCGGCGCATTGGTCAGGGTGATGGTCGTCTTCGGGGGCCGCAGCGGCGAACACGAAGTATCCCTGGCCTCCGCGCGCGCCATAACCCGGGCGCTTCAGAAGGGCGGCCGTTACGAAGTCGTGCCCGTGGGCATAACCAGGGAGGGGCGTTGGATCTCCTCCGGAGAGCCTATGCGTGAGCTGGAGTCGAAGAGCGGCTACCTGCCCGACGGCTCCGATCTCGACGTCTCGGGCCCACCTGCCCCCATATCGGAGAAGCTTCCCGCGGGATTGGGTTCCGTGGACGTGGTCTTCCCAGTATTGCACGGTCCCTACGGCGAGGACGGCACCATACAGGGCATGCTCGAGCTCGCCGGCGTCCCCTACGTAGGCAGCGGGGTGCTGGGGAGTGCAGCCGGCATGGACAAGCCGACCATGAAGAAGATCTTCGCCCACCATGGGCTACCGCAAGTCAGATGGGTCGCCCTGACCAGCAAGCAGTGGAAGCACGACGGGGAGTCCCGTATAGAGGAGATCGCAAGCTCCCTCGGATACCCTTGCTTCGTGAAGCCTGCGAACCTCGGCTCGAGCGTCGGCATCGGCAAAGCCGAAAACGCTGCAGAGCTGAAGAATGCCCTCGACACAGCATCCCACTTCGACCGGCGCATCATCGTCGAGGAGGGCGTGGACGCCCGCGAGATCGAAGTCTCCGTCCTCGGAAACGAGGATCCTGAAGTCTCCTTGCCTGGTGAGATCGTTATCAAGAAAGACGGCTTCTACGATTACGAGGCCAAGTACGTGGAGGGCGGGATGGAGCTTCTGGCCCCCGCCCCGATCGAGGAGGAGACCACAGAGGAGATAAGGCGCATCGCCAGAACGGCCTACGAGGCCATAGACGCGGCCGGTATGGCGCGGGTCGACTTCTTCCTCGAACGCGGCTCAAACCGACTGCTGCTCAACGAGATCAACACTATCCCCGGTTTCACCCCGACGAGCGTCTACGCGGAACTCTGGTCCACGAGCGGCCTCCCCTACGAAGAACTGCTCGACCGTCTCATACAACTGGCCCTCGAACGCCACGGCTAGAGCGGTTCGCTTCGCGAACCGCGGCCTCAGGCTGCAGGCATCAGCAGGGGTGAAGGTGTCACTCATAGGGCGCCAACGCACCATGTTGTGCACTTGGGCTTCTTCCGACGCGACGCTTCGTACCGGTCATGCGGAAGCGAAGACCTGTAGCCTGATGCCTCTAAGTGCGCCTTGCAGCCGGGGACGGGGAATACTTTAATGGCTGCATGCTCTTTGCTCTGATTCAAGAGAAGAAGAACGACCTCGCCGATGATGCCCAGAGGGTCGCCAAGGACCTGGCGGACGAGCCCACATCCATCTTCACGGGGCTCACGAAGTTCCTGCAGGAGGTCTATCACTATATCTCGGGCCCCGACTTTATAGGAAACGTTCTCGCTTCTTTGCTCGTCGTCATCCTCGGGATCGTAAGCTTCCGCCTCCTGACCCGGGGCTTGCCGCGGATCTTGCAGTGGCGGCGGAGGAGCAGGGAGTCGCTCTTGGACGGGGAGGCTGTGGCGCGCATCAAGCGGCAGGACACCGCGATCACCTTGATGCGCAACGCGCTCCGTTACGTCGTCTTTATCATCGTGGTGCTCCTGATCCTTAGCATCTTCTTTCGCAACCCTTTGCCTGCCGCGGCAGGGACGACCATCATCGCCGCAATCATCGGTTTCGGGGCGCAGAGTTTCTTGCGCGACGTGATCGCCGGTTTCTCCATAGTTTTCGAGGGACAGTACAGCGTCGGAGACTTCGTCACCATAAAGCCGCAGGACGTCTCTGGGGTCGTCGAAGAGTTGGGCTTGCGGATGACCAAGATCCGATCCCTCTCCGGCGAGGTTAACTACATTCCCAACGGCACCATGCAGGGCGTCATCAACTACATCTCGGGGCAGCAACGGTTCAACGTGGAGGTGCAACTCTCGGACACGGAGGCGTCCTCGAGGGTGGAGAACGCCCTGGACGAAGCGTCGGAACTTTACCTGAGCCCCCCGCGCCTGGTCGAGAAGAGCGAGGCCGACGGACGCGTCAGGATGCGTATCGTCGCCGGTGTTCTGCCCTCGATGGCCTGGCTCGTCGAGGAGAACCTGACGGAACGCATAAAGGCCGCGGCCGGGGAAGACTCCCTGGCGGCCGAGCCCCTCATCTACAAGGTGGACCAGGCGAACCTCAGGAGAATAAGATCCCTACTCCCCCAGGAAGCGGAGAGGAACCTACCACCGCAGGTGAATAGAAAGCTCTAGGAAGGTTTCAGGCATCAGGTCTTGGGGCGCTACCTTCGTTCGTACGCAAAACCGTTTCCCAACGTCAAGAGATGATACAGCGCAGAGCGCGACCCCCGCCGCCGGGTACCTGAAACCTGATGCCTAACTACCTGGCTGCCAGTCGCCGCGCAGGTGCCCGTTGGTCTGGGCCTTCTCGCGGGTTTGCCGCTCGCGCTCGAGCCTCTCGGCGGCTGCGCCCAGGAGTTCCTTGACCTTCTGCAGGCGTTCTTGTTCCGAGGTGAGTTCCAGGATCTGCTGGCGGACCTCGGGTTCGAACTCCACCCGGCCTGCGATCGCAAACGAGAGGTTTCTGTAGGGCGGCTCTATCTCGATCCCGACGGAACCTTCGGTCGCAGCCTCGACGACCCGCTCGAGCAGGGCTATACACTCCTCGGCCAGGGGACCGACGTCTTCCTCGGGCTCATCCTGGAAGTATTCGATCTCACCCACGTAGTAAGGTTTGCCCGTGAGTACATTGTTCAGCTTGAAACGCCGCGAACCTTCGACCAGGATCAACATCCGCCCGTCCTCGTAGCGCTCGACGAGCTCCACGATCTTGGCCGTGCAACCTACCTGCCGAGTGCCCGACTCATCGGCGAAGACCATCCCGAACTCATCCTCACGCTCCAGGCACTCGTTCACCATCTGCTTGTAGCGCTCCTCGAAGATGTGCAGCGGAAGAGGCGCTCCCGGCATTAGCACCACGTTCAGCGGGAAAAGGGGTATGTCGGACAAGCGTGCACTCCTTCCGCTCTTTGGGAGAATTCTATCTCACCTCGCAGGTGGCCTGCTCGGCGCGCCGCGGCTGCGACTTCTGCCGCTAATCTGTGGGTGGGGTAAGCTAGACGAGGAATAGACCGAGTTCGGGGGTGGAAGATGGAATCCGTGGCGGCGAGAACGTACTTCTCTGCCAGCGACCTGGGATGACCGCGATACACGCCGGTCGCGTCGCGCTCGTAACCGGCGCAGGACGCGGCATCGGGGCGGCCACGGCCCGTCTTCTCGCCAGCGAGGGCTCTGCCGTCGCCCTCGCCGCCCGCACCGAGAAGGAGATAGTCTCCGTCGCCCGCGAGATCTCCTCCCGCGGCGGCGCGGCTCTGCCCGTGAACCTGGACGTGGCCGACGAGGCTTCGGTAAAGGCCTGCTTCGGGAGGGTGCGCGCCGAACTCGGCAACGTCACCATCCTCATAAACAACGCAGGTACACCCGGCGTCCCCCTTCCCGTCGCGGCCACGCGGCCGGAAGCGTGGCGAAGCGTCTTCGACGTCAACGTGACAGGGGCCTTCCTCTGTGCCAGGGAGGCGCTGCCCGGCATGGCCTCGGCGAACTGGGGACGCATAGTCAACGTCTCGAGCGCCGCCGCCAGGCACCCTGTCGCGGGGATGGCCGCCTACGGAGCCTCCAAAGCGGCTCTCGACCAGCTCACCCGCGTTCTGGCTCTCGAGGGCGAGCCTTACGGCATCTCCGTAACGGGGGTCTATCCTGGTGTCGTGGATACGAAGATGCAGGAGGAGTCGCGGGGCTTCGGCCAGGAGCTAATCGGCAAACAATTGCACCGCATGTTCCAGGGCTACAGAGACTTCGGTATGCTCCACCTTCCCGAGGAGCCGGCGGAGCTCATAAGCTACCTCTGCACCCCCGCCGCAGGACGCCTCAGCGGCCACATTATCCGCCTCGAACAACTCGAAGCAATACGGGAAGGGTCTTGACCCTTCCCAGCACGCTCCGGCTAACGCCGCCGCTTGTCAGCAC
>Ga0126313_10000436_pt1 | contig 19615 bp, 16 predicted proteins | sample Plot105A_FD_89954 | JGI IMG/M metagenome (GOLD analysis project Ga0126313, IMG submission 89954) | Serpentine soil microbial communities from UC McLaughlin Reserve, CA, USA - Plot105A | ecosystem: Environmental > Terrestrial > Soil > Grasslands | place: USA: UC McLaughlin Reserve, Lake County...
CGGCTTGGGCCACGTGGGCATCTACATCGGCGGCAACCAGATGATCCACTCGCCGCACACGGGAGATGTGGTCAAGATCTCGTCGCTGACCGGCTGGTACGCGAGCACGTACGTCGGCGCCCGACGCTACTAGGCGATCTCGCGCACTAGAGGCGCGACTCGCGCGGCGTGTCGGCGAGCGACTCGAACAGGCGGCCGAGACCGTCCTCGAGACCGACCTCGGGCTCCCAGCCGAGCACCTGACGTGCGCGCGTGATGTCCGGCTGGCGCACCTGCGGGTCGTCGACGGGCAGCGCCTCGAAGACGATCTCGCTCTTCGAGTCGGTGACGCGGAGGACGGTGTGCGCAAGCTCGAGGAGCGCCATCTCGTCGGGGTTCCCGATGTTCACGGGCAGGTGCTCGCCGCTGGTCGCGAGCAGGTAGAGACCGCGGATCTCGTCGTCGACGTAGCAGAAGCTCCGCGTCTGGCTCCCGTCGCCGAAGACCGTGAGCGGCTTGTTCTCGAGCGCCTGGCGCATGAACGTCGGGATCGCCCGACCGTCGTGCGGGCGCATGCGCGGGCCGTACGTATTGAAGATCCGCGCGATGCACGTGTCGACGCCCTGCTGGCGGTGGTAGGCCATCGTCAGGGCCTCGGCGTAGCGCTTCGCCTCGTCGTAGACCCCGCGCGGGCCGATCGGGTTGACGTTGCCCCAGTAGGTCTCGGGTTGCGGGTGGATCTGCGGATCGCCGTAGACCTCGCTCGTCGAGGCGAGGAGGAACCGGGCCCGCTTGAACTTCGCGAGGCCGAGCATGTGGTGCGTTCCGTACGAGCCGACCTTGAGTGTGTGGAGCGGGAGGCGCAGGTAATCGATAGGGCTTGCCGGGCTCGCGAGATGGAAGACGAAGTCGATGCGGTCCTCGAGGTGGAGCGGCGTAGTCAGGTCGTGGTTCACGAACTCGAAGTCGCCGTCGATGTGCTCGACGTTTTGGAGGTTGCCCGTGTCCAGGTTGTCGACGCAGACGACTCTGTGTCCCTGCGCGAGCAGGTAGTCGCAGAGATGCGAGCCGAGGAACCCGGCACCGCCGGTGACGACAGCCGTGCTCATGCGGCTCATGGTACTCACGCCGCCGACAGGGCCTCGTCCACGTCGGCGACGATGTCGGCCGGATCCTCGATGCCGACGGACATGCGGACGAGCGACTCGGGCGCGTCCTCCTCGGGCCAGCGCGCGCGGCGTTCCCAGGACGACTCGATGCCGCCGAAGCTCGTGCCTTGCCGCACCAGACGCGAGCGGCGGACGACGGCCTCGGTCGCCTCGGCGCCGGCGTCGAGCTCGAACGAGAGGAGCGGGCCGAAGCCGCCCCGCATCTGGCGCGCGGCGACCTCGTGCGACTGCCCCAGTAGGCCCGGATAGTGGACAGCACGGACACGCGGGTGCCCGCCCAAGTGCTGCGCGAGCGCGAGCGCCGACTCGGACTGGCGGCGGAGGCGAAGACTGAGCGTCCGAAGGCCGCGGTGGGCGAGCCACGCTTCGAAGGGGCCTGCGATCCCGCCGCCGGCCGCGCGCCAGGCACGGAGCTTCCCGACGAGCTCCTCGTCCCGGGTCGCGACGGAGCCAAGAAGAACGTCCGCGTGCCCTGACGCGATCTTCGTCAGCGACGTGAGCGTCGCCGTCGCGCCGAGGTCGAGCGGTCGCTGAAGGACGGCGGTCGCGACCGTGTTGTCGACCGCCATGGGCGCGTCCGCCTCGGCCGCGATCGTCCCCAGCGCCTCGAGGTCCATCACGCGCAGGAGCGGGTTCGTCGGCGTCTCTGCCCAGAGCACCGACGAGGCGCCGCCCACGGCGTCACGAACGGCGTCGAGATCCTGCTGGTCGACGGCCACGACCTCGATCAGTCGGCCCGAAAGAAGCCGCGCGAGCGTGCCCATCCCGAAGTAGCCGTCCGACGGGAGGACGAGCCGCTCCCGGCCCTCGGTCAGTGCGAGCACGAGTGCGAACGCGGCCGCTTGTCCGGCCGCGAAGACGAGCGCCCGGGCGTCCTCGAGCTCGCCGAGCGCCTCCTCAACGCCGTCCCACGTCGGGTTGCCGTGGCGCCCGTAGGTCAGCACCCCTTCCGGGTCGCCGGCCGACGTGAAGAAGGACCCGGTGACGATCGACGGCGCAGACGGCGACCCCTCGTCGCGGTCGAGCCCCGCATGGACGAGCCGCGTCGCGGGATCGTCGGGCACGGACGTCACTCTACGCCGGGCTGGGTCCGCCGGATGTAAACCTGGCGCAGGCGCCAGACCGGCGAGCGCCGCGCCGCGCGGAGGGCGACGTTCCACGAGGACAGTCGCGCGCGATAGGCAACGAGCTCGCGCGCGGCACGACGCCGAGCCGCCTGGGAGGGCGACGGATGGGTGCGCTCGTAGCGGAAGTTCGAGAGCATGCCGCCCGCGATCGCCTCGAAGAGCTCGACATCCGCAGAGGCCATGTCGGCCTGCCAGCGGCTCCGGCCCGCCCCCGGCGGCTGCGCCAGGCGCGGGTGATCCGCGAGCTGCGAGGCGTCGACGTCGCGGTGGTACTCGAGCATCGCCCTCTCGTACCCGAGGCCGAGGAAGGCGCAGATCTCGCGCAGCCGCGCCTCCGGCTCGACGACGAGATCCTCGTAGCGAACCTCGCGATAGCGCCCAGTGCCGAGCCGCCCGCCGAAGCGCCGCGCGTCCTCGATCTCGAGCCGCCACGCGCAGGCGAACTCCGCCAGACGCCGCGGGCGGCCTGCGTTGAACCGCGGCCTTCGCTTCATGGCCATGAACGAGAGCCCCGCGTCGCGTCCGTCGCGGACGATGTGGACGTACTGCGCGTCGGGGAAGACGGCGTCGAGGAGCGGAAGGCGCTGCATGTAGGCTGGCGTCTTGTCGCCGTAGCGCGACTTCCCGCGGCGTTCGGCGTACGTCCGATACACGGCGTCGATGACGTCCCGGAAGCGTGCGTCCCCGCCCACCCGCGCGCGGACGTCGGCCGGGGTCACGCCCCACTCACGCACGCGGACGATCCGTCCGAGATCTTCGGTGAGCGCCTCGACCGAGCTCCGCTCGCCGTGCCGGTCCCAGAGCTGCGGGATGAAGTACGACTCGGACGGGATCGCGAGCTCGCTCGACCGGTCGAGCATCTCCTTGAGGAGCGTCGTCCCGCTCCTCGACACGCCGAGGACGACGACGGGGGGAGCGGAGGAGCCGAGCACCGTCACGATTGTGCCTCGAGCCGGCGCCTCTCCCGGCCCATCCGTTCCGTCGACGACCTAGTTGCCGAGCGGATTGATCTGATTGGCCTTGCCGTCAGCTGCGAAGAGCAGGAGGTCGACCATTCGGAAGGTGGTGTTGTTCGGGCCGAGCGTGGGCTTGAACGCCGGATCGCGGACGATGGAGAACTCGCTTCCCTCCATCGCGCGGTGGAAGGTCTCGGCGACGATGCGCGCGCCGACGCCCTTCAGCTTCCCGTTATTGAGCTCGGCTTCCCGCAGCACGTAGAACCAGAGCGGCGTCCGCGTGAGCACCAGGTCACGCTGGGTCGCAGTGAGCCCGTCGAGGGAGGCGCCGTTGTGCCCCTCTCTGAGCTGGGCCTTCGTCAGCTTGGTCAGCGTGACGCCCTTGCTCTTGAGGAAGGTCGCCATCTGCTGGCCGGTCGCCAGCCGGACCATCTTTGCCCGCACGAGGTTGCGGAAGGCGAGGTTGCGAGTCGGGTCCGTGTCGGGGACGGGCGGCGGCCCGATCGTCTGCTGTGGCAGGTGACGGAGCGGATTGACGAGCTTGGTGTCGATGCGGCGCGCCTTGTTGAACTTCGCCGGCGGCACCACGAGATCGTCCCGGCCGGCCGTCCCGAAGTCGTAGAGGCGGCGAAAGTCGGCGATCCAGTTGCTCGGGAGCCTCTCCTCGCCGCCCAGCGTGCCGCTCAGCCCGGAGAATTCGAACAGGAACTCGAGCGTGCCCGCTCCCGCGTCGAAGTTCTTGTTCCAGTTGTACGCGTCCCGAATCATGCTGTGCCCGAGCCGGTAGGCGGCGACGGAGAACTCGATCGGCATGGTCGGGACGCTCGTCGGGAGGGCCCCGACCTCGAACGCCTTGCGTCCGTTGGCGAAGACGTCGTTGACGACCGCGGCGGCGCAGATCCGCGGCAGAAAGTCATGACGGATCATCCACTGGTAATGCTTGACGACGAGCTCGCGCGCCGTCGCGAATTTCTGCGCGGCCGTCAATCCGGTCGGCAGACTCGCGACGACGCGGTTGTGAAAGCGGATGAACGCTCGATGCGTCTGTGCCACGGCGAGGTTCTCGTCGTTCCGGAGGTCGGGGATGAGCGCCCGCCGCCGAGCCTTCGCCGTGCTGCCTGTCCCTACCCGAGGAAGGTCGAACCGCGGCTTGGCAGGGTCGCCGGCGGCGACCGTGTCGCCGACCTTGAGGCGGACGCCGTCGCTGTAGAACTTCGCCGACTTGCTGTCCTGCGGGCCGGCCCCGTACAGGGAGTCGAGATCGAGGCTGGGCGAGCGTGCCTGCAGGAGCTGGGCAGGCGAGACGTGCTCGCCGAGCATCACCTGCGTCTTGTCGAACGTCAGATCGTGGTCGATGAACTGGCCGAGGTACGTGTATCCGGCGGCTGGAGCGCCGCCCGCGCTCCCGCCCGCCGTCATGGCGCTCGCCAACTTCTTCAGCACCGCCTCCGTCAGCTGAAGGCCGCCACCCGCCGGACCGAGACGAGAAAAGTGAAACGGCGGCACGGACTCCTCCACGGCCTCGGCGAGCGACCGCGGTCGGCCGCCCACGCTCTCGCCGAGAATCCCTTCGCCGACGACGTAGTAGCTCTCAGACCCGTGATGTTCCAAGCGTCCTAACCCTGGCCGTCGAGACTACACGGCGATCGCCCTAGCGGTCGACCATCGCGTAGATCCGCCGGAGCGCGACGACGTACAGACGCTTCGCGTCAGCGACGACGGGTGTGTACCGGCCTCGGTGGAAACGCCAGCGCACCTTGCCCGTCTCGGCGTCGAGGCCGTACGTCTCGCCTTGCAGGCTCGAGAAGTACACGATCCCCGAGATGACGGTCGGCGACCCGGAGACCGCGCCGTTCGCGGAGAACGTCCAACGCACGTCGCCGGTCGCCGCGTCGAGTGCGTAGAACTTCCGGTCGTAGGAGCCGACGTAAATGGTCCGGCGGTAGACGGCCGCGGACGAGTAGACGTACTTCCCCGTCTGGTGTGACCAGAGCAGGTGGCCGCTCTCGGCGCCGAACGCGTAAACCTTGCCGTCGGTGTTGCCGACGAACACGCGGCCGTAGGCGACGGCCGGGCCGGCGTAGAAGTTCCCAGCTCCGCGCAGGCCGGCCTGGCCCGCGCTCGACCAGCGCAGCTTCCCGCTCTCCGCGTCGAGTGCGTAGACCTTCCCGTCGTACGAGCCGCCGTAGACCGTTCCGTTCGCGTAGGCGAGCGCGCCCTTCACGTTGTCGTCCGTCGCGAACGACCAGAGCTGCTTGCCGGTCGCCGCGGAGAGCGCGTGGATGCGATTGTCGAACGACCCGAAGTAGACGCGGTTCCCGACGACGAGGGGCGACGACTCGACCGAGCCGGCCTTGAAGCGCCACCGGATCCGACCCGTCAACGCATCGAGCGCGACGAGGTATCCGGTCGCGTTGTCGTGCGACTCCGAGCACGCGTTCATGAGGCCCTGGTAGACAAGCCGCCCGCGCACCGCGGGGGACGAGGCCGTGCACGTGTCGAAGTCACGCTGCCAGTCGATCTTTCCGCTCTTCACGTCCAGGGCGACGAACTTCCCGTGGATGTTCGCGACGTAGAGGCGTCCGTAGGCGACCGCGGGCGGGAACTCGATGAGCGCCTGGAGCGGGCGCGACCAGCGGGTCCCGTATGGCGGCTGGTGGTGGAAGTCGGGGGCGTAGCGGGTCCGGGCGGGGTCGAAGCCGTACTGTGGCCAGGGAATGCTCACCGCCTCGCGCTTCGGCCGCGTGGTCGTCCCGGGCTCGTCGGTCGTGACGAACTCCTGTGTCGAGGAGCCGCGGATGTCCTTCGTCTGGCGCTCGTTCCACCACCAGGCCGCGCCGGCTCCGGCCGCGAGGAGAAGGACGAACGCGAGCACGGCGAGCAGGATGCGCTTGCGCGTCACGATTTCTTCTCGCGCTTCTTCTTCTTCTCGTGCTTCCCGTGCTTGTGGTGCTTCGGAGGCTGGACCGCGTAGACCTTCCGCACGCCGTGCATGAGCAGCCTGCCGCCGTTCCCCGACACGGAAACGTACTTTCCGTGCGGGAAACGCCAGAGGAGCCGGCCGCTACGCCAGTTCCACGCCGCGATGCGATGGTCGAAGCTCCCCGCGTAGACGACCCCGGCGACGACCTGAACCGCGCCCGAGACCGCCCGCCTAGTCTCACGGACCCAGCGGATGTGCCCGCTGTCGGCGTCGGCGGAGTAGACGCGGCCCGCGTACGAGCCGTAGTAGACGCGCCCGTGGTAATAGGCGGGCGCCGCGTAGTGGTACGTCCCATCGGAGTTCCGCCAGAGCAGCCGGCCGGTCCTGGCGCTCAGCGCCGAGAGCCCCGAGAAGACGAAGGGCACGAAGACCTTCTCGTCCGCGACGGCCGCGGTGCCGTACACGCGCGAGCCCGCGCTGCTCGTCCAGATCGTCCGCCCGGTTCGCGCCGAGAGGCAGAAGACACGGCCGGCGTAGTCGCCGACGTAGAGCCGGTTGCCGACGAGGGCAGCGCTGGCAGTGATCTTCGCCCCGAGCGAGCGTTGCCAGAGAAACGCGCGACGGCGCACGTTGAAGGCATGGAACACGCCGTTCGCGGCGCCGAAGTAGGCGATGCCGTTCCGGACGACCGCGGAAGGCTCGGCGCGTCCGATGTAGCGCCGGTACTTCACACGGCCGGTCTCGAGATTCAGGACGACGAGCTCGCCCGGGCTCATCGTGACGACGACCAGCTCGTTGCGCTCAGGGACGACGGCGGGCGACGCGGCCATCCTCGTCCCGATCTGCCGGCGCCAGACCACCTTGCCGCTCCGCATCGAGATCGCGGTCATGACGCCTTGCATGGAGTCGACGTATGCGACGCCCTTCCAGACGACGGCCGGGAACTCGATCAGCGACCCGACCCCGCGCTTCCAGACGCGCCGGAACGGCGGACGGAGCTTGATGGCTGGATGCGTCTGCGTCCGGGGCCGGTTCGCGCCGTAGATCGGCCACTGGACGGCGCGGCGGTAGAGGCGGACCTCGACATGCTGCCCGCCCTTCCGCGTGCGGACGGTCATCCGCTCCGGCATGTAGTCGGGCCGGCGGACGCTCACACGCACACGGCGGTGAGCACCGAGCACGAGGTGCGCGTGCCCGCCGGATCTCGTGACGACGCGGCCCGCCCGCCCGAACCGGATCACGGCGTCGCGGAGCAGCTTCCCGGTGTCGCCGTCGCGGACGACGATCTGCGTCGGCTTCGCGTGCGGACGGTTCGTCGCTGGCGCCTCGCGCGTCGTCGTCGGCGGGGCCGTCGGCGGCTGGGCCACGGTCGGCTGGGCCGACTCGTCCCCGGAGCAGGCGGCGCCGAACGCGGCCATGGCAAGAGCCGCACTCGTGACGATGAGCGCTTGTACGAGGCGGGCGATAGGGGTCATTCTCCGGACCCGCCCGGACACGTGCGTCACCGAGCCGCCAGAAGCCGCGCCGCCGCGTGCGGTCGGAGCCGGCGCAGGACTGGCCCGATCCCCGGCGCGAGCCACACTCGAGTGGGAAAGCGCTGCACCGTGAAGCCGATCCGCTCCTTGTAGGCCGTTAACGACGCATCCTCGGGCGAATGGAGGCCGTTCACGACCTGGGTGATCGTGCCGCCGCGCTGACAGGCCTCGACGAACGCGAAGACGAGGGCCGTCCCTATCTGGGTCGCGAGCACCTCCGTGCGGACGTGCAGGCGCTGGAAGTAGGCCGTCTCTCCGACGGCCCAGCCGCCGATGTAGGCGACGAGACGACCGTCGGCCAGCCCTCCGAGGAACGTCGCCGGCCCGCCGAGGCCATCGCGGGCGAGCGAGCGGACGTACCGGTCGGGATCGGGTGGCGACCCCGCGCCGGTGCGGCGGACGGACGAGACGACGACGTCGTGCCCGTCGCGCTCTAGCAGCGCAGGGCCCGTCAGCTCGACGAGCTCCACAAGGCGGCCAGCCTTCCGCAGCCGCTGACGGCGGTTCTTGGACAGGAGGTGCGGGCCCCAGTCGGGAACCGACTCGAGGACGTGGACCGGAAAGCCGGCATTCGCCTCGGAGGCATGCTCGGCCGCGAGCACGGCCCGGAACCCGAGGCAGACGGTCGGGCGGCGGGCTTCGTCGGCCCGCAGGCGCGCAAGCCAGTGCACCGGCTCCCAGAACCCCGGCCGCGACATGCGCCAGAAGCGACCTTTGCGCTCGACGACCCGCTCGCCGCGCTCGACCCGCCAGCCGGCGAGCTCGGCCTCCGAGAGCGAACGGACGACGGCCTCCGACGCAGGGCGCACGTCCGTCACACGGCCTTCCGTCGGTCGCAGAGCTTCTCGACCGCGCGCGTGAGCCACCAGGTGACGACGGCGTAGCCGGGCCCGCGGTCGCCGGGCGAGCGAACGGCCGGGACGCGGGACTCCCGGTAGGGCCGTACGGCCGACGCGAGATCGAGCTCCCGCCGGCGCGCGAGCCGCGCGACCGTGACGACGTCCTTGGCGAGGTACGTCCAGGCGAGGCGCTCGGCGAACGGAGGCAGCGGCTCGGGCTCGTCGCCGCAGAGATCGGCGTAGGCAAGCGGCGCGACATCGTACCGCGGGCTCATCCCGACGCCCGCCCAGACGGGGAGCCGCGTGTTGACCTCGAGCAGCTTCAACGCCCCGTCGCGCGGGTCGCGGACGAGCTCCACGTGCGCGAACCCGCGGTAGCCCACCGAGGCGAGGAGGCGCGCGCCCGCCTCGAGGACCTCGTCGTCGAGCTCGGTCCGGAAGATCGTGCTCGCCCCGAAGCCCGGCGGCCCCTGGCGGACCTTGCGGCCGACGACGGAGCCGAGCAGCGCACCGGTCGTCCCGATGTACGCGAAGAGCGAGAGGATGCGGTCGGTCGAGCCCGGGACGAGATCCTGGGCGAAGAGCTCGAAGCCCGCGGCTCGTGCGCTGCGCCATGCTTCGAGCGCGTCCTCGTCGCGTTCGACGACGACGACCTTCCGGCTGAACGCGGCCGCGAAGCGTTCGCTCTCGAGCGGCTTCAGGAGAAATGGCCGCGGAAGCGGGCATGCGCGCACCGCGTCCTCGTCCGGGAGCGGGACGGTCCGCGGCGTCTCGAGGGCCGCGCGCTCGGCCACCTCAGCAAGCGAGCGCTTGTCGCGGAGCGCATCGACCGCCGCGCGGTCATCGGGCAGCGGCACCGCTGCGAGCGCCCGCACCGCGTCCTCGTTCCGCAGCACGAAGTCGACATGCGCGTCCCGCTCCGGAACGACGACGACGGGCCCGTCGGAGACGGCTGCGGTCCGAAGTACGTCGAGGGCGCGAGCGTCCCGGCGCGCGTCGTCCTCCTCGAGCACGAGATGGCGTTCGCGGACATACCGCGACCGCAAGCCGAAGTCCGCCCGCTCGAAGGCGATCCCCGTGACGGGAACGCCGCGCCGGCCGAGGCTGCGGGCGAGCGCGAGCCCGGCCGGCTGCAGGCCGAGGACGATCGCGGGGCGCGTCACGCCGCGACGGTCGACCGTCCCGAGACCGCGGCCTCGAGCGTCTCCACGAAGCGCGCGGCGAGGAGATTTCGGTCGAACTCGCGCTCGGCGAGCGCGCGGCCGTTCTTCCCCAGCTCCTCGGCGAGCTCGGGCTCGCGCGCGAGGTGGACGAGCGCCTGCGCCATCGCCTCCGCGTCGCCCGCGGGCGCGTAGAGGCCGGCTCGGTTGTCCTCAGCGAGCCGCCGCAGCCACCCGTCGGTGTTGACGACCACGGGCTTCCCTGCCGCGAGCGAGTCGAAGAACTTGTTCGGCGAGCCCGTTTCGAGGATCTCGTAAGGAGCGTAGAGCGTGATCGTGGCCCCGGCCGCTCGGACGATGCCGGCGATCTCCTCCCGCGCGACCGGCGGCGGGACGCGCAGGTTGGGGAGCTCCCGCGCCTGCTCCTCGAGCCAGCCGCGCTCGCTGCCGTTCCCGAGCGCGACGATGTGGATCCCGTCCTCGCCGGCGTCGCGAAGCCGCCGCGCCGCGTCGGCGAGCTGGTGGACGCCGTTGGCCTGCCCCATCGCGCCCGTGTAGAGCGCCACGAACGCGCCGTCGAGCCCGAGCCCCTCGAAGTAGTCGGGATTCGGCTCCGCCGCCTGGAAGAGCTCCACGTCTGCCAGGTTCGGGATTACGACGAGCTTCGACGGATCTACGCCCTTCGCCTCGACGTTCTCGCCCGCCGTCTCGCTGCAGACGACGACCCGGCTCGCGGCCGCATAGAGGCGCCGCTCGAGCCATTTCGCAGCCGCGATCTCCTGTCGGTTCGTTAGGAACCCAAGCGCGACGGGCACGTCTGGCCACACGTCCTGGATCTCGAAGACGAACGGCACGCGATGCACCTTCGCGAGCACGACGCCGGAGATCCCGACGGTGAGCGGCGTCGAGGACGCGTAGACGACGTCGGGCCGCGGCAGACGGGCGGCCGCCACGATCGCCACGAGCATGTAGCCGCCGTACGAGAGCATCCGCTTCCACTTCGAGAAGTGCTGCGCGTACGCGATGCGGACCCAGATGACGTCCACCCCGTCCACCGTCTCGCGGTTGAAGAGGCGCTCCTCGGTCGGCTCGGAGCGGCTCGGCTCCATGTAGCGCCGGTCGAGCGCGATCACGGTGACGCGGTCGCCGCGCTCGACGAGATGGCGCGCGAACGCATAGGCGCGCGTGGGCGCGAACCGCCGCGGGGTCGCGAACTTCGGGTCGAAGTAGAGGACCCTCATGACCGGTGGGCGATGCTAGCCAAGGCCTCCCGGCGGTAGGCCGGGAAGAAGCCGTCCGATGACGCGTCACCGCCGCTCAACGCAGCGTAGGCCTCCTCGTCGTGGATCGCCTTCCCGATCCGGGCCTCGACGAGGTCGTCGGGCGCGAAACGGCGTTTGTACTCGTGCAGCGAGTCCTCCCGCCCGCCGACCCCGCCGCCCAGGTGGAAGCACTCGTAGCCGCGCGCCTTGGCCCCGCGCGCCGCCTCGAGCATGAGGAGGTTGCTCGCGCCCGCCGACCGGGCGCGCTCGCTCGACGCGCCGAGGTGGTAGTGGAGCCAGGGCGGCGTCGCGAGGCAGAGAAGCGAGGCGACAAGCTCCCCGTCGACCGACGCGTTGAAGCGCACGAGCTGGGCGCCGAACCGCGAGCCGAGCGCCTCCCAGTAGCCCTTCGGGAAGAGGTAGAACGCGTCCGCGCCGCGCCGGTGCATCGCCGCCTCGTAGAGCGCGACGAAGTCGTCGAGCTGCGACGGAGCCTCGTCGACCTGGACCTCGACGGAGCGCGCCGCCTTCCGCACCGCGCGGCGGTGGTGGCGGTGCATCCGATCGGCCGGGTCGTGGGAGCCGCGCAGATCCCACGCCACCGTCGGCGCGAGCGGCTCGAGACGAATCGTGCTCGCGGCGTATCGGTGATTGGCGAAGAGCGGATGGAAGCGGAGGAACGTCGAGACGACGCCGTTCCGCGCGCACCACTGCGCGTAGGCCTCCGAGAACTCGGCGGCCGGAGGCGCGTCTCCGGTGGCCACCGGGCCACCGTAACCGTACGGCGTCGTGGCGTCGGCGAGGTAGGAGCCGGGGATCGGACGAACGCTTAGCGCGAAGACGACGTCGCCCCCGGGCGCCGAGAGATGGAGGAGTCGAGGCTCGCCGCCGTCGACGACGCACGAGGCCTCGACATAGCCGCGGCGCAGGTAGGCGTCCGCGCAGCCGAGTCGCTCGAGGATCGGGTCCCAGCCGCCGGCCTCGATCTCGACGAGCGTCACGCCTTGTCGCCGGTGCGCTCGCGCTCGGGCTCGGCCTGGTCGGCTCGAAGGCGCTCGATGTTCATCAGATCGGGCGGCGGCGCAGGTTCAGGCCGACGCAGCTTCCCGAACGTCCTGAAGAGAATCCTCGCGTCCAGGCGGAGCGACCAGTTCTCGACGTACCAGGCGTCGTGCTCGAAACGTTCGGGCCATGTGATCTCGTCTCGGCCCTGGATCTGCGACCAGCCCGTGATGCCCGGCCGCACGGACAGTCGCCGCCGGTCGTGCTCGTTGTAGCGGGCCGCCTGCTCGACGAGGTCCGGGCGGGGCCCGACGAGGCTCATCTCGCCGCGGAGGACGTTCCAGAGCTGGGGAAGCTCATCCAGGCTCGTCTTGCGCAGGAACCGTCCGGAGCGCGTGATGCGAGGGTCGTTCGGCACGACGCCGTACGGGTCGGCAAGCCCGAGCCGGCGGCCGGCCTCGATCGCGTCCGGGACCATCGTCCGGAATTTCAGCATCGCGAAGGGACGTCCGTTCTCGCCCGAACGGCGCTGGCGCAGCACGACCGGGCGGCCGGATTCGGCGAGGATCCAGACCGCGATCCCGGCGAACAGGGGCGAGAGAAGGACGAGCGAGAGCGCCGCGAGGACGCGGTCGAGCGCGTGCTTGACGAGCATCACGGGTGCTAAGGGTACGTCGAGGGCTGCGCCGACCGGGTCGGAGGCAGCGGTGCCTCGCTCTCGCAGCGCTTCGAGCCCTCAGGCCGCGACGTGGAGCTCGACGTACTCCTCGAGCCAGGGCGTGCGATAGCCGTCCTCCCGCCAGAGGATCGGGAAGAACGCTTCGTCCAGCTCGATCTCTCCCGGCCGCCGGTAGCGCGAGTAGACCGGGTGCGCGTGCACCGGATCCCAGCGCGTTTTCGTCGTGACGAGATGGCTGATGATGGCGCGCCGCTCCGCGTCCGCGCGCTCGTTGGGCGGGCTCCCGTGAAAGACCCAGCCGTCGTGGACCGCCGCGCCGCCTGCGGGCACCTCGATCGGCACGAGCTCGAGCTCCTCGCCGTCGGGAGCGACCTCACGGACGTAGCCGAGCCAGTCGTCCGGGGCATGGAACTCTCCGCCGACCGGCGCGCGCGGCCAGTGGTTCGACCCGCGGACGTAGTAGATCGTCCCCGAGTCGGCGGCCGTGTCGTCGAGCGCCATCCAACAGGTCGTCATGTTCGGCGGGTCGAAGTGGTCGGCGTACGCGGCGTCCTGGTGGCAAAGGAGCGCCTTGCCGGAGGGCGGCTTCCAGATCGCGTTGTCCTGGCCGATGCGCATCCCGGGAGCCTGCGCGAGCCGCGCACAGAGCTCGCCGACCGCGGCGGCGAGCACGATCGAGGCAAGGCCGCGATCCGACTTCCAGACGTTGCAGAGTTGGCGCGTCTTGTTGGGCGGGGTCTCGCCCGGGACATAGTTCACCTCGTCGGGGGCAATGCCCGTCTCCCACTTGTGCTCGAAGACGCAGGGATATCGGTCGCGCGCGAGCTCGATCTGCTCGTCGGACAGGAACCGCTCGAGGACGACGAAGCCGTCCCGGCGGTACGCGTCGATCTGCTCCGCGGACGGCCGCACCGGGGCGAGTCTAGTGCGCACGTTCGCCTGGCGGACCCGGCGACGTTCGAGGATGCGTGACCGGCGACCGGGCCCCGCACCCGGCGTCTTCGTGACACGGGTGCAACAGCTTTCGAACGAAAGCGCAACGGCGGCCCTCCCTGGCCGCTCCCCACGCTACGGTCGCTCCACGTCACGAAACCACGACTAGGAGGCAGCCGATGAAAACCATCGCCGCGCTTCCGGTCCTGATCGCGTTCCTGGTCGGCGCGTTGCCCGCGCGAGCCTGGACCTGGCCCGTGGAGGGGCCGGTGCTTCGATCGTTCAGCTTCGAGGGAGGCCCGTACGCCGCGGGCCAGCACCGCGGGATCGACGTGGGCGCACCCGCGGGGACGCCCGTGCGCGCCCCGGCAGGGGGTGACGTCACGTTCGCCGGGTCGGTCCCGAGGTACGGCCGAACGGTCACCATCACGACCTCCGACGGCTATGCCGTCACGCTCGTCCATCTCGGTGAGACCGCGGTGGCACTCGGAGACTCGGTGGACGAAGGGGCCCAGGTGGGGACCGTCGGGCCCTCGGGAGAGCCAGAGGTGGCTGACCCGTACGTCCATCTCGGCGTCCGCCTCGCGTCGGCACCCGAGGGGTACGTCGATCCGCTCGCGTTTCTGCCGACCGTTCCCGCTCCGGGAGCCGCGAGTTCCGAGGCCCCAGCCGGCGCGGAGGCTGTGCCGACCTCGGGGACGGAGGGGGTAGGCCTCCCGGTCACCGCTCCCGGAGAGCCGGTCGGTGGCGGCGTATCAGCGGAGGAGCCCGATCCAACCGGCGCCGCGAATCCATCCTCCTCGGCTTCCGAAGGCGGCGTCGGAGAACCCGCGTCCGGCGCGACGGCCCCGACGGAAGAGGGCCAGGTTGGCGGCGACGACCCGGAGGTTCCAGGCGAAGCCCCGGCACTCGGCGTCGGCGAAGCGGGCACCGCCACAGACGGCGAGACGACCACCGGCGAGCCGGCCGATTCGGCCGACGACCCGGGAGAGACCGAAACGCCTGCGGATGTCGGCGGGTCGACCGAAGGAGTCGACCCTCCTGTGATCTCAAGCCCGAACGCCGAAGCGGGAAACGGACAGTCGTCGCAGCCCGACACGGCCGGGACGGCCGGCGAGCGCGTGCCCGCCGACGCGCGGCCGAGCGGCGTGACGGCCGAGACCGGACCGCGATCGGAGCTCGCACGCGCAGGTGGGGCGACGGATGACCCGGTCCGTGTCCGGGCGCGGCAGACCGTCACATCGGCCGAGAGCTCGGCAACGGAGTCGGAGGCGTCCACCAGTCCGAACGGAGGACGCGGAGCCGAGCAAATGCCAACGGTCGCCGCGGTCGCACCGAGCCTCGGGCCAGGCGTCGCAGCGGCGCCGGACGGTTCCTCGCACGCGACGGGTTCGGACCACGGCCTTGCGGCGCCTCTCGGCGCGGCGACGGCCGTCGCGCTCGCCGCGGTCGCGGTCATCGTCCGACGTCACCGGCGATTCTTACGCGCGCCGTCAGACGATCCCGTCACGGATCCGAGCGCCGGAACCACGACGCTCCGAGTCACGGATGAGCCGAAAGCTGCGCTCTTCGCGTCGAACGCCTTCGACCTCGCCCCGCTCGAGCTCGTGCCGACCGCAGAAGCGGTCGGCACGAGCTCTTCCGATTCACGTTGCCCCGTGCGCCTGCGGACGCCTGGTTCAGACCGCTCGCGCCGTCTCCGGCGCGACTTCGACCGAGGAGGCCCCAGGCGCCGACCCACGCCCGCTCGGCCGCTCCGCCACCGCGCCGCGACTACGCACGCTCTCCGACGCCGTTGACGGCGACGGCCTCGTCCTGGTCGTCTCGGGGTCCTCCGGCGCCCGGCCGAATGCTTCGCCAGACGAGGATCGCTCCGCCGGGAAGCGCGGCCGCGATCGTGACAGCGTAGAAGAGCAGCCCCGTCGCGACAGCTTCGTCCGCCGTCACGTCGAAGCGCGTCATGAACGCGAGGAAGAACGCCTCCCGGGCACCGATCCCGTTCACGGTGAAGGGCACCAGCATCACGAGGAAGAGCAGCGGCCCGAGCACCACGTAGGCAAGCGGTGAGAGGTCGACCCCGACGGCCTCGCCACACAGCCAGATGCTTGCGATGCGGATCAGCTGCGTGACGATGCTCACCGCCAGAACGGCCGCGATCGTCCCGGGCTTCGACCGGTAGCCGTGGAGCGCCGTGTAGACGGACGCGAGCGCCCTCTCGATCCTGATCCGTCGACCGAGTGGGAAGACGCGCGCCTCGAGGAAGAGGCGGACGCGCTTCGAGAACACGATCACGAGGCCGGCGGCGACGAACGCGATCGAGCCAACCTCCAGCCAGACGAAGACGCCGATGCCGTCGAACCGACCGATCGCGATCACGAGACCGACACCGACGAGGAGGATCGTGCCGGCCGCGCCGAGCACGCGCTCCATCAGGACGGCGCCGGTGACCTCTGCCCGGGCCCGCGGCCGCCGCCGCACGTGCTCGACGATCCGTACGGCGTCGCCGCCGAGCGACGTCGGCAGCACCTGCCCCGCGGCGTAGGCGACGAAGTAGACCTTCGTGAGCCACCCGAGCGGCTCGTGCAACCCCTTCGAGGCGAGGAGGAGCTGCCACCGATACGCGAGGGACCACGTGGTGCCGACGTAGATGACGAAGGCGATGGAGAGCTCGGTCGGATCGCTCGACGCGACGAGCTCGGCGGTGCGGCTGACGTCGATCTGCCAGAGCAGGACGCCGATCAGCGCGGCGCTCAGCGCGAGCTGCAGGACCAGCTTGACCCAGCGGCGCACGGCTAACCGGCGAAGCGGGCGTGCACGCGACGGAGGGCGTCGACGGCGTCGGCGACGTCGTCGTCGGTGTGGGCGCCCGAGAGCGGCAGGGAAAGCAACTCCGCCCCTGCGGCCTCGGCGACGGGGAGCTCGATCTCCGGGAAGCGCTCGCGGTAGTACGTGAGTCGGTGCACCGGGAGAAAGTGGATGCTCGTCCCGATGTTCTCGTCCGCAAGCGCATGCGCGTATTCGTCGCGGGTCGCGCCCGCATCCTCCAGGGCGATCCGAACGACGTAGAGGTGAAGGGCGTGCCGGTCGCGCGCGTCCCGCGCGAGGGGTTCGATGCCGTCGAGCTCCGCGACAGCGGCGTCGTAGCTAGCGACGTGGCGTCGGCGGATCTCGGCGTGCTCCTCGACCTTGTCGAGCTGCACGAGCGCGAGCGCCGCGAGCACGTCGGAGAGGTTGGCCTTGAAGCCCGCGAGCTCGACGTCGTAGAGCGAGCCGTGCGACCGCCGCATGAGCCGCAGGGCGAGCACGCGCTCGGCGAGCGCGTCGTCGTCCGTCGTGAGGATTCCGCCCTCGCCCGCGGCGACGTTCTTCGTCGCGTACAGCGAGAAGGCCGTCGCGTGAGCGATCGAACCGACCTTGCGGCCGCGGTACTCGGACTCGACGGCGTGGGCGGCGTCCTCGACGACGGGAACGCCGAGCTCGAGGAGCGGATCGAGATCGGCCGTCTGCCCGGCGAAATCGACGGGCATGACCGCCTTCGTCCGCGGGGTCAGCGCTGCACGCGCTGCCTGGGGATCGAGCGTCAAGTCCGACGCGCGAACGTCGGCGAAGACCGGTGTCGCGCCGACATGGACGACCACGTTCGCGGTCGCGGGCCATGTGATCGGCGGCACGATGACCTCGTCGCCGGACCCGACCCCGAGCCCCGCGAGTGCGAGATGCATTGCGGCAGTCCCCGATGCGAGGGCTACGGCGTGCCTCGCGCCGACGTACTCCGCGAATCGCCTCTCCAACTCGGCCGCGCGCGGGCCCGTCGTAAGCCAGCCGCTGCGAAGGGTCGCGACGACGGCCTCGATCTCCTCGTCGCCGATTGCCGGCGGCTGGAACGAGAGGAACGTGTCGCGCCTAGGTCTGGATTCGAGCCGCTGCATCGACGGTCACAAAGCGTATGCGCTCGCCTGCACGGACAGCTCGCTCGAGCGCGTCGTCGCGCGAGTCGCCGCGCGCGATGACATATCCGGCGCGATCCGCCCCGGTCCGGAACGGGCCGAAGACGTGCCCCCGGCCCCGGTAGACGGCCGCGTCGACGACGCCGTCGACCGCAAGCGCCTCCGAAAGGCCCGTCGCCTCGTCGAGCTCGCCCTCCGGCGGGACGAGGAAGCGCACGCACGCTCCGCCGACAGGGCGGCGCGAGAGAGGGACGTCGGCAGCCTCGCCGAGGGCCGCGGCGAGTGCGAGGTCGTTCAGGTCGATTCCGAGCGCGACGCGGCACAGCTCAGCGTCGTGGCCGCCGCCGAGACGGGCGGCGAGCTCCATCACCTTCGGCCCGTCGGCCGTGATCCTGACCTGGGTGTACGTCGGCCCGTTGCGGACCCCGACGGCGGCCGCAGCGTCACGCGCGGCGTCGACGACGGCATCGTCCGCGACCGTGCTCGGCCAGGCGTGGGCGAGCGCAACTCCGAAAGCCGGCGGCGCAGCGAGGAGTCGATCTGTGACGGTGAGCGGGTGGAAGGCGCCGCCCGTCGAGAACGCGTTGACGGTCACCTCCGGGCCGTCGGCGAGCTCCTCGACGAGAACGGTTCCGAGACGCGAAGCCTCCGCGGCACGGACGATCGCCGTCCCGAGCTCGGAGACGTCCTCGACGAATGAGAGCCCACGCTGTCCCTGCCGATCCGGCGGCTTGACAACGCAGGGAGGAGCGATGTCGGCCGCCGCGTCTCCGCGCCCGAGGAGCTGCCAGCGCGGCTGGGCGACGCCGGCGCCGGCAAAGCATTCCCGCTGCCGAAGCTTGGAGACGGCGATCGCGGCGGTGGTGGGATCCATAGGGTGCGCCAGACCGAGGCGGTCGGCAATCCGGGCGGCGATGGCGACCGGCCAGTCGATTCCGGGCGCCACGATCCCGTCGATTCGCTCGGCACGTGCAAGACGGTCGATGCCCGGCTCGTCCTCGGTCGAGACGACCGCGCGGCGATCGGCGTAGCGGAAGCCGGGAGCACTCGAGTCGCGATCGCAGGCCACGACGTACAGCCCGCGGTCGCGGGCCGAGCGGAGCAGGCCGAGCTGCGCCGGACCCGCGCCTAGAACGAGGAGACGCTTGGGCGGGCGAGCACGTCCTCCCACCAGGAACGGTTCTCCGTGTACCAGCGAATCGTTCGCTCGAGCCCGTCCTCGAACGAGGTTCGTGCGTGCCAGTCGAGGAGCTGCCTCGCCTTCTCGGTCGAGCCGATGTGGCGATGGACCTGCCCGAGCCGCTCGTCGACGTGGATCTTGAGCGACGTCGGCTTGCCGAGCCCCTCGAGGACGAGCGTCGCGATCTCCGACACCGAGATGTCGACGCCGGTCGCCAGGTTGATCACCTCGCCGGCGACCAGGTCGATGTCGGCCGCGATCGCCGCCTCGATCGCCTCCGCGTCGTCGTCGACGTAGAGCCAGTCCCGGCTCGCATGCCCGTCGCCGTGGATGGTCAGGGGTTCGTCGCGGAGCGCCTGCGTGATGAACCGCGGGATGACCTTCTCTGGGTGCTGATACGGCCCGTAGTTGTTGAAGGGGCGGATGATCACTACCGGGAGCCCGTAGGTGACGTGGTAGGCGTAGACGAGGCGGTCGCCGCCCGCCTTCGTCGCGGCGTAGGGGCTCCGTGGGTTGATGGGGTGCTCCTCGTCCATCGGCGCATGCTCGGCGGTGCCGTACACCTCGCTCGACGAGATCAGGATGAACCGGTCGACGGGCGTCCTGCGGATCTGGTCGAGGAGGATCTGTGTCCCTTCGACGTTCGTCGTCACGAACTCGGACGCTCCCTCCTCGATCGACTTCTCGACATGCGACTCGGCTGCGGCGTTGACGATGACGTCGACGCTCGCGACGACATCCCGGACGGTGTTCGGATCCCGGATGTCCCCGTGCACCATCGTGAGGCGCTCGTGACCCTGGACGTCGCCGAGGTTCGCGATGTTCCCGGCGTACGTCAACACGTCCAGCGAGACGACCTCGTACGGCGTCGAAGTCAGGAGGTGGCGAATGAAGTTCGAGGAGATGAACCCGCAGCCGCCGGTC
>Ga0126313_10000437_pt1 | contig 19602 bp, 19 predicted proteins | sample Plot105A_FD_89954 | JGI IMG/M metagenome (GOLD analysis project Ga0126313, IMG submission 89954) | Serpentine soil microbial communities from UC McLaughlin Reserve, CA, USA - Plot105A | ecosystem: Environmental > Terrestrial > Soil > Grasslands | place: USA: UC McLaughlin Reserve, Lake County...
CGGCCGATCGGCAGCTTCCTCTTCCTCGGCCCGACGGGGGTCGGCAAGACCGAGCTGGCGAAGGCGCTGGCCGAGTTCATGTTCGACTCCGAGCAGGCGATCGTCCGCCTCGACATGTCCGAGTACATGGAGAAGCACACCGTGGCGCGGCTGATCGGCGCGCCCCCCGGCTACGTCGGCTACGAGGAGGGCGGGCAGCTGACCGAGGCGGTGCGCCGCCGCCCCTACGCGGTGGTGCTGCTCGACGAGATCGAGAAGGCCCATCCCGACGTCTTCAACACCCTGCTGCAGCTGATGGACGACGGGCGGCTGACCGACGGCCAGGGCCGCACCGTCAGCTTCACCAACACGGTCCTGATCATGACCTCCAACGTCGGCTCCGAGCGGATCGTCGGCGAGCAGGTCGACGAGCAGATCCGCGAGCAGATCGAAGAGGTGCTGGCGGCGACCTTCAAGCCGGAGTTCCTCAACCGGATCGACGACACGGTGATCTTCCACCGGCTCTCGAAGGCGGATATCGCCCGAATCGTGCAGCTCCAGGTCGACCAGCTGGTCGGCCGGGTGGCCGAGCGCGGGATCTCGATCGAGCTCAGCGACGACGCCCGCACCCTGCTCGGAAACCTCGGCTACGACCCTATCTACGGGGCGCGGCCGCTGAAGCGGGTGATCCAGAAGCAGCTGGTCGACAAGCTGGCGCTGAAGATCCTCGAGGGCGAGTTCGGCGAGGGCGACACGGTGCGAGTCGACGCCCGCGAGGGCGAGATCGCCTTCGAGCGCGCTGGCACGCCTGCTGCAAGCGCCGCGTAAGCTCATCTTCGAGGCGGTTTCTGCCGAAACAAGAACCTCGTAAAGGTGCTCTTTAATTAGGCCAGCCACCGTAGGCTTAGGGAGAGCAGCGACAAGACCCGATGAACGACGACCAGAACCCGATCAACGCGCGCCCGCGGCGGCGCTCGCCGGAGGCCCTCGAGGACGCCTCGCTGGCGCTGCGCGACCGCGTGCTCTGGCCGATCGAGGATCGCCTCCTCGGCCTCGACGACACTGCCCGCGCGGCCGTCGCCGGCGGTGCCGTCGTCCTGGCGCTGGTGCTCGGGATCGGCAGCTACTCGCTCCTCTCCTCCGACGGCGGCGGATCGACCCCGGCCCCGCGGGTCGCGGTCGTCGCCGAGCCCGCCGCCGCACCGGCCCTCTCCGCGGACAAGCCGGCGGCCCAGGACGCGCCCGACCCGACGCTGCAGGGCGCGACTCCCGTCTTCAAGTCGCCCGATAGGGACTCCGGTTCCCAGATCGCGGGATCGAAGGAAGTCGAAGCCGAAGCCCCGGCAGCCGGCGCGGGCAACACCGGCAACGCCGGCACCGACACGATCTCCTCCACCCCCTCCGCCCAGCCCGCCGCCGGTGCCTCCGCCTCGACGGTCGGCGTCGACGGCCCGCCCGCCGGTCCCGCCGCGGTCGCGGTCGCCCGCAAGTTCGCCCAGGCCTTCGTCGTCTACGAGACCGGCGGCGAAGCCGACACGGTCCGCAGGGCCTTCGGCGCGACGGCGGCCCCCGAGGTGACGAAGGCGCTGATGGAGCGGCCGCCGCGCCAGCCGGCAGGCGTCGAGGTGCCGAAGGCGAAAGTCCTCAACGTCGTCCCAGCCCCCTCCCACGATCGCCTCTACCCGGTCAGCGTCTCGCTGCTGCGGGTCGGCGCGACCAGCGAGCTGCGGCTGGAGATGGAACAGCTGAAGAACAAACAGTGGCGCGTGGTCAACGTCCTCGGCTGATGGAGCAGGCGCGCAAGATCAGGGCGGTGATGGCGACCGCGGCGGCGACCGCGGCGCTGGCGGTGCCGGTCGCGGTGGCGCGAGCCGAGGCGACGACGACTGCCGCGCCCGTCCCCGGGACGGCGCTCGAAGCCCCCGCCGCCCCGAGCGAAGCCAACGCCCAGGCCCCGGTCGAGGAAAACGAAACCCTCGTCCCGCCGCCGGCCCCGGCGACGAAGACGCCACCGGCGAGCGGCGGCGTCGAAGCCGAAGAAGACGGCGCGCCCGAAACCGAAGAAACGGAAACCACCGAAGCGGCGCCCGAAGCCGGCGGTGCCCCGGCACCCGGCGCGGGCGTCTTCACGATCCCCTCGCTGCCGAGCTCCTCCTGCGCGATCAGCGGCGTGCCGCCGGTCCTGATCCCGATCTACCAGGCCGCCTCCGACCGCTACGCGCTCGGCGCCCAGGGCCCGGCGATCCTGGCGGGGATCAACGCGATCGAGACCGCCTTCGGCAGCAACCTCGGCCCCTCCTACGCCGGCGCCGAAGGCTGGATGCAGTTCATGCCGGAAACCTGGGCGATGTACGGGGTCGACGCCAACGGCGACGGGGTCGCGGACCCGAACAACCCCGAAGACGCGATCTACGCGGCGGCGCGCTACCTCAGCGCCGCTGGCATGCCCGAGGACGTCTGGGGCGCGATCTTCGCCTACAACCACGCCGACTGGTACGTCGAAGAGGTGCTGGCGAACGCCGGTTGCTACGCCGACGAAGTCGGCGGCGACTACACCACGCTGGCGCTGACGCCGCAGATCCAGGTCTTCGAGTGCACCCCGGCGGCGGACTGGAAGAAGCAGATCCCGGCGGAGTACATGAGCGCCTTCGAGGCGGCCGCGGGTCGCTACGAACTCGGCAAGCGCGGGGTCTGGACGCTGGCGGCGATCGCCCGCCTGGAGTCGAACTTCGGCCGCGGGATGAGCGCCAAGCAGCTGCGCACCTACGGGCCGCTCGGCCTCGACCGGACCGAGTGGAACCGCTACGCGGTGGACGGCGACAAGGACGGCCGCCTGCGCCACGACGACATCGACGACTCGGCGGCGACGCTGGCGCGGCTGATGTGGAGTCGCGGCGGCATCGAGGCCGGCGTCTTCACCCACAACCAGGCCGCCTGGTACGTCGACGCAGTCGCCAACGAGGCCGACCGGCTTAGCGGCAAATGCATCGCCACCACCGAGGATTGGACGATCGTCCTCCCCGGCGACGTCGCCTCGCAGATCAACTGGAGCAACCTCACCCTCTCCAACGACCTCGAGCTGCGCGACATCCAAGCCGGGATGCTCGACCAGCGCGTCACCGGCCTGCTGGCGCTGATGACCAAGGACCACCAGATCACGATCACCTCCCTGCGCTCCGACCACTCGCAGATGACCGCCTCGGGCAACGTCTCCAACCACTTCTACGGACGGGCGATGGACATCGCCGCGGTCGACGGCGTCTCCTGCACCGACACCTCGACCACCGCCCCCTGCGCCGAGCTTGGCTACGCCCTCGCCCAGCTGGCGGAGCCGCTGCACCCGACCGAGCTCATCTACTGCTTCGATCTCGACGGTGCCGGGCCGGCGTTCGCGCTGCCCGATCACTGCGATCACATTCACGCTGGCTACTACGCGTACTAGAGAGCGGAATAGGTAGAGGAGGTGCCGGTGGGGGGTCTCCCGGCACCTCTCGCTATGGCTCGAGGTTGAGTGCCGTGAGACCCCCCACCGGCACCTCCAGCCATCGCGCTCCGAAGCACGAACAGCTGAAGCTCGAGGCTTCTCCTTAAAGCTGTCGAACCCTGAGCCGTGATCCATTGCGTGTCGCAGGAGGGGCACGGGTACCTCCTCCAGACACTCAACCTCGAGCCATAGCGAGAGGTGTCTGGAGGGGGTACCCGTGCCCCTCCCCAACCAAGTACGGTTGAAGCCGAGGCTCGATCTACAGCTTGAAGGGGGCGGAGATGCCGACTTATCTGATGCTGACCAACTTGACCGCTGAGGGTGTTCGGACGTTGAAGAACAATCCGGGGCGGGTTGCCGAGGTGAACCGGGAGGTTGAACAGATCGGGGCGAAGGTGATCGCTCAGTACGCGACCTTGGGGCAGTACGACTTCGTCACCGTGGTCGAGGCTCCCGACGAGAAGACGATGGCCAAGGTCTCGGTCGAGCTCGGCTCGCGCGGGACGATGACCAGCCAGACCTTGGCGGCGATGTCCGCCGAGGACCTGTCGAGCGCTCTGTAGCGCCGCCTTGAAGGCATTGGTCGTAGGCGGAGGCGGGCGCGAGCACGCGATCGTGCGGGCGCTGCGGCGCTCACCGCGGGTCAATGACGTCCTCTGCGCGCCGGGCAACGCCGGGATCGCGGCAGACGCCGAGTGCCTGCCGGGCGTGGCCGCCGACGACGCGGCGGCGATCGTCGCCGCCGCTGGAGAGCACGCGGCGGACCTGGTCGCGGTGGGCCCAGAGGCGGGGCTGGTCGCCGGTGCCGTCGACGCGCTCGAGGCCGCCGGGATCGCGGCCTTCGGGCCGACCAAAGCCGCGGCCGAGTTGGAGGGGTCGAAGGCCTTCGCCAAGCAGCTGATGGAGGAGGCCGGGGTGCCGACCGCCGGTCACAGGCTGCTCCATAGCCACGAGGAGGCGCTGGAGCACCTGGCCACGACCTCCTACCCGACGGTGCTGAAGGCCGACGGGCTCGCGGCGGGCAAGGGCGTGATCATCTGCGAGGGAGAGGCCGATGCGCGTGCCGCGGCGGAGCTCTTCTTCACCGAGCGGCGCTTCGGCTCGACCGCCGTCGTCGCCGAGGAGTTCCTCGAGGGCGAGGAGCTCTCGCTGCTGGCGATCTGCGACGGCGAGAACGTCGTCCCGCTCGCCCCCGCCCAGGACTACAAGCGGATCTTCGATGGCGACGAGGGACCGAACACCGGCGGCATGGGCAGCTACTCGCCGGTCCCCGGCTTCGGGGCCGCCGAGGTCGAGGAGATCGTCGAGCGGGTCCACCGGCCGGTCGTCGCGGCGATGGCCGCTCGCGGCGCCCCCTTTCGCGGCGTCCTCTACGCCGGCCTGATGATCGGCCCCGGCGGTCCCAAGGTGCTCGAGTTCAACGCCCGCTTCGGCGATCCCGAGACCCAGGCGGTCCTGCCGCGCCTGCGCTCCGACCTCGCCGAGCTCTTCCTTGCCTCCCGCGAGCCGGGCGGCCTGGCCGGGGTGACGGCCGAGTTCGACGACAGCTGGGCGGTGACCGTGGTCCTCGCCTCCGCCGGCTACCCGGAGTCCTCGTCGAAGGGGGACGTGATCGGCGGCCTCGCCGAGGCCGCGGCGATCGCCGAAGTGACCCACGCCGGCACCGCAGAGCGCGACGGGCAGATCGTCACCGCCGGGGGGCGGGTGTTGAACGTGACCGGATTGGGAACCAGTCCCGCCGAGGCCCGCGATCGCGCATACGATGCCGCCGGTCGGATCTCCTTCGATGGAATGCAGATCCGCACCGACATCGCCGCCCGCGCCGTCGAGCGCGTCCCCAGTTAGTTCAGTTCATCAACAGAATCTCACCAACCGAATCAAGGAGCGAGATGAGCGAGATCTCAGAGGAGCCGCAGCCGACCGGGACCGCGACGCCCGCGGGGGGCGGGCCCGCCGACCCCACCGAGACGGCGACGATGGCGACCGTCGAGGAAGCCTTCACCGAAATCGACGTCGACGAGCCCCACGTCGGGATCATCATGGGCTCGAAGAACGACAAGCCGAAGATGGAACCGGCCGGCAAAGCTCTCGAGGAAGCGGGCATCCGCTATGAGGTGCGGGTGATGAGCGCCCACCGCGACCCCGAGCTGGTCCGCGAGTACTGCCAGAACGCGCGGATGCGCGGCCTCAAGGTGATCATCGCCGGCGCCGGGATGTCGGCGGCGCTGCCGGGAGTGGCCGCGGCGCACACCGACCTGCCGGTGATCGGCGTGCCGATCCTCGGCAAGAGCCTCGGCGGCCTCGACGCCCTGCTCTCCGCGGTGCAGATGCCGCCCGGGATCCCGGTCGCCTGCGTCGCGATCGACGGGGCGAAAAATGCCGGCGTCCTCGCCGCGCGGATAATCAACGCGTGATCCCGCGCTATACCCGCCCCGAGATCGGGGCGGTCTGGACCCCGCAGGCGAAGCTCGAGAGCTGGCTCGAGGTCGAGCTGGCGGCGACCGAGGCCTGGGCCGCGGAGGGCGCCGTCCCCACCGACGCGGCGCGCGAGGCGCGCGAGCGGGCGGCATACACGGTCGAGGCGGTCGAGGAGCGTGAGAAGGTGACCGACCACGACGTCGCCGCCTTCGTCGACGTCGTCGCCGCCTCGGTCGGCGAGCACGGGCGCTGGATCCACTACGGCCTCACCTCCTCCGACGTGCTCGACACCGCCCTGGCCCTGCAGCTGGGGCGGGCGGGGGAGATCGTCCTCGCCAGCGCCCGCGCCTACCGCGACGCGCTGGTCGAGCGGGCGATGGAGCACCGCGACACCCTCTGCGTCGGGCGCACCCACGGGGTCCACGCCGAGCCCACCAGCTTCGGTCTACGCCTTGCCGGCTTCGCCTTCGAGGCCGATCGCAACCTCGAGCGGCTCGAGCAGGCCTTCGCCCAGCTGCGCTTCGGCAAGCTCTCCGGCGCGGTCGGCACCTACGCCTCGATCCCGCCGGCGGTCGAGGCGCGGGTGATGGAGAGGCTCGGGCTGGAGCGCGAGGACGTCGCCACCCAGGTCATCCCCCGCGACCGCCACGCGGTGCTGCTGGCGACGATCGCGATCGCCGGCGCCGGGCTGGAGCGCTTCGCGACGGAGGTGCGGAACCTGCAGAAAACCGAGGTGCGCGAGGTAGAGGAGCCGTTCGCCGCCGGCCAGAAGGGCTCCTCGGCGATGCCCCACAAGCGCAACCCGATCCGCACCGAGCGGATCACCGGCCTCGCCCGAGTCCTGCGCGGCTACTCCCAGGCCGGGACCGAGAACGTCGCCCTCTGGCACGAGCGCGACATCTCCCACTCCGGGGCCGAGCGGGTGATCCTGCCCGACGCGACGATCGCCCTCGACTACATGCAGGCGCTGGCGACCGGGGTCGCCTCCGGGATGCGGATCAACGAGGAGCGGATGCGCGAGAACCTCGGCCTGACCTATGGAGCCCTGTTCAGCCAGCGGGCATTGACCGCACTGGTCGAGTCCGGCATGACCCGCGACGACGCCTACCGGGTCGTCCAGGAGAACGCCCAGCGCGCCTGGGACACCCGCACCGAGTTCCGCGACCTGCTCGCCGAGGCCGCCCCCGACCTCGACCTCGACGCCGTCTTCGACTACAGCGCCTACCTCACCCACGTGCCCGAGATCTTCGAGCGGCTCGAAGCCCTGCGCTAGGGTCGGAACCATGGTCCTCTACACCTGCGGCCAGAAGACGCATGGGCCCGGCTTCGCCCACCCCTGCGCCAAGGCCGGCAAGGCGCTCGACGCGGCCGGCTACGAGTACGAGCTGAAGACCGTCAAGGGCTACCGCGGAATGCCCTGGACCTGGGGCAGCCGCAGTGCCGACCGCGAGGAGGTCAAGCGGCTCAGCGGCACCGACGAGGTGCCGATCCTCGTGCTCGACGACGGCGAGGTGATCTCCGGCTCCGGCACGATCGCCAAGTGGGCGAGGGAGCATCCGCATTCGCCGGCCAAGTCCGGCGGCTGAACCTCACCCCCAGATCCCGTTCGCCATCACCGCGGCGACCACGCCGAGGAGACCGATGAGGAGCGTGTGATTCAGGTGGTCGAAGCGCTCGCTCAGGTGACGGAGCTCCCCGGCAACTTCGTCGAACCGTGAGCCAACAGCCTTTTCGAAGCGATCGAACCTCGCGTCGACTTCACCGAACCGCCTGTTGATCTCGCCGAAGCGCCCGTCAACCTCGTCGAAACGCAGGTTCATTTCATCTTTGAGTGCGGTCACTTCGACTTTGGTAGCCGCTTTCTCGAACCCCGCGTCCATCCGCCGGCTCAGTTCGTCCAGCCGCTCGTCGTTCCAGTTCTCCACGTCCCCCTCCTTCTCCAGAAGTGCCTCCATGGAGGAGTGTAGACAAAAACGTTCGTAATGTGTTGTCAGACTGCGGTGGGCGCTGCTGCCGGCTCGCGGGCCGGTTGGCGGTCGGTGACGACCACCGGGGTGCCGTCGCGCGGCGAGAGGGTGATGTTGCGGCGGCCGGTGCGCTCGGGCAGCGGGCTGGCCTTGCGCAGCTCGCAGCGGGTGAGGACTTCTCGCAGGACGACCCGCATCTCGAACTCGGCGAAGGTGGCGCCGATGCAGCGGCGGACGCTGCCGCCGAAGGGGATCCAAGCGTAGGTGTCGGGGCCGTCCTCGAGGAAGCGCTCGGGCTGGAAGGCGAAGGGCTCGGGATAGACGTCGGGCCGGGTGTGGGTGAGCCAGATCGCGGGGGTCACGTCGGTGCCCTCGGGGAGGGTGATCCCGTCGGCGACCAGCTCCTTCGAGAGACGGCGCCCCGCCAGCGGGATCACCGGCCGCAGCCGCAGCGACTCGGAGATAGTCGCCCGCAGGTAGTCCTCCTCGCCAGCCTCGAGCGAGTCGCGCATCCGTCCCAGCACTGCCGGGTGGCGCAGCAGCAGGTCGAAGGTCCAGGCCAGCGCCGTCGCCGTCGTCTCGTGGCCGGCGAGCAGCAGGGTCATCAGCTGGTCGCGGAGCTCGCGGTCCTCCATCCGGGTGCCGTCCTCGAACTCGGCCTGCATCAGCATCGAGAGGATGTCCTCGCGCTCTTCCAGGTCGGGCCGTTCGCGGTGCTCGGCGATCTCGGCGAGGAGCAGGTCATCGACTTCGCGCAGCTGGGTCTCGAAGCGGGCGAACATGCCCCCGCCGATGCCGAAGCGCTGCAGCGCCAGGCCGAGCACCTGCCGCCCCGGCGAGGCGGTTTCCTGCAGGACGGTCGAGAGCATCTGCCGCAGGCGCTCGAGCCGCGGGCCGCTGGAGATGCCGAAGACGACGCGCAGGATCACCTCCAGCGTCACCGCCTGCATCCGCTCGTGGATCGGGAACTCGGTGTTCAGCGGCCAGGAGTCGATCTCCGCCGCGACGATCTCGGTCATCGTCCCCTCGTAGGAGCGCATCCGCTCGCCGTGGAAGGGCGGCAGCATCAGCCGGCGGCGGCTGAGGTGTTCGGCGCCCTCCTGGATCAGCAGCGATTTGGAGCCGACGATCGGCTCGAGGATCAGGTTGCGCCCCGGCGGCAGCCCGTGGCTGGGCTCGCGGTAGAGCGCCTTGATCGCCTCCGGGTCGGAGATCAGCACCATCGGCCGCTCGAAGCCGAGGAAGCGGACGCCGAAGGAATCGCCGTAGCGGCGGCGGCAATCCTCCATGAAGGGGATCGGCCGGAACGCCCAGCGCAGCGTCTGAACCAGGGGCTTGCGCTGGACTTCGGGAGGGAACGCCACGGGGGGAGCATCCCAGAGGTCGCTAAACGCGGGGTGTGAGCTTCGTCCCACACCGCTCGGGGATCTTTGCGAGCCGGGAGATGGTTAGCATCGCGCCGATGCCGAGGCTCGACGACCTGAAGCTCCTCTCCTCCGGGAAGGTGCGCGAGATATACGAGTGGGACGACGACCTGCTGATGGTCGCCTCCGACCGGATCTCCACCTACGACGTGGTGATGCCGACGCCGATCCCCGACAAGGGCAAGGTGCTGAACCGGATGTCGGTCTTCTGGTTCGGGCTGACCGAGGACATCGTCCCCAACCACTTCATCTCCGAGGACGTGCCCGAGGAGGTGGCTGAGAGGGCGATGCGGGTCCGCAAGCTCGAGATGTACCCGGTCGAGTGCGTCGTCCGCGGCTACCTCTCCGGCTCCGGCTGGAAGGAATACAAGGAAGGCGGCGCCGTCTGCGGGATCGAGCTGCCCTCCGGTTTGGTCGAGTCCGACCAGCTGCCGGAGCCGATCTTCACCCCCTCGACCAAGGCCGAGATCGGCGACCACGACGAGAACGTCGACTTCGACCGCGCCGCCGAGATCGTCGGCGACCGGGCGCTGCTGGAAGAGCTGCGGCGCGTGTCCATCGAGGTCTACGAGCGCGGCTCCCAGCACGCCGCCCAGCGCGGGATCATCCTCGCCGACACCAAGTTCGAGTTCGGCCGCCACGCCGGCGCCGAGATCGTCCTCGGGGACGAGGTCCTCACCCCCGACTCCTCCCGCTTCTGGCCCGCCGCCAGCTACCAGCCGGGCGCCACCCCTCCCTCCTTCGACAAGCAGTTCGTCCGCGACTGGGCCTCCGAGACCGGCTGGGACAAGAAGCCGCCGGCGCCGGAGCTGCCGGCCGACGTGGTCGAGCAGACCCGGGCCAAATACGTCGAGGCCTACGAGCGCGTCAGCGGCGAGACGTTCTGAGCGCCGATCCCGCGGTTCCTTTTGCACCGTATTCGTGCATAAGGAACCGCTAGATTGGCGCAGGTGAAGGCGCGCGTGCTGATCCGCCCCAAGGAGGGCATCCTCGACCCTCAGGGCAAGGCGGTCGAGCGGGCGCTGCCGGCGCTCGGCTTCGAGGGCATCGAGCACGTCCACGTCGGGCGCATGGTCGAGCTCGAGGCCGAGAGCCCGGAGCGGCTGGCCGAGCTCTGCGAGAAGCTGCTCGCCAACACGCTGATCGAGGACTACGAGATCCAGACTCTGTGATCTGGGGCGTCCTCCAGTTCCCCGGATCCTGCGACGAGCGGGACGCGCTGCGGGCCTGCGAGATCCACGGCGACGGGGCCCGGCTCGTCTGGCACGAAGACCGCGATCTCGACGGCGTCGACGGCGTCGTGGTCCCCGGCGGCTTCTCCTACGGCGACTACCTGCGGGCGGGCGCGATCGCGCGTTTCTCCCCGGCGATGGAGGCGGTCGCCGAGGCGGCCGCGGGCGGGATGCCGGTGTTGGGCATCTGCAACGGCTTCCAGGTCCTCTGCGAGGCGGGGCTGCTGCCCGGTGCGCTGCTGCGGAACGTCGAGCTGCGCTTTCGCTGCCACCAGGTCGAGTTGACCGAGGAGGGCACGGGCGAGCGGCTCTCGATCCCGGCCAAGCACGGCGAAGGGCGCTACTACGCGCCGGAGGAGATGCTCGACCAGCTGGAGACGAACGGTCAGGTCGCCTACCGCTACGCCGACGGCCACAACTCCAACGGCTCGGTGCGGGACATCGCCGGAGTGACCAACGAGCGCGGCAACGTGCTCGGCCTGATGCCGCACCCCGAGCACGCGGTCGATCCGCTGACGGGATCGACCGACGGGCTGCGGGTCTTCGAGCGGATGAGTCGGGGCGAGTTTGCAAACCATGGGTTGACAAAGTCGCCCCGCGCATGACCGTAGGCACGCCCAAATACCGCGAGCTTGGCCTCACCGACTCCGAGTACGAGCTGATCGTCGAGAAGCTGGGGCGCGAGCCGAACGACGTCGAGCTGGCGATGTTCAGCCTGCTCTGGTCCGAGCACTGCGCCTACAAGCACTCGCGCAAACTGCTGGGGCGGCTGCCGACCGAGGGGGAGCGGGTGGTGATGGGCCCGGGCGAGAACGCCGGCGCGGTCGACGTCGGCTCCGGCTACGCGGTCGCCTTCAAGGTCGAGTCCCACAACCACCCGAGCGCGGTCGAACCGTTCCAGGGCGCGGCCACCGGGGTCGGGGGAATCATGCGCGACGTCTTCGCGATCGGGGCGCGGCCGATCGCGCTCCTCGACAGCCTGCGCTTCGGCGAGCTCGACTCGGTCCGCTCGCGCCACCTGCTCGACGGCGCCGTGCGCGGGATCGGCCATTACGGCAACTCGATCGGGGTGGCGACTGTCGGCGGCGAGATCTACTTCGAGGAGCCCTACGAGCACAACTGCCTGGTCAACGCGATGTGCATCGGCTTCGCCAAGATCGAGGGCATGGTCCGGGCGGCGGCGGCCGGGCCGGGCAACTCGATCGTCCTGATGGGCGCCTCGACCGGGCGCGACGGGATCGGCGGCGCCTCGGTGCTGGCCTCGGCCGAGCTCGGCGAGGGCGACGAGGCGAAGCGGCCGACGGTGCAGATCGGCGACCCCTTCGAGGAGTCGAAGCTGCTCGAGTGCTGCCTGGAGCTGCTGGAGAAGGGCCTGCTGGTCTCGCTGCAGGACCTCGGGGCGGCCGGGCTGACCTCCTCGGCCGGGGAGATGGCGAGCGCCGGCGGAGTTGGGATCGACATCGAGGTCGCCGCGGTGCCGCTGCGCGAGGCCGACATGGAGCCCTTCGAGATCATGGTCTCCGAGTCCCAGGAGCGGATGCTGGCGGTGGTCGAGCCGGCGCGGGTCGAGGAGGTGCGGGCGATCTGCGAGAAGTGGCAGACCGGCTCGGCGGTGATCGGCACCGTGACCGAGGGTGGTCAGATCCGGATCCTGCGCGAAGGCGACGTCGTCGGCGAGATGCCGGTGGAGGCGCTGGTCGACGGCTGCCCCCTCTACGACCTCGACCCGGCCGAGCCGAGCGGGTGGATCTACGGCAATCGCGAGACGCTGGCGGCCGGGGCCAGCCCCGAGGAGGAGCTGCTGTCGCTGCTGGGCGCGCCGAGCATCGCCTCCAAGCGCTGGGCCTTCGAGCAGTACGACTCGATCGTCGGCTCCCGCACCGTGCGCCGGCCCGAGCAGGCCGACGCCGCGGTCCTGCAGCTGCCCGAGGCCGGCAACGCGATCGCGGTCTCGATCGACGGCAACGGCCGCCGCGTCGCCTGCGACCCCTACGAGGGGACGATCGAGGCGGTGCTCGAGTGCGCCCAGAACCTCGCCTGCGTCGGCGCCGAGCCGCTCGGGCTGACCAACTGCCTCAACTTCGGCAATCCGGAGAAGCCGGCCGGCGCCTGGCAGCTCGACCGCGCGGTCAGCGGCCTCGCCGACGCCTGCAACGCCCTCGGCGTCCCCGTGGTCGGCGGCAACGTCTCCCTCTACAACGAGGGGCCCGACGGCCCGATCTACCCGACCCCGGTGGTGGCGATGGTCGGCGAGCTGCCCGACCCGGCCCAGGTCGCCGGCGACGCCTTCGTCCGCGCGGGCGACGCGATCGGCCTGATCGGCCCGTTCGAACCGAGCCTCGCCGGATCGGAGCTGGCGAAGCAGCGGGGGGGCCTGAAGATGGGCCTGCCCCGTCCCGACGTCGCCGCCGCCATCGCCGCCTGCGAGACCGTCCGCGACGCGATCCGCGCCGGCAAGCTCTCCTCCGCCCACGACGTCTCCGACGGCGGCCTCGCAGTCGCCCTAGCCGAGTCGGCGATCGCCGGCGGCATCGGCTGCGACGTCAACATCGAACACCTGCGCGAGCGCGGCGCCCAGCCCGAGGAAGCCCTCTTCGGCGAGGGCCCCGGTGGCTTCGTCGTCAGCGGCAACCGCGCGACGCTCGAGGAGCTCGGCGCTGTCCTGTTAGGCGAGGTCGGCGGCGACGCGGTCAAGATCGGCGCCGGCGACCGCAGCCTCACCGTCAGCCTCGCCGAGGCCGAGCGCGCCTGGCGCTCGCTCGACCTGGCCTGACAAGAAATACGTTTAGGTCCCTTATCCGATCCGGAACCCGCCTATATGCTCGGCGCGGCTGACAGATCGAAAAGGGAGAGACAATGAGAAAACGTATTTGGATGGTGGCTTTGCTGGTCGTCGGTTTGGTATCCGCGATTGGGACCAGCAGCGCCTCGGCTGCTACTGAATTTGGCGACAACTGCATCGGAAACGAGGGGCTTGAATCGCCGGTGTCGCTCTTCGAGTTTTCGGCCACCGGTAATCCGCTACCGCCCACTGCACCCACTGCCGGCGTGATCACTAAGTGGAAGGTCAACCTTGTTCCCGCTCCGGTCACCATCCCAGTGACCATGAAGGTTCTGCGACAGACCGGGGCCACCACGGCCCTCGTGGTTGGCGAGGCCAACGGCAGCATCACGGGCGGCACCAATAGCTTCGATACCCGTATCCCTGTCGCCGCGGGCGATCATCTCTCCAGCTTCAGCTCTAGCGAAATCGGCACGATCATCTGCAAAGACCCCAGCGAAGCCCCAAGCCTGCTCGGGGGATTTGCGGGAAGCGGAGGTCCAGCGGGGTCGACCGTCGACTTCGTCACCGTTCCCGGGAAAGGAATTCGGGTTCCGCTTTACGCAACGTTGGAGCCCGACGCCGACAATGACGGCTTCGGCGACGAGACCCAGGACCAGTGCCCGCAGAACGCTGCCGTTCAGACCGCCTGCCCCCTGCCGGTGACCCTCTCGACCTTCAAGCAGGTTAAAAAGGGGTCGGTGACTGTGGTGGTCACGCCAAGCGCGGCGTCGACGGTTTCGGTCAAAGGCGTCGCCAACCTGGGCAAAGGCAAGAAAGCCAAGCTCAACGCCGGCACCCAGATCCTCAGCCCCGGCCTCCAGGGCAAATTCAAGCTCTTCTTCACGAAAAAGCTGAAGACGAAGCTGAAGGAATTGAGCCCTAAACAGAAGCTGACGCTGACGGTGACCGTCTCCGGAACCAATGTGACCGGTCCGCCGACGACGAAAACTCTGAAATTGAAACTCAAGGGCCAGGCAAAACCCTGAGCTTCTTTGGTTAGCAGCGTTGAAAGAGGCGGGCCTTCGGCCCGCCTCTTTTCGTCTCAGCGCTCCGCGTAGCTGACCGGCGCAGCCTCGCCGAGCTGGATAGACGCATCCGCCTGCGGCCGGCGCAGGGCGAGCGCGGCGACGCCTGAAACGACTGAGGCGAGTGCCGCGAAGAGGTAGGCGCTGTTGGAGACGTCGAGCGCCTCGGCAAGGCCGCCCGGTTCGCCGACGATGGCGATCAGGATCGCGGTGCCGAGGACGGCGCCGACCTGGCGGAAGGCGGCGTTGACGGCGCTTGCGGTGGCGAAGCGGTCGTCGGCGACGTCGCGGACGGCGGCCGAGCCGAGGGTCGGGAAGGCGAGGCCGATGCCGATTCCGGTGAGGATCGAGCCGGGCAGCCAGAGGCCGAGATAGTCGGGCTCGGCACCGGCTGAGCGGAGGACCAATGCGCCGGCGGCGAAGACGAGCGTCCCGGGGACGATCACCGCGCGGTGGCCGAAGCGGTCGGCGAGGCGGCCGGCCGGACCGGAGACGAGAGTCGTGGTTGCCGGGCCCGGCAAGGTGGCTAGTCCGGCGCTGATGATGCTGTAGCCCCAGACCGTGGTGAGGAAGAGGACGTTGCCGAGGATCAGCGAGAAGAAGGCGGCGGCGAAGAGCAGGGTGCCGAGGTTGCCGAGGCCGAAGGAGCGGTGGGCGAAGAGCGCCGGCTCGACGATCGGCCGGGGGTGGCGCAGGCTGCGGGCGACCACGACGCCGAGCAGGATCGCGGCGGCGACGAAGGCGGTGAGCGTGCCGGCGCCGGTCCAGCCCCAGTCATTGCCCTCGACGATCCCCAGCGTCACCGACGCCAGGCCGAGCGCCAGCATCAGCGCTCCCGGCAGGTCGGGAAGGCGGGTGTCGCGGAGTGCCTCGTGCGGCAGCAGTCGCCGGCCGGCGAGCAGCAGCGCGGCGCCGAGCGGCAGGTTGACGAGGAAGACCAGCCGCCAGCTCTCGAGTTCGACCAGGGCGGCGCCGAGGGTCGGGCCGGTTGCCGCCGCCGCGGCCGCCGCGGCGCCCCAGAGGCCGACTCCGGTCGCGCGCTTCTCGGACGGGAAGCTGTCGAGGACGATCGCCAGCGAGGTCGGCGCGATCGCCGCCGCCCCCGCCCCCTGCAGGACGCGGAAGCCGATCAGCGCCTCCAGCGAGGGCGCGACCGCGCAGAGCAGGCTGGCGAGGGTGAAGAGGCCGAGGCCCCAGAGGAAGACGCGCTTGTGGCCGAAGCGGTCGGCGAGGCCGCCGGCCGGGACCAGCAGCGCGGCGATGACGACGAAGTAGCCGTCGAGCACCCAGGAGAGCAGTCCCCGGCTCGCCTCCGGAAAGGAGGCGGAGATGTCCGGAAAGGCGATGTTGACGATCGTCGTGTCGAGGAAGACGAGGAAGGCGCCGGTGCAGGCGATGAGGACGCTCGCTCTATGACTCCGGTCATACATGACGGCGGCGACTATACTATGACCATGGGCATAACGCGAATTGCCAATGCCGAAACGGTCGTGCCGACGCGCCGCGATGGCCGCGACCGGCTGCTGAACGGCGCTCGCCGGCTGCTCGCCGAGAAGGGCTACGCCGGGATGGAGCTGCGCGACGTCGCCGCGCGCGGCAAGGCCCCCCGCGGCTCGATCTACCACCACTTCCCCGGCGGCAAGCGCCAGTTGGCGATCGAGGCGGCCGAACTCGAGGGGCGGGAGATCCGCGCCGCGATCGAAAGCTCACTCGCCGAGCTCGGCCTCGCCGAGACGCTCAGCACCTTCGGCGAGATGTTCCGCCGCCGGTTCGAGGACAAGCCCGAGCGGCTGGGGTGTCCCGTCGCCGCCGCCGCCCTGGCCCGCCCCGAGGACCCGGCGCTGGCCGCCGCCGCGACCGCCGCCTTCGAAAGCTGGGAAGCGCCGATCGCCGCCGCCCTGCGTGAGGAAGGCGTCGGCGAGGCGGAGGCGGAGTCCTTCGCCGGGCTCGTCGTCTCGACGATCGAGGGCGCCCTGATCCGCGCCCGCGCCGCCGGCGACCAGGCGCCGCTCGACTCCGCCGTCGCCGGCCTGCACCGGGCGCTCGAAGCGCTGCTCGCCGACGTTTAGACAAGACGCCTCGCGGGCAGCTTCTTCATGCACCCTGGGAGGTGGACGATGGAGGAGCGACTTTGACACCGGGCCGAGCGAAGCGAGCGTTGATCTGCCTCGCTGCCACGGTGCTGGCCGGGGTGGGCTTGGCCGCCTGCGGCGGCGGCTCGGACTCGTCGGGGACGCCCGAGCTCACCTTCTTCGTCGCGATCCAGCCGGGTGGGACGATCGAAAAAGTCTCCGAACGCTGCTCGGAAGAATCGAACGGCAAGTACACGATCACGCCGGAATTCCTCCCCACCGACGCCAGCCAGCAGCGCGAACAGCTGGTCCGCCGACTCGGCGCCGAGGACTCCTCGATCGACATCGTCGGCATGGACGTGATCTGGACCGGCGAGTTCGCCAATGCCGGTTGGGTCGAAGAGTGGACCGGGCCGCTGAAGAAGCAGGTCACCGAAAAGGTCTTCCCCAACGTGATCGAGACCGCCTCGTTCGAAAAGAAGCTCTACGCGGCGCCGTTCAACACCAACACCCAGCTGCTCTGGTATCGCAAAGACCTGGTCAAACAGCCGCCGAAAACGTGGGACGAAATGATCGAGATGGCGGAAGGACTGAAAGAAGCCGGCTCGATCCAGGTCCAGGCCAACCGCTATGAGGGCTACATGGTCTTCATCAATGCGCTGATCGAGAGCGCCGGCACCGAAATCCTCTCCGGGACCGAAGAAGTCGATCTCGAACAGGGGCCGACGGAAAATGCGCTGCAGGTGATCGGCAGGCTCGCGAACGGGGGCGCGGCTCCGCCGAGCCTCTCGACCTCCGACGAGGACACCGCCCGGCTCGGCTTCGAGGCCGGCGAATCGGCCTTCATGACCAACTACACCTTCGCCTACGGCAGCGCCCAGGAAGAAGCGCCGGAGATCGGCAAAGTGATGGGCTTCGCCCGCTTCCCACGGGTCGATGCCAGCAAGCCGAGCAAGCCGCCGCTCGGTGGCTTCAACCTCGCGGTCAGCTCCTACTCCAAGCACAAGGACGTCGCCTTCGAAGCGGCCGCCTGCCTGGCCAACGACACCAGCCAGAAAACCGCGGTCGAACTCGACGGGCTGCCCCCCTCGCGCTCCGACCTCTACAGCGACAAAGCCGTGACCAAGGCCTACCCCGGCTTCGCCGGGCTGGTCAAAGAATCGATCGAAGCCTCGGGCCCGCGGCCGACCACCCCCGCCTACCAGGACGTCACGCTCGCGGTCCAGCGTGCGCTGCACCCGCCGGACAAGATCGACGCCGAAGACACCGAATCGATCTATGACGAACTGAAGTCGAACGTCGAAGACGCCGTCAAGCGGGAAGGGCTGCTCTGATGACGGTCAACGCCCCGGCCAATCCCAACCCGCCGGAGGCCGCCCCCACCAAGGCGTCTTCGCGCACCCGCTCGGAGCGCAAACTGGCCTGGATGCTCTGCGCGCCGGCGGTTGTGGCGATGCTGCTCGTCACCGCCTACCCGATCGCCTACGCCGTCGTCCTCTCGCTGCAGAACGTCGATCTCCGCTTCCCCGAGGAAAACAGCTTCGCCGGGCTCTCCAACTACGCCACCGTCCTCACCTCGAGCCTCTGGTGGACCGACGTCTTCAACACCGTCTTCCTGATGGTCACCACGGTCGCGATCGAGCTGGTGCTGGGGATGGCGATCGCGCTGGTCATGCACCGGGCGATCTTCGGCCGCGGCGTCGTCCGCACCTCCGTCCTGATCCCCTACGGGATCATCACCGTGGTCGCCGCCTTCGCCTGGCAGTTCGCCTTCGCGCCGGAAACCGGGTTCGTCAACAACCTGCCGCTGATCTCCGACGAAATGGACTGGTTCGGCGGCCGCTTCAGCTCCTTCGCGGTGATCATCATGGCCGAGGTCTGGAAGACGACGCCGTTCATGGCCCTGCTGCTGCTCGCCGGGCTGGTGACGATCGACGACCAGCTCTACGAGGCGGCGCGGGTCGACGGCGCCAGTGCCTGGCAGCGGTTCACGCGGATCACCCTGCCGCTGATGAAGCCGGCGATCCTCGTCGCGCTGCTGTTCCGCACCCTCGACGCCTTCCGCGTCTTCGACACGATCTTCATCATGACCCGCGGCGCGCTGGAAACCGAATCGGTTTCGATCCTCGGCTACAACCAGCTGATCAGCCGCCTCAACCTCGGCCTCGGCTCGGCGGTCTCGGTGCTGATCTTCATCTGCGTCTTCCTCATCGCGCTGCTGTTCGTGCGCGGCTTCGGGGCCAAGCTCGACGAAGGACGACCGGGGGGCTGAGATGGAACACCGCGACGGCCGCGACTACGCCCTCTGGAGCATCGCCATCTTGCTGGTGGTGATCTTCGCGCTGATCCCGGTGCTCTGGCTGATCTCGATCTCGCTGAAGCCCCCGGCCGAGCTGGCCGACCAGCACTTCATCCCCTCCAGCATCTCCTTCGACAACTACAAGAGCCTGTTCGAAGGTGGGATCAGCGACAGCCCGTTCATCAAGCCGCTGATCAACTCGATTGGGATCGCGCTGATCACGACGGTGATCTCGATCGTCCTCGCCTCCTTCGCCGCCTACGCGATCGCCCGGCTCGAATTCCCCGGCAAGCGCCTGATCCTCGCCGGGGCGCTGGCAATCGCGATGTTCCCGCCGATCTCCACCGTCGGGCCGCTGTTCGACATGTGGCGGGCACTGCACCTCTACGACACCTGGCTGGGGCTGATCATCCCCTACCTGACCTTCTCGCTGCCGCTGGCGATCTACGTCCTCGTCGCCTTCTTCCGCGAGATCCCCTGGGAGCTCGAGCAGGCGGCCCAGGTTGACGGGGCGACGCCGTTCCAGGCGTTCACGAAAGTGATCGTGCCGCTGGCCGCGCCGGGCGTCTTCACCGCCGCGATCCTCGTCTTCATCTTCTGCTGGAACGACTTCCTCTTCGCGATCTCGCTGACCAGCTCGGACGCGTCGCGGACCGTTCCCGCCGCCCTCGCCTTCTTCACCGGCGAATCGTCGTTCACCGCGCCGACCGGCAGCATCGCCGCCGCCGCGGTTGTGGTGACGGTGCCGATCATCATCTTCGTCCTCATCTTCCAGCGCCGAATCGTCGCCGGGCTCACCGCCGGCGCCGTCAAGGGATAAAGGAGCCAACCGATGTCAGAGATAGTCCTCGACGGAGTCACCAAGACCTTTGCCGACG
>Ga0126313_10000438_pt1 | contig 19601 bp, 18 predicted proteins | sample Plot105A_FD_89954 | JGI IMG/M metagenome (GOLD analysis project Ga0126313, IMG submission 89954) | Serpentine soil microbial communities from UC McLaughlin Reserve, CA, USA - Plot105A | ecosystem: Environmental > Terrestrial > Soil > Grasslands | place: USA: UC McLaughlin Reserve, Lake County...
CGTCGTCGCCTCGGTCGTCGTCGCCTCGGTCGTCGTCGCCTCGGTCGTCGCCTCGGTCGTCGTCTCTTCGGTCGTCGCCTCGGTCGTCGTCTCTTCGGTCGTCGTCGTCGAGGTCAGGCAGAAGGCGACATCGCTGATGGCCTGGCCGTTGCCGTTGACCGACGGCCCCGGAGAGCTCGAGAAGTCGTTCCCGACCTTGATGACGATGAGGTCGTAGTCAGGGTCAGTGCTCACGACCGTGATCGACTCGACCTCGCCGTCGCTGTCGAGCACTACCGTGAGGACCGCCGTGAACGCGACTCCGTCGTTCGTCGTTCCCGTGTATGTGTGGGTGCCTGCCTCGAGAACGCCTGCGTCCTCGATCTTGAAGTAGTCACCGGTGCAGAGCCCGGACTTGTCGTCACCGGACGGACCGAGGGGGATCGTATGCTCCGCGAGCGCGGCACCTCCCCAGGTGAGCGTCATCGCGAGGGTGAGCGTCATCGCGAGGGCGGCGATGAGCGCGAAGAGGCGGTTGGGCTTCATGGGGATCCCTGTCTCTCCCTGTACAGTCGGCGATGGATCACACCCGGTACTGGGGCTCGGGGAGGTAGAAAGTACTAAGCGCGCCCCGGGATGCCTAGCCCAGCGAGACGACTGGTATGGACCTGCAACGCGATGTGCTGGACCAGACCGGTCTGCGCGACGACTCCGTCGCGCGACCCCTCCTGCGCCCGGGCGGTCCCGTCGGCCGCCCGTATCATGGCTCCCCGCCGACCTGCCCGAGGATTGACCCGTGACGACCGCCGCGAAGCCCGCGACACCTGCCGCGATCCGGACCAGGGTGCGCTCGGCCGTCGAGGACGCATGGCGAGCGACGGTGGCATCGGGCGCGATGGGCCCGATCGAGGGCGATGCCGTTGCGCCGGACGTGGAGGTCGAGCGCCCGGCGAACGCCGCCTTCGGTGACCTTGCCACGAATCTGGCGATGAAGCTCGCCCGGCCGCTCCGTCGCGCTCCGCTCGACATCGCCGAGTCGCTCGCCGTGGCGCTCGCTCCCGGATCGGACAACCCGCTCGTAGCGTCTGCCGAGGTCGCGCGCCCCGGGTTCGTGAACCTGCGGATCGCCGACGCCGCGTACGAGGAGGTCGTCGCCGGAATCCTCGCCGCGCCCGATGCGTGGGGGCGGATCCCGGCCGTGAACCCCCGGAACGTCAACGTCGAGTTCGTCTCGGCGAACCCGACGGGGCCGCTCACCGTCGGCAACGCGCGCGGCGCATTCGTGGGTGACCTCCTGTGCCGCATCCTCGAGGCGGGCGGACAGACGGTGACGCGCGAGTACTACTTCAACGACTCGGGCGCGCAGGTGACCCACCTGGGCGAGTCCGTGGTCGCCGTCCGGCGAGGCGAGCCGGTGCCGGACGACGGTTACAGGGGCGCATACGTCGAGGTCCTGGCCCGTGAGCTGCCCGACGACGTCTGGGCCGCGGCGACGGCGGACGACGCCCGGAGCGGCGAGATCGTCGGGTCGTGGGCCAGCAGTCGCGTTCGCGAGGGGATCGAGGCGTCGCTCGCCCGGCTGGGTGTGCAGTTCGACGTGTGGAAGAGCGAGGCGTCGCTCCACGAGGACGGCTGGGTCGCGCGCGCGGTGGAGCGGCTCCGCGACGCGGGGCACGTCTACGAACTGGACGGGGCCGTGTGGTTCCGATCGACGGCGTTCGGCGACGACAAGGACCGCGTGATCTACCGCTCCGACGGGCGACCGACCTACTTCGCCGCCGACATCGGCTACGTCACCGAGAAGTTCAGCCGCGGCTTCGATCACCTCATCTACATCTGGGGCGTGGACCACCACGGGACGATCGCGCGGAACAGGAACGCGGCAAAGGCGATGGGCTACGACCCCGATCACTACCAGGTGCTGCTGATCGGGTGGGTCCGCTTCGTCGTGGACGGCGAGGAGGTGTCGATGTCGAAGCGTGCCGGCACGTTCGTGACGCTCGATGACCTGCTCGACGCCGTCGGCACCGACGCGGCTCGCTGGTTCTTCGCGTCACGCGCCGCGCACGTCGCCTTCGACTTCGACATCCAGCAGGCGAAGGCGCAGTCGTCGGAGAACCCCGTCTACTACGTCCAGTACGCGCATGCCCGGATCGCCTCGATCCTGCGCAAGGCAGCGGATGCGGGCCTCTCGCCTGCGAACGACGTGACGGGTCTGCTGACCGGCGAGCCCGAGGCGGCGCTCGTCCGCGTCCTCGCGCGCCTGCCCGAGGTGGTCGAGGACGCCGTGGTCGCCGAGGAGACGCAGGGGATCACCGCGTACGCAACGGAGCTCGCGACGCAGTTCCACGCGTTCTACCGGGACGCGCGGGTCGTGGACCCCGGCGAGCCCGAGCGTTCCGCGAAGCGCCTCGCGCTGGCCCGAGCGACCCAGGTGACCCTCGCGAATGCCCTGGGGCTGCTTGGAATCTCGGCGCCGGAGTCGATGTAGGGGCGAAACCGCCTCAGCCGGCGAGACCGAGGACGTTCGAGACGCGACCGAGCGTGTCCGCGTCGTTGGCGCTGATGACCACGACGCGATCCGGCGCCGGGGTCAGGACGGCCGCCGCACGCCCGACGCCCTCGAGCTTCGCGACGTAGTCCCCGAGTGCTGCAGCGAACGCCGAGGCGTCGGCCTCCGTGTCCCACCGCGTGTCGATCACGGCGGCGTTCGCGCCGTCCGGACCCGTGACCCACGCGACCCGGTCGCCGCCCCACCCCGCGGCAGCCTCGTCGGCATCCGCGGCCTGCGCCGCGTCCGCGAGGAGCGTCCGGACCTGGAACTCGCCGAGCGTGTCCTCGAGCGCGACCGTCCAGCCCTCACCGAGCGTGGCGGCGAAGTCGTCCGGAAAGGACACCGCGACGGCGGGCTCCCGCGACGCGAGCTTCTCGGGATGGATCACCTGCTCGGTGGTGTCGGGCGGGTTGGCGTACAGCTGGTCGACCCCGCCGAAGCTGCCCGCCTGCTGGAACGCCGCGAGGTTCATGGTGAGCCCGCTCGTGTAGGGAAACAGGAGGGCGTCCTTGAGGATGGCCGGCATTCGGGCGAGCACCGCCTCGGATGCAGGATCGACGCTCCCGGCTACCTGGCCCAGCTCCTGGGGCGTGAGGTGCTGCTGCGCCCACAGCGACATGAGGAGTGTGGCGTCGCCCTCGACGAGCGTGCTTCGCGCCAATGAGCGGTCGCCCTGGTCCTTCGCATCCCCGACGACGTCGCCCAGCGTGAACTTCTGGTCCTGGAGCGCGTGCGTGTACTCATGCGCGTACGTGATCTTCTCGGCGGGGCCGATCTCGCCCGTGGTGGTGACCACGTACATCTTCTTCGTCTCGTCGTCGTACAGGCCCGCGACCTGGCTCGTGAGCAGCTCGATGTACAGGTCCTTGAGCGACGCGTCCTGCGGCATCAGGCCGAGCGCCTTGTACAGGCCCTCGGTGCCGGCGACGAGCTCCGGAGGGTTGTCCTTGCTGAACCCTTCGGCGATGTAGGCGCACAGCCCCGGCTTGTCGAACACGCCCCGCTCGACGGGGGTCGTGGCGGTGATCCCGCGAAGCTGGGTGACCTGCGCCTCGATCTCGGAGTAGAGGGCCGCGTTGGGATCGTCGGTGTCAGGCGCCGGCGAGCCGGGCGACGCCTGCGCTTCGGCGGGCTCGCACTGCGTTGTTGCGTCCGCAGACGGAGACGCGGCAGGCGACGCGGGCGACGCTGACGGGAGCGCGCTCCCGGCCGGTGACGGCGAGACGCCCGAGGATGGGGACGGGACGGGTGTCGGCGTCGTGGAGCCGCATGCGGCGACCAGCAGCGCGATGACCAGCGCGACAAGGCCCCCGGATCGGTGCAGCGGAGTCGTCATCGCGGTGGAGTGTGCCATGTCGGCCGGACGCGACTCGATCAGCCCGAGGACGGCCGGGCGAGATGTGCGTTTCTTAATCGTTCCGGGGCTCGGGGGTGAATCGAGACGAGCCTAAGGTTCCTCTCGGAACATCCCCTCAGTTCCATCCTCCCTCCCTCGGGCCGGAGGTGCCGATTGGGCAGGCACCTCCGGTCCTTTCCGTTAAGCGGGCCACCCTACAATCGGGGCATGGAGCTCTCCTGGTACGGGCGGACGTGCATCCGGCTTCGCGGACGCGACGCGGTCGTCGTCAACGACCCCTATCCGTCGATCGTCGGGCCGACGGGCCGCGGCATCACCGGCGACGTGGTGACGTTCAGCCACCCCGACGACAACCAGCCGCCGAAGAAGGCGACCAAGCTGTCCCGCGACGGCGGCACCGCGATCCCGACCAGCCTGGAACCCGCCTTCGTGCTCGATGGCCCCGGCGAGTACGAGGTCCACGATGTCCTGCTGACCGGCGTACGCACCTACCGTGACGGCGCGAAGGGATCCGAGCGTGGCCGCCAGACGGCGTTCGTCACCGAGCTCGACGGGATCCACACGATCCACCTCGGCGACATCGGGCACGAGCTGACCGAGGAGAAGCTGGCGGACATCGGTCACGTCGAGGTCGTGTGCGTACCGATCGGCGGGGCGCTGACCGCAACCACGGCAGCCGCGCTCGTCGCGCAGCTGGACCCAAAGATCGTCGTCCCGATGCCGGTGTGCGAGGACGAGGCGGCGTGCGAGGACGCGATCAAGCTGTTCCTCCACGAGATGGGCGCGGAGCCGGTCGTGCAGCCCAAGCTGCAGATCATGCCGTCGAGCCTGCCCGCCGAGACCACGACGGTCATGCTCGAGTCGCGCGGGAAGGTGTAGGGACGCGTCCGGTCAGTCGGCGCGCCGGTACACGATCCGCCCGCGCTTGACGACGACGTCGACCAGGTCCGCGCCCACCCAGTACGGCAGCTCGCCCACCGTCCGGGCGCGCCAGATCACGGCGTCGCCCAGCTTGCCGGCCTCGAGCGCTCCAGCGGTGTCCCCGATGCCGGCGGCGTACGCCGCGTTGACTGTGACCGCGGCGAGCGCCTCGGCCGGCGACAGGCGCATCTCGAGGCACGCGACGGTCATCACCAGGGGCAGGTTGGGGTTGGGCGAGGTACCCGGGTTGAAATCCGTGCCGAGCGCGACCGGCACGCCGGCATCGATCAGCCGGCGGGCGGGCGCCGCATCGTCGGCCATGAGGAACCACGTCGTGCCCGGCAGGAGCGTCGCGACCGTCGGATGCTCCGTGTCGGCTGCGGCGGCGAGCGCCGCGATCCCCAGCTCGGACGGCACGTGGAGGTGGTCGGCGGACAGCGCCCCGATCGCGGCGGCAAGCTCGGCTCCGCCGGACGGGGCGAGCTCGTCGGCGTGGAGCCGCGCGGCCATGCCGAAGCCGGCAGCCGCCTCGAGGATCCGGCGGCTCTGCTCGGCGCTGAACACGCCCTGCTCGCAGAACACGTCGCACGAGACCGCGCGGCCCTGGGCGGCAACCCCGGGCAGCTGCTCCTCGATGACGCTCCGCACGTATGCCTCGGTCCCGCCTGGACGAGCGCGGAACTCGGGTGGGACGGCGTGCGCGCCGAGGAACGTCGGCAGGACATCGATCGGGCCCTCGCGACCGAGCTCGTGCGCGACGGCGAGCAGGCGCAGCTCGGTGGGGAGGTCGAGGCCATAGCCGGACTTCGCCTCGACCGAGGTCACGCCGTGGCGGAGCATCTCGTCGAGCCAGCGCCGACCGTGCGCCGCGAGCTCGTCCTCGGAGGCCTGACGGGTCGCCGCGACCGTCGAGAGGATGCCGCCGCCGGCGGCGAGGATCTCGAGATACCCGGCACCGCCCTGGCGGAGGACGAGCTCGGTCTCGCGCGTGCCCGCGAACAGGAGGTGCGTGTGTGGGTCGACGAGCCCGGGCGTCACGACGCCGCCGCCGGCATCGAGGCGGGCGAACCGGGCGAGTGGCATGCCGTGACGCTCGAGTCCAGCCTCAACCTCGTCGCGAGGACCCACCGAGACGACTCGCCCGTCCCAGATCGCGACCACCGGGGCGTCCCGGGACCCGGGCCCGCCGACGGGCGCCGCGTCGAGCAGCGCGAGGTCGCCCTGCGCCGGGCCGCGCCGAATCCCGCCTGCAAGGGTCGCGACCTGCGACGCCCCGTGGATCAGGAGGCCCGGGGCATCGCCACTCGATCGACCGCCTTCGATGAGGCGGAGCGTCACCCGGTGCCGCCGGGGGCGTCGTCGCGCGCGGCGGCGAGGCGCAGCTCGAGCGCCATCAGCGGATCGAAGTCGCGCAGCCGGATCGCGTCGGCTGCCGCGGCCAGACGCGTGCGGTCGTCGGCGTCCCGGGGAGCGCCGGCATGATCGGCGACGTCGAGCAGCGCGGCGAGAGGCGCGAGCCCGATGAGCTCCGATTCCGCCGCGCGGATGCCGTCTTCGGCGGCGAGCTCGCCGACAACGTCCCACGCGTGCCAGATCGGCGTCGTCCGGAAGTCGAGCAGGTTCATCGACACCTGCGCGCGGACGGGGTGGCCCCGCTCCGGCTCCTCGACCCGGAACCCGTTGGCCTGGACGCGGGGCAGCCCGCCGCCCGACTCGCGCACGCGGCGAGCGATCCGTTTCGCGAGCTCGACGTCGTCGCTGTCCAGGTTGATGTTCCACGCGATGAGGAACGGTCGTGCCCCGACGGCAACGGCTCCGAACCGCGGGTGCATCCGTGCCGGGCCGAAGTCTGGCTGGCGCCCGTTCTGGCCGATCTCGGCCTTGAGGCCCTCGTACTGGCCGCGGCGGACGTCCGCCAGCTTGACCCGGTCGGCGCGTGTCGCGGCTCGCGCGTAGAGGTAGACGGGCAGGTCCCAGCGGCGCGAGATCCGCGACCCGAACTCGCGGGCAAGCTCGACACAGGCATCCATCGTCGTGTCGCCGAGGGGCACGAACGGGATGACGTCGACCGCGCCGATCCGCGGGTGCTCGCCCATGTGCTCGTCCATCGCGAGCTCGTCGATCGACGCGCCGACGAGGCGCTCGAGCCCGGCGGTCACCGCGTCGTGCTCCCCGGCGACCGTGAACACCGAGCGGTTGTGGCTCGCATCCGACGTCCGATCGAGGAGGAACACGCCCGGAACGGAGGTCAGCGCGGTCGCGAGGCGCTCGACGACGTCCGGCCGCCGGCCTTCGGAGACGTTGGGCACGCTTTCCACGAGCACGTCCCGATGCTACAGAGGCACGGCGTCGGCGGTGGGCCGGCCGTGTGCGGCCCCGGCCGAGTCCGGGCCGAGCCAGTGCCGCGGAGAGCGGCAGGACGGATCCGCGGTGCCCAGCGGCGGACCGTAGACTCGGCGGTCCATGGACCGACAGCGCCCGAGCCTCCTCCGCCATCCCGACTTCCTCAAGCTGTGGACGGCGGAGACGATCTCCGTCTTCGGCAGCGCGATCACGCAGCTCGCGCTGCCGCTGATCGCGGCAACGACGCTCGACGTGACCCCGTTCGAGTTCGGGCTGCTCACGACGATCGAGTTCCTGCCGTTCATCCTGTTCAGCCTGCCGGCGGGCGTGTGGGTCGACCGTCTCCGTCGCCGCCCGATCCTCATCGCCGGCGACCTGGGCCGCGCGATCGCGATCGCCTCGATCCCGGTCGCTTTCGCGTTCGACGCCCTGACGATCTGGCAGCTGTACGTCGTCGGGTTCGTCAACGGCATCCTCACCGTCTTCTTCGACGTCGCGTACCAGAGCTACCTGCCGAGCGTCGTCGAGCGCGACCAGCTCGTCGACGGCAACTCGAAGCTCGAGATCACCCGGAGTGCCTCGCAGATCCTCGGGCCCGGGTTGGCGGGCATCCTCATCGGCGCGTTCCGCGCGCCGTTCGCCATGGTCCTCGACGCGGTCAGCTATGTCGTGTCTGCCCTGTTCCTCACCTGGATCCGCCGGCCCGAGCCGCCGATCGAGGTGCACGACACGGTCGCGGACGGCCCGAAGCCGTCGATGCGCCAGGAGGTCTCGATCGGGCTGCGATACGTGCTCGGCCACCGATGGCTGAGGAACATCGCGGCGACGACCGGCACCTCGAACTTCTTCGGCAACGTCGTCAACGCGATCCTGATCCTGTACCTCACCGACGAGCGCGGGCTCGGGCCCGAGGCGATCGGGTTCGCGTTCTCCGTGGCGTCGGTCGGCTTCCTCGTCGGTGCCCTGACGACGAACCGGTTGACCGAGCGGCTCGGGGTGGGGCGGATGCTCGTGCTCACCGCGGTCGGGTTCAGCCTGTCCAACCTGCCGATCGCGTTTGCGCCCGATGCGCTGATCTGGCCGGCCCTCGCCGTCAGCGGGCTCGTAGGGGGGTTCTGCAGCACCGGCTGGAACATCAACCAGGTCTCGCTCCGCCAGGCGATCACCCCGCCTCGGATGCAGGGCCGGATGAACGCCACCATGCGGTTCATCGTCTGGGGCACGATCCCACTCGGCGCGATCCTCGGCGGTGCGCTCGGGAGCCTGATCGGCCTGCACGCGACCATCGTCGTCGGCGCGATCGGCGGGCTGCTCGCGTTCATCCCGGTGACCCTGTCCAGCGTGCGCACGCTCGTGACGATGCCCGAGCCGGTGGACGACGACGCAGCGCCGGCGAGCCTCTCCGCCTGAAACCGGGCACGCCCGGGTCGATCGAGCGGTCAGATCCCGAGCATCGGGACCCGGACGCCACGGTCCCGGGCGACCTCGGCCGCACGCTCGTAGCCCGCATCGACGTGGCGGACCACGCCCATGCCGGGGTCGGTCGTGAGGACCCGCTCGATCTTCTTCGCCGCGAGCGGCGTGCCGTCGGCGACCACCACCATCCCGGCATGCTGGCTGTAGCCGATCCCCACGCCACCGCCGTGGTGGATCGAGACCCACGTCGCGCCGGCGGCGATGTTCACCATCGCGTTGAGCAGCGGCCAGTCGGCGACGGCGTCCGTGCCGTCGGCCATGGCCTCGGTCTCGCGGTTGGGTGACGCGACCGAGCCGGAGTCGAGGTGGTCCCGGCCGATGACGATCGGCGCCCGCACCTCGCCGGCGGAGACGAGCCGGTTGAACTCGAGACCCGCCTTCGCCCGCTCCCCGTAGCCCAGCCAGCAGATCCGGGCAGGCAGCCCCTGGAACGGCACCTTTGCCTCGGCCATCTCGAGCCACCGGCGGAGGCCCGCGTCGTCCGGAAACAGCTCGAGGATGGCGCGATCCGTGCGCCTGATGTCCTCCGGGTCCCCGGACAGGGCCGCCCAGCGAAACGGGCCACGTCCCTCGCAGAACTGGGGACGGATGAACGCGGGGACGAAGCCCGGGTAGTCGAACGCATGCTCGACCCCCGCCTCCTGTGCCTGCGCTCGCAGGTTGTTCCCGTAGTCGAACACGACCGCGCCGGCATCCTGGAACGCGAGCATCGCCCGGACATGGTCCGCCATGGCCCGCTTCGAGCGCGCCTCGTACACCCCGGGCTCGGCCGCGCGGAGCGAGATGGCGTCGGCGAGCGACATCTCCGCCGGCACGTACCCGCCGAGGGCGTCGTGCGCCGAGGTCTGGTCGGTCACGACGTCGAACCGCTCGCCGGCCTTCGCCCAACCGGGCTCGATCTCCGCGGCGTTGCCGACAAGCGCGATCGACCTCGCCTCGCCGGCCGCGGCCGACGCACGGGCGATCGCAAGCGCCTCCGACGGATCGTGCGTGATCGCGTCCACGTAGCCGATCTCGAGGCGGCGCCGCGCACGGACCTCGTCGACCTCGATCGCGAGGCAGACGCCCTCGTTCATCGTGACCGCGAGCGGCTGCGCGCCGCCCATTCCGCCCAGCCCCGCCGTGAGCGTGACCGTGCCGCGGAGCGTCCCGCCGAAGTGCCGTCGTGCGAGCTCCGCGAACGTCTCGTACGTGCCTTGGAGGATCCCCTGCGTGCCGATGTAGATCCACGACCCAGCGGTCATCTGGCCGTACATCATCAGCCCCTGCCGCTCGAGCTCCCGGAAGTGCTCCCAGGTCGCCCACTTCCCGACGAGGTTCGAGTTGGCGATGAGCACGCGCGGCGCCCACTCGTGGGTCCGGAACACCGCGACGGGCTTGCCCGACTGCACGAGCAGGGTCTCGTCGTCCTCGAGCCGGCGGAGCTCGCGGACGATCGCGTCGAACGCGTCCCACGACCTCGCCGCGCGACCGGTTCCGCCGTACACGACGAGGTGGTCGGGGTCCTCGGCGACCTCGGGATCGAGGTTGTTCATGAGCATCCGCAGGACCGCTTCCTGCTGCCATCCCCGCGTGGACAGCTGCGTGCCCCGCGGGGCACGGACGGGACGCGGGCCCGAGACGGGTGCGCCTGGTGTCTGCGTCGTCATCGCGCCCGAGTCTACGCGTGCGGCCAATTCACGGTCCCGGGCCCCCCGCGACGTCCGTCCGATCAGGGACGGAGGCCGGCCATGAGCTGCTCCCCGAACCGGCCCTCGCCGATCGAGAACAGCGAGACGATGACGTTCCGCCCCGGGATCGAGGCGTGGTACACGGTGAGCCCGCCGGCACACCTGCTGATGTAGACGGTCCGGCCGCTGATCGTCGTCTCCGCGTTCGTCGCGACGCCGCCCGCCTGCGCGCACGCACCCTCGTTGTACGTCTCGCGCCAGTCGGCGAAGAACGTGTCGTCGAGGACACCGGCGCGGATCTGCGCGACGACGCCGGACGCGAGGTCGGTTGGCGTGGTGACGACCGCGAACGCCGCGCGCTCTGCGTGCTCGGCGAATGCGTCGTCCCGCACCGCCTCGTCGAACGAGGTCTCCTCGGCCAGGACCGGGGTGTCCTCGACCTCGGCCGGGAGGATCGCCAGGAGGCTGTCGTCGCGCACGACGGTCTCGAGCGATGTCCCGGCGGCGCCGCTCGCCGTGGCGCCTGCGCGTTGGACGGGAGACGCCGTCGGCGCAGGCGCGTCACTCGCTGCCTGGCCGGCCGGCGAAGCCGCGGGTACGGGCTGATCAGTCGCTGTCGGAACAGGGGTCGGGCTGCACCTCGCGACAACGAGCGCGAGCGCGGCGACGCCGAGGAACGGAACGGCCGCGGCGCGGCCCCTCATTCGAGCTCGCGACGCATGACGGGGAAGCGGTCGTCGGGTGCCGCCATGACGAACCTGAGCCCTTCCCAGAACGCGGGCGTCGCCGCGCTCGTCGCGTCCTCGCGCGCGCCGCGCTCGGGATACGTCTCCACGGCCGCGAAGCCACGGCCCGCGAGGTCGTCGCACACCGCCTCGACGAGCGTCGCGGCCAGCCCCCGGTCCCGCGCGTCCCGGGTCGTGGCGATGCACGTGATCACCGCAGGCAGCGGCGAGTCCGGCAGCCGTGGATACAGCTCGCGCGCGCGGAGGGCGCGCGGGTACGCCGACAGCGGTCCGAACTGCGTGTAGGCGGCCGGCTCGTCGTCCTCGAGCAGCACCTTGGCGTACGAGCCGAAGACGGCAAGCCCCCGGGCGAGGAGGCGCAGCTTCGGCGGCGCGTCGGTCGAGACGCTCGGGCGGGTCTTGGGCGCCGGCGCAAACGGATTGAAGGCGGGCTCGTCGTCGCCCGTCGCGAACGGGTTGAACGCCGCCTTGCGCGCCGGCGCAAACGGGTTCGCCACCGGCTCGTCCGCGGGCTCGTCCCCGAACGGGTTGCGGGTTGTGGTGCGGGTCGCGGCGGCTGGCGCCGCCGGAGCGGCACCGGGAAGCCACGAGGCGCGCGCGGCCTTCGAGCCGCGGTCGGCATCCTCCCAGTAGTCGCACGACCGATGGTCAAACCCGCCGTCCGCGCACGGCGGGAGGAGCCGGAACGTGGCGTCGTCGGTGACGTCGACGATCCGGATGGCCATCGCCGCAGTCTACGGGAGGTCGCGCCCGATCCGGCGCTGAGGCATGCCACCGCGACGTCGACGTCCGGCCGGGCGCCTCAGCGCGGGAGGTCGGCGAGGTCGGCGAGGGCACCCACGCTGACGAGCCGCAGGACGGCCGCCATGTCGGGGCCCGGTTCGCGGTCGCCATCGAGGACCGGGACGACCTCACGGATCCTGCGATGGGCCTCTGCGACGCCCGCTCCGGGCGCGGGCGCCGCGCCGCTGTCTCGAGCGAGCGCCCGCAGTCGCAGGTCGAGGGCCTGGGCCCCGGCGAGCAGCTCGATCGCGACGATCTGCTGGACGTGCCCGAGCACCGTGCGGGCGTGGCGCGCGGCCGTCGCTCCCATCGACACGTGGTCCTCCTGATTGGCGGAGGTCGGGATCGAGTCGGCGGTCGACGGGTGCGCCAAGACCTTATTTTCGGACGCGAGCGCCGCGGCGGTGTACTGGACGATCATCAGCCCGCTGTTCCGCCCCGGATCGGGCGTGAGGAACGCCGGCAGCCCGCCGTTCAGCCGCGGGTCCACGAGCAGGGCCGTCCGCCGCTCCGAGATCGACCCGAGCTCCGCCAGGGCGAGCTTCGCGAAGTCGAGTGCGAGCGCGATCGGCTCCCCATGGAAGTTGCCGCCGCTGATCACCAGCCCCCCGCCCGTCGCGATGGCGTCGGTCGGGACCTCGCCGCCGGACGGGAACACGAGCGGGTTGTCGGTCGCCGAGTTGAGCTCGATGTCGAGGACGCGGCGCAGGTGGTCGAACGCGTCCCGCGCGGCGCCATGGACCTGCGGCACGCAACGCAGCGAGTACGGGTCCTGGACCTTGTGCGAGGACGCGTGATGGGCAGCCTGCAGGCCGGAGTCGCGCAGCAGGTGCCGCAGCTCGGCCGCGACCGCGAGCTGCCCGGGATGCGGACGCGCCAGCTGGTACGGGGCCGCATAGGCGACCTCGGTTCCGAGCATCGCCTCGACGGACATGGCGGCCGCGACCGAGGCCGTCCGAGCGAGACGGTCCGCGTCCGCAAGGAGCAGGGCGCCGAGCGCAGACATCAGCTGCGTCCCGTTGAGCAGCGCGAGGCCTTCCTTCGGCTCGAGCGCGAGCGGCTCGAGACCGTGCTCCCGTAGCGCGACGAGCGCGGGCACGACCTGGCCACCGGCCTCGACGTGGCCGCGCCCGACCAGCGGCAGCGCGAGATGGGCGAGCGGGGCGAGATCGCCGGAGGCGCCGACGCTCCCCTGCTCGGGCACGACCGGATGGATGCCGAGCTCCAGGAATGCGCAGATCCGGTCCACGAGCAGGGGCCGGCAGCCCGAATGGCCGAGCGCGAGCGTGTTGGCCCGGAGGAGGAGCATCGCGCGGACGACCTCGCGCGGAAACGCTCGCCCGACACCCGCCGCGTGCGAGGCGAGCAGGTTCTCCTGGAGCGCGGTAGCGTCCTCCGCCGGGATGAACGTCGTCGCCAGGTCGCCGAACCCGGTGGTCACGCCGTATACGACCTCGCCGCGCTCGACGAGGGCGCCGATCACGTCCCGCGCCTCCTGCATGCGCCCGCGCGCGTCGACGTCAAGCCTCGCCCGTGCCCCGTGCCGCGCCACGGCTTCGACGTCGGCGACCGTGAGGTCCGCGCCGGTCAGCACGAGGAGGTCGTCACCGCGCCTCGAGACCGACCGGTCTGGTACGAATTGGGCATCGGTCACGCGACCGAGCATAGGCTACCCTTCCGCCCGTGTTCGACTTCCTGAACGGTCCGGTCCGGGACCTCGTGACCGCGATCTACGAGGCCGTCGGATACGTCGGCGTCGCCCTGTGGGTCGCGATCGAGAGCGTCGTCATCCCGATCCCGTCCGAGCTCGTGCTCCCGTTCGCGGGCTTCCTCGCCGCGGACCCGTCCTCGGTTGAACCCCTCACCGGGCGGCCATGGACGATCCCGCTCCTCGTCGCGGCGGCGACGGTCGGGTCGCTGGCCGGGGCCCTCGTCGCCTATGCGATCGGCTATTACGGCGGTCGACCCGCGTTGCTGCGGTGGGGTGGCTACGTCCGCTTCACCGAGCGCGACCTGGACCGGACTGAGTCGTTCTTCGTCCGGTGGGGCGCCGCGGCGAGCTTCCTCGGCCGGATGGTCCCAGTCGTCCGGTCGCTCGTGTCGTTCGGCGCCGGCGTCGGACGCATGCCGCTGGCGCCGTTCATGCTGTTCACCGTGCTCGGCTCGATCCCCTGGAACCTCGCCCTCGTGCTCGGCGGGTACGCCCTGGGCGAGCACTGGGCGGCCGTCGAGGAGGTCCTCGCGAGATACGAGTACGTCGCAATCGCGGCCCTCGCGCTCGTCGCGCTCGGGTGGGTCTGGCTGCGGTTCGTGAAGCCGCGGCTCGGCCCCCCGGAGATGGCCGACTGACCGGTGCTCGCGTTCATCGACGAGATCGTCATCCCGTTCCTCCAGCAGCTGTACGGAGCGCTCGGGTACCTCGGCGTCGGGCTCGCGATGGCGATCGAATCGGCGATGGTTCCCCTTCCCTCGGAGCTCATCCTCCCGTTCGCCGGGTTCATGGTGTCGGACCCGACCCAGATCGAGCCGATCACGGGTCAGCCGTGGAACTTCTGGATCGTCGTCATCGTGGCGACGATCGGGAACACGCTCGGGTCCCTCGTCGCGTACGGGATCGGGGCGTGGGGCGGCCGCCCGTTCCTCGAGCGCTACGGGCGATACCTGCTGATCCGCGAGCACGAGATCGAGGCCGCCGACCGGTTCTTCGAGAAGTACGGTGCCGCGACCGTCTTCTTCGGCAGGCTCCTGCCCATCGTCCGTACGTTCATCTCGTTCCCGGCCGGCGTGACGCGGATGCCGCTCGGGAAGTTCATCATCTACTCGACCGCCGGTGCGCTCCCATGGTCCATCGCGCTCGTGTACGCCGGTGTCGTCCTCGGCGAGAACTGGGTCGAGATCCGGGAGATGCTGAAGCCGTTCGACCTTTTGATCGCGGTGCTCGTCGGGCTCCTGTTCATCGGCCTGCTCTGGTGGCGGCTCGGCATGCCGGGACGCCCGAAACGGGCCGTGGGCGGCGCGGATCCCGGCAGCACGCGCGCGGATCCCGGCGCGTAGGCGGAGCCGCTGCTTCCTGAGCGGAGCCGCGCTACTCCCAGGGCAGGGTGTCGGGACCTCGAAGGTGGCCGAGGTCGTTGCCCACGATGAGCTTCGCGTCCGACGGCCCTTCGCCATCCTCCCAGCGCAGCACCGTCAGGTTTGCCTGCCCCTGCACGAAGCGTTTCCGGTAGTCGCGGACATCAGTGCCGAGGGCGACACAGAGGAGCACCCGGTTCGTCGAGCTGTGCCCGACGGCGAGCACGGGGCGATCGGCCGGGGCGGGAGCCGGGCCTCCGGGCGCGGTCGCGGCCCGAAACGATGCCTTGGCATGCCACGCCCGGTGCTCCTCGATGAGGTCGTCGAGGAACGACCGGACCCGGTCCGCGACATCGTTGCCCGACTCGCCGCCCGGGCACGCCAGCCGGTCGGGCGCGAGCTCCCACTCGCGACGCGCCTCGCGGGCGCGCTCCTCGATCTGGGCGTATGTGAGCCCCTCCCAGTCGCCGTAGTCCATCTCCTTGAGACGGGGGTCGGCCTCGAGCTTCGCTCCGCGCCCGATGATCTCGGCCGTCTCGCGCGCACGGAACAGGGGGCTGGTCACGACGCGGTCGAACCGGACCGCCGAGAGCCGGCGTGCGAGCGCTTCCGCCTGCCGCCGGCCGGCATCGTTGACGGACACGTCGATCCGCTGGCCGAGGTGCTGCTCGGGATCGGACCGATCGGTCAGGCCGTGGCGGGTAAGGACGAGCGTCAGCATCGCGCCCAGTCTAGGGAACGCGAGCGCGCGCCGATCGCCGACAATCCGACGGCATGACCGACCAGCGCCGTGACAGGCCGATGCCACCTCCACCACCCGGGACCCCGGCGTTCCACCCGCGCGGAACGCTCGTCGCTGGAGGCCTGGGCGGGGCGCTCCAGCGGGCGACCTGGGTCAGCGGCATCGTCTCGATCCTCGTGACGCTCATCCTCGTCACGGCCCTCGGCGACCGCTATTCGGTCGTCCTCGCGCCCGTCGTGGCCGTGCTCGCGACCGTGGTGGGCGTCGGGCTCGCGTTCCTGACCATGCCGTCCCGCTCCCGGCGCGCGTTCGAGACGTTCGCCTGGCTCGGGAGGCGGGAGATCAACCGGTTCCGGGAGCGCACCGGCTCGAACGTCCCGACGGATCCGGGCAGCGTCGAGCAGTGGCTGCGCGACAACCCGCGCTCGCCGGCGACGGCGTTCCCCCGGTTGGAGCTGCTCGCCATGCTGGGCCGGACCGACGAGGCCTTCGCCGAGCAGGCGCTGATGCCGCCGCCCGGCACGGACGCCGAGGCGGTCGAGCACGCGCTCGCGCGGCGATTCACGGCGTTCATCGCCACGGGCCAGCCGGAGGAGTCCGAGCTCGATGCCCTCGAGGCCCGGCTGCCCGGCGACAGCGACGCCGCGCTCGAGCTCGCGGTGGCGCGGGCGATCGGCGAGGCCCGGGTTCGGCGCGCCGCGGGACGCGACGACTGGCGCGACCCGATGCTCGCGGTGCGCCCGAGGCTCGGCCGGGACGCGACGATGACGATGGTTCGCGACGTGTGGTGGAAGCTCGCGTTGACGGAGCTTCTCCTCGCGCTGGGGATCGCGCTCATCCTCGCCTTGTGGCGGTGACATCCGCGGCGTGCCGCGATGGCGTGGGAGAATGGCCGTGATGACCGATCCCCAGGGCACGCCCGAATCGCATTCGGAGAAGGACCACGCCCCCGACACGCACGGCGCGGCGTCCGGCCACGCCGACGGAGCCCACGGTCATGACGAGCACGGGCACGGCGAGACAGGTCTCGGTCCCATCGACTGGCGCATGTGGGCCGCGGGGATCGCGGGGGCCGTCGTCGCGGTGGTCGTGACAGCCGCGTTCGTCGTCGCGACCGCCTTCTCGTTCGGTGCCTGACGGCCGCTCGACCGCTCCGCGGAACGCGGGCTACGCGGCAGCCAGCCGCCTCGTCAGAACAGCCCGACGACGTTCCCGTCCGCATCGATGTCGATGCGCTCGCCGCCCGGGCGGCTGTTGAGCCCGGGCATCGTCCGCATCTCACCCGCGATGGGCGTGATGAAGCCCGCGCCCGCCGCGAGCCGGATCTCGCGGATCTGCACGCGGAACCCGCTCGGCCGGCCCAGCAGCTTCGGGTTGTCGGACAGGCTGTACTGCGTCTTCGCCATGCAGATCGGCAGACGCCCGAAGCCCATCTCCTCGTATTGGGCGAGCTGGCGCTTGGCGGCGGGGAGGTAGTCGACGCCGTCGGCGCCATAGAGCCGGGTCGCGATCATGTCGATCTTCGTCGCGAGGGGCGCCTCGTCGGGGTACAGCAGCTTGAACCCCGGAGCTCCCTCCTCGGCGGCGGCCCACACGGCCTCGGCCAGGTCCTCGGCACCCTCCCCGCCATCGACGAAGTGCCGGGCGACAACCGCGTCTCGCGCCCCGGCGGCGAGCGCGACCTCGCGCACGGCCTCGATCTCTGCCGCCGTGTCGGTGGGGAACGCGTTGATCGCGACGACGACGGGCACCCCGAACTCGAGCACGTTCTCGATCTGCTTGACGAGGTTGGCACCGCCCACGCGCACGGCGTCGGGGTTGTCCGCGAGGAGGGCCGGGTCGAGTGGCTTGCCGGCGACGATCCGGCCGACCCCGCCGTGCATCTTGAGGGCCCGGATCGTCGCGACCATGACGGCCGCGTCGGGTCGAAGGCCGGATGCCCTGCACTTCAGGTCGAAGAACTTCTCGGCGCCCATGTCGGCCCCGAAGCCGGCCTCGGTCACGACGATGTCCGTCGTGGCGAGCGCGGCCCGATCGGCGAGGACGCTGTTGTTCCCGTGCGCGATGTTCGCGAACGGGCCGCAGTGCACGAACGCAGGTCCGCCTTCGAGCGTCTGGAGCAGGTTCGGCTTGATCGCGTCCTTGAGCAGCACGGTCATCGCGCCCGCGACCTTGAGGTCCTCCGCGGTGATCGGGGTGCCGTCGCGGCGGGTGGCCAGCACGACGCGGCCCAGGCGGGCGCGGAGGTCATGGATGTCGGACGCGAGCGCGAGGATCGCCATCACCTCGGAGCCGACCGTGATCACGAACTGCGACGAGCGCGCGTACCCGTTCTCGGCGCCACCGAGGCCGACGACGACTTCGCGCAGCGCCCGATCGCTGATATCGACGACCCGCGGCCACAGGATCCGATTCGCGTCGACTGCCAGCTCGTTGCCATGGTGGACGTGGTTGTCGATGAACGCCGCGGCGAGGTTGTGCGCGGCGCCGATCGCGTGGACGTCACCCGTCAGGTGGAGGTTGAAGTCCTCCATGGGGATGACCTGGCTGTAGCCACCGCCGGCGGCGCCGCCCTTGATCCCGAACACCGGGCCGAGGCTGGGCTGGCGGATCGTGACGGCCGCGCGTCGCCCGATCCGGTTCAGGCCCTGGGCGAGTCCGACGACGGTCGTGCTCTTTCCTTCCCCGAGCGGGGTCGGCGTCATGCCCGTCACGACGACGTACTTCCCGCGCGCGTTGGTCGCCTCGAGGCGACGGATCCCCTCGATGGTGACCTTCGCCTTGGTGCCGCCGTACAGCTCCACCTCGTCGTCCGCGAAGCCGAGGTCGCCGGCAACCTCCGCGATCCGCCGCGGCGCCGCCGACCGGGCGATGTCGAGGTCGGACGGGAACGGGGCGGTTGAGGTCACGGCCGGCTCCCGGCGAGCTGCACGAGCGAGCTGCCGCGGGCGCCTGCCGCCTGCGCCTGGTCCTGCGCGGCGCGCACGAGATGCGTGAGGAGGAGCGCGTTGGTGACGGGGCCGACCCCGCCGGGGACCGGTGTGATGGCCGAGACGACCTCGCTCGCCGACTCGAAGTCCACATCGCCGACGAGCTGGTCATCGACGACGTTGATGCCGACGTCGACCACGACCGCGCCGGGGTTGAGCATCGGCCCGGTGATCAGCCGCGCGGACCCGGCCGCGACGACGAGGATCTCGGCGTCCTTCGTGTGGCTCGCGAGATCGGCCGTCCGCGTGTGGCAGACGGTCACCGTGGCATGCTCGCGCATCAGCAGCAGGGCGGCAGGCTTGCCGACGACGTTCGATCGACCGACGACGACCGCCCGCTTGCCGGCGAGCGCGATCCCCGAGCGCTTCAGCAGCTCGACCGCCGCGTGCGCGGTCGTCGGGAGGAAGCCCTCGTATCCGAGCGTCATCAGGCCGACGTTCCTCGGGTGGAGGCCGTCGATGTCCTTCGCGGGATCGAGCGTGTCGATGACGGTCGACAGGGGGATGCGCCTGGGGAGCGGCATCTGGACGATGACGCCCGCGACGAGCGGGTCGCGGTTGAGTCGCTCGATCTCGGTTCGGACGGCGGTCGACGATGCTCGGCCCGGGATCTCGACGAGCCGGCCCTCGATCCCGACCTTGGCGCACGACTTGAGGATCTGGTTGAGGTACACGGCGGAGGGTGCGTCGCGTCCGACGATGAGGACCGCCAGGGCCGGCGCGTAGCCATGGCGGCCGCGGAACGCCGCAACGTCGCGCTCGACGGTCGCGCGGATCTCGGCGGCGATCGGCGCCCCGAGCAGGAGCCTCGGCCCTTTGCCGGCTGCAGACGTCACTCGGGATGAGCTTCCAAGGGCTCCCGCGGCTCGCCGCCGCGGACGACCTCGCGCAGGATGTCCGCCTGGCGCTCGATCTGGTCGGCGAGGTCCTCCGTCCGCACGAGCAGCTCGCGCGCGGCGCCCTCGTCC
>Ga0126313_10000439_pt1 | contig 19585 bp, 14 predicted proteins | sample Plot105A_FD_89954 | JGI IMG/M metagenome (GOLD analysis project Ga0126313, IMG submission 89954) | Serpentine soil microbial communities from UC McLaughlin Reserve, CA, USA - Plot105A | ecosystem: Environmental > Terrestrial > Soil > Grasslands | place: USA: UC McLaughlin Reserve, Lake County...
CATCCGTGAAGAGCGTCGACCATCCGAACCACGCCTCGCCGCCCTCGAACGCGCGGCTCTGAGGCCGGTTCAGGAGCGTCTCCGCGCGGTCGCCATGTGCGACGACGGTGTCCCCCTTCCCGGCCAGGGAATAGCGTGCGGCGAAGCTCCCCTCGCGGCGCGGGCTCGTCACGAACTGGATTCCGCGGTTCTCCTGGCACGGCGCCGCGTAGAGCTTGTACCAGACCCTGAAGTCCTCGCTGTCCGCGTCGCCGACCACGGACGCCGGATCGAACGTCAGGGACTTGTGGGTGTTATCGGGCCTGCAGATCCTGGTCGTCGCGTTGCCCAGCGTCGCATCCCACGACCAGCCCTTCCGCATGAGCCAGTCGCGTTCGATCTGATCGGTCGTCAGGACCTGGTCGCCCGTGCGATGCGTGAGGCGAAAGATCGGAGAGGTCATCGGCGTTCCGGCGGGGCGCAGGTAGCCGACGGTCCTGTCGCGGCCCCAGCCGCCCGCGATCAGCCGCGCACGCTCACGACGGCTGTCGGTGTACCGGTGGTGGCCGTGCTTCGAAAGGCGATGGAGCGGGCGCCCTGTCGGAGTTCGCTCGATGAACGCCACCACGGGCGCGGGGGAATATCCCCTTCTCCGCAAGGACTTCCGGGCCGGCTTGCTTTGCGAATAGATGTGGTCGTGGGCGCCGCGGCTCACCGACGCATAGAGCGGGACCGGCTGCGCAGAGGCCGGCGCCGGCAGGACGACGGCGACGGGTGCGTAGAGCCCGAGGAGCGCGGCCGAAAGCCGCGTGGCGGCCGGCCGGGAGAAGCGGAGCCTGGGACGGGCGCGGCGCTTCCCGCGGCGCCGACCATTGCACAGTGCGTTGGAGGAATGGTACATGCGTTTCGAGTCGTTCTCAGCGGTCCGTGTCCGTGGGGTGCCCTGCGGGCCCCCGGGGTTATCGTCGACGCGTTCCGCGAGAACCTTGAGCCCACGGCGCGCGATCGGGGGCGACGGCGCTCGACGACGGCTGTCGGCGCAGCGCGAACCGCTGAGCGTGGCTTGCCAACCGCTCGACCGCTCGGTGCGACCGGACGCAGTCTGACTTAAGTGGTCGGCGCTGATTTCCGAACATATGTCCATGCCGTCCATTCGCTTGGCGGTCGCCGCCGCCGTCGCGCTGGCAACCTCGGTCGCACCTGCCGCACAGGCGAGGACCCATCGTTTCGCCGCTGCGCCTGAGGTGACCGTCCGCTTCGAGATCCGCAGCAAGCACGTCTCCGGGACGCTGGTCCGGTTCGTCCGGAACCGGTTGTCCGTGGTCCGCACCCGCAGCGGCAAGCTTACGATCCGCGCCCGTGGCCGCCACAGCCGGCCCATCCGTACGCGTCGTCGCGGGCCCGTAGGCGTCGTCGTGACCGTCGCCAGCAGCAGCGCGCGGCTCCGCGCCCGTGGCCCCGCGGCGGTCCTCGCGGGCCGGTTCGTGCCCGAGGATACGGTGCGGACACGTCCAGGGGGCGCGATCGGGCGGGTGCGCGTGACGACCCGTCGCCGCTCGGACGCCGCTCCGGCGGCCATCCCACTCGGCGCGGCACCGCCGGCCATGTCGCCCGCTCAGGACGTCGGCGCGTCCGCGACCGGATCACCGGCCGGGCGGCCGACGCTGTTCGCCGCGGACAGCGTCTGGAATGCGTCCCTGCCGGCCGACGCGCCGCTCGATCCGCGAAGCGACGTGCTCGTGAAGACTCTCAATGACACGGTGGCACACGACATCGCCGCCAGGTGGGGCCCATGGATCAGCACGTTTGAAACAAGTCCGCTCTATACGGTCCCCGCTGATCAACCGGCCGTGCGCGTCCAGCTCAGCGCGGGGTCATGGAAGGTAGGGCTCCAGCAGACGTTCGAGGCTGTGCCGATCCCGCCGGACGCCCAGCCCGCGCTCGGCCCCGACGCCCATCTGACGGTGTGGCAGCCGTCGACGGATCGCCTGTGGGAGCTCTATCACGCGAGCAAGCAGGCGGACGGCTGGCATGCCGACTTCGGCGGATCGATCGCCAGCGTGTCGCGCTCACCCGGGTACTTCACCACTGACTCGTGGCCCGGGCTCTCGAAGCCCTCCTGGGGCGCCACGGCGACCAGTCTCCCGGTCATCGCGGGCACGATGATGATCGACGAGCTGCAGGCCGGAGTGATACCGCACGCGCTCGCGATGAACATCCCCTACGCCCTACCGAACGTCTACTCGTGGCCCGCACAGCGCACGGACGGCGATTCCACCGACCCGAATGCAATCCCCGAGGGGGCGCGCTTCCGGCTCGACCCAGCCCTAGATCTCAGCAGTCTGAGGCTTCCACCGTTGACGCGGATGATCGCGGTCGCGGCGCAGCGCTATGGGATGATCGTCCGCGACCAGACGCACCACGCCGTCTCGTTGTTCGCGGAAAATCCCACGCAGTTCGGCACGGATCCGTACCGCGGAAGCTCCGGGTTCTTTGGCTGGGAGTGGCCGAATCCGGTGATGGAGGCGTTTCCGTGGAACCACCTGCAACTCCTCAGGATGGACCTGCACACGTCCAGGTGAGTCGCATGCTTGTCGTGGTGAGGGTCCGGCGCCGGTCGCCACGTCGCCACCGGGTGCCGGCCATGACGTCTCGTCTGCACCAACGGAGGTAGACGGCACGATCGAAGCGGCTCAGCGCGACCGCGACGCGGCCCGTCCGTCGCGCCTATCACGGCTGGCGGCCTCGGCGACGCCGCGGAGCAGCTCGAGCAGCTTCGGAGTGTTTCGTGCGGCGTTGAAGGCGAGCTCGGCGCGAGCCCGTCCGGCGGCGCCCATGCGCTGGCGTCTCACGTCGTCGGCCAGGAGCTCGAGCACCGCCGTGCGCACGCCAGTGACATCACCGGGTTTGACCAGGATTCCGCAATCGCCGCCAATCATCTGCGACATCGAAGCGATGTCAGTGGCGACGATCGGCAGGCCGGTCGCGAGCGCCTCCGCCACCGCGAACGGCGCACCGTCCGCGAATGTCGGCAGCGCGAAGACGTCCGCGTCGGCGAACAGCGCCGCCACCGTGGGGCTGCCCGGCTTCCCAACATGGGGGATGACGCCGTTCGAGCTCGAGACCTGCGCATCGGTCAGGACGTGCAGCTCGATCGACCTGCCGAGGTACGGCCGGAGGGCCTCCACGAGCTCAGGTCCGCCCTTGTCCTTCCACCGCCCGCCGACGAAGAGCACCCGCATGGGGCCTGGTCGCCGGGGCGCCGATCGAGGTCGAAACAGTTGTACGTCGATCCCGGGGTAAAGCACGGTGACGTTCGCGTCGGGGGCGAGGCGCCTGATTCCGGCTGCGGCGGCGTCCGTCCACGCGATGCAGAGCGGGGCCCGTCTCAGCGCTCTTCGTTCCATGCTCCACAGCGGCCGGAGATCGGTCGGCATCGGCGCGTCCGGCGGGAGGCGTCGCAGCAGCCTGACCCAGTCGTACGTCGTGATGTCCACGTTCAGGACGTAGGGCGCTTCGCGCTCGAGCCCCGCGAGGAGCAGCGAGATCTGATCCGTCGTGACGTGGACGACGTCGGCCCCTTCGCGCCGCAGGCACGCGGAGATGAGCCTGCGGGCGCTCCACCCGCGGACCACGTGCCAGCGGAACGTCCAGAAGTCCCGGTGCCCGACCCCCGGCACGCGCCGCAGTGCCACACGCTGCCCCAGCGTGTGAGGCGGCAGGGTGGCGAACGTTGCATCGACGTCGGCGCCATTGGGCATTCCGCCTTCGACGGCTTGCTGGACGCGTAACAGCCCCAGCGCCGCGCCGGGGGCGGCTCGTCCCTGATTGACGAACAAGACTCTCAAGCCGAATGGCTCCGTCGTTCAGCCGCGGATCGCCCGAGGGCTCGCCTCACGGCGCGTCGCTCCAGAATGCGGGGGCTCAAACGCGGGAGTGTGCCATCAAGCGCACCCACCCTGCCGCCCGGGCCGCAAGCCCTGGATGCCGCCGGCTGGCGGTACGGTCCCGTCGCCGACTGGAGCGCGTCGACGGGAAAACCTGCGAGCGCACACGCCGCTCATCGCGCTCGCAGACCGCGATCGCTCAGGCAGGCCTCTCCGATCGGTTTGTGTCGCGACCGCCGCCGCGCATCTCCACGGGGTCGAAGCTCGGCGCGTGGTGCGTGCATCGCGTCCACCGCCGCCGATCAGCGCCGGTCGGCGTGCTCGACGACGTACGCAAGCCCGGGTGAGAGCAGGCCCGGATACCGCTCGACGGGCAGGAAGCGCCCACCCGGGTACTGCGCCGTCACGGAGACGACCCGCATGTCGAAGTGCTCGACCCATTCTCGGAAATCCCGTTCGGTCCAGTGACGGACATGCTCCTTTATGTGAAAGATACAGTTTGTTACAGGGAACCGGCCGAACAGTGCGAGCCGCAGGCGGCTATCGATCGAGCCGATGTTGGGAATCGAGATCAGGAGCTGCTCGGTGAACGCGGTCTTGAGCCGGCTCATCGCAAGCTCGGCCTCGGGGATGTGCTCGAGGACCTCAAAGCACGTCACATAGTCGAACGTGCCCTCGATGTCGGTCGTTCCGATGTCGAGGACGAAGCTCTCGAATCCGCGACGGCGGGTCATCTCGACGGCTGCGGCGGACCCGTCGCAGCCCGTGGCCTCGATGTTCGGCTTGGCGTCGTGCAGGTATGCCAGGAACTCGCCACTGCCACATCCGACGTCGAGCACCCGTGCTCCATCCGGAATGATCTTCGTGGCGAGTCGCCACCGCTCAAGGACGACCCCGATGTCGCCGCGACGCGTCCAGTAGGCGTCGTAATCATCGAAGTTGTGCATCGGAGCCGGCCGCGACAGCTTCCGCACTCGTTCGACCAGACCGGCGAGAGACAAGGTTCAGCCCTCCGGAGTGCAACGCATCGTGTCCTCAGGCCACATCGTCGCGGACTGCCGCTTCGGACGCAGCGACCGGCGCCGGCGGCGCCGCCGGACGCCCGACGCGCTTGAACATCAGTCGCACGATGTCGCGGATCCGGGCCCAATCGGCCCTGGTGACGCCACCGCACGCGACGAGCACCGCAGCATACGCCGCGCTGCCGGCCGGCAGCGCGGCCACGAGGTCGAGCGGAAACTCCAGCGCCCGGTCGATAGCGCGCGCGGTGGCGAAGCCCCCGACGTAGGCGAGTATCACCGCGAGGATCTGGTGCATGGGCCACAGCTCGAGCCAGGAGCGGCGCAGATGCTTGCGTACGACCACGAGCTTCCATGCCAGATCCGTCGCGTACCCCGCAGCGAGGGCAAGCGCCGTGCCGGTCGTGCCCAGCGCGTCGGTCAGCACCACCGTGGCAGCGACCGTGACGCCGAGCCGCGCGAACGAGATGACGGTCGTGATGAGCGGGCGGTCGACCGAGTACAGCGCGTGTGCCTGCACCGTCGCGAGCGTCAGCAGCGTGGGGATGAGGAGGAGCACGGCGAGCGCTCCGGAGGCGCGCTCGAAGCCCGGCCCGAACAGCTGCATGACCGCATGTGCGGCGCCTCCGGCGGCGGCGGCCGGGAGGAGCAAGCCGATGCTCGTGTAGCGCAGCGTCTGTGCGAGCGCCTCCTCGAAGCGATCCTGATGACCTTCCGCGCGGTGGCGCACGAGGGTCGGGAGGAGCATCTCGGTGATGCGGTAGTTCACCTCCAGGAACCGGCGGCCCAGCGACCAGGCACGGTTGTAGGCCCCGACGACGGCCACCGAGGACACCATCGCCAGCACCCATGTGCCGACCTCGTTGCTGACCCCTTGCGCGATCGTTCCCGGCGCGACCTTGATCCCGAAGCGCAGCAGATCCGGAAGGGCGGTGAAGCCGTCGCGAAGCTCGCCGGCGTCTATGGGGACCTGGACGTAGGCGCGGACCGACACGATTCGATGGACGAGCGAGGTCGCGGACGCCACCGCCGTTGCGAGGACCAGGCCCCAGACGTCTTGCCGGAGCCCGAACGACACGGAGAACACCAGGAGGCTGACTGCCTGGTGCAGGCGGATCCAGAAGAGCGCGCGGCCGGCCATGAAGGCCGAGAGGACCGTGTCGACGTTCCAGCCGGTGTTGGTGAGAACCGCGTACGAGGCGAGGGTGACGCACGCGGGGACGACGAGGTCCGGGCGGTCGAGCGGCCCTTGGAAGGCGTAGACGATCACCGGCACGGCGAGCACGCTGACGAGAAGCGTGAGTCCGGATGAGAAGGTGAAGACCGCCGCGAAGAGCGCCGTCACGCGCGGCGTTCGCGGGGCGAGCGTGGAAAGCTCACGGACGAGCGCCGCCTGTTCCTTGACCGTCGAGACGTACCAGGTCAAGGCGGTAGGAGCGTAGACGAGGGCGAATTCACCGAGGACCTCGACGCCGTAGATGCGCGCCGTGACGACGCTCGTCACCAGCCCGACGACGCCGATCACGCCGAAGCTCAACGTGCCGAACGCGACTCCCTCGCTGTAGGACGAGCGCCGCGTCACCTCGGCCGCCCGCGACGGTCCGAGACGTCGTGCGGCCCCGCGACGGTGCGCCGGACGGAGATCACGCGGGAGCGCGAGCCGGGCGGCGCATCGCTCGGTCACCCGGCGGCTCGCCGGCGAAGTGCGCACCACGCCCGTCGATCTCGCGCAGCGCCGACGCGAGCTTCTCCATGTTGCCGGCGAGCTCGAATTCCGTCCGGACCTTCGCCGCTCCAGCGTCGGCCAGCGCTCTGCGGAGCTCCGCGTCGGTGCAGACGCTCCACAGGGCGTCGACCAGGAGATCGGTCCGCCCGGGGGCGACGAGCAGCCCGGACACGCCGTCCTCGACGAGCTCGGGCGTGCCCATGATCCGCGTGGTGACCACCGGGACACCGCTCGCCATCGCCTCCATCAGCGACACCGGCAGCCCTTCGGCGAAGCTCGGCAGGCAGAAGACGTGTGCGCGCTGGTAGAGCGACGGCACGGCGTCGCCGCCGACCGCGCCCAGGAAGCTGACCGCGTCGGCGAGGCCCAGCTCCTCAGCGCGGGCCTCCAGGGCGCCGCGCTCGGGCCCGTCGCCGGCGATCGTCGCGTGGAACGCGATGCCGCGACGGGCCAGCTCCGCGAGCGCATCCAGCAGCACGGCATGGCCCTTTATCGCGACAAGCCGCGCGACCGTCAGGATCTCGATCGTGCCGTCGACGGGCCGCTCGGGACTGAACACAAAGCGCGAGGGGTCGACGCCGAAGCGGATGACGTGCACCTTGCCCCACGCCGATGGCTCCAGCATCCCGAGGATCTGGCTGCGCGCGAAGTCGCTCGGCGTGAAGACCGCCGCGGCCTCGCGGACGCGCTCCGGGAGACGGAGGCTGTCGAGGTTCTGGAACTCCACGGGGCCGTGGACGGCCTGGCTCCAGGTCCATTCTCCGTCGCGCTTCGCCGTCAGGGCGTTGCCCACGCGCGCCGCCTGCGAAGCGATGTCGGACGGGGTCCCCGCGAAGTGGCAATGAACATGCCGGACGCCCCGCCGCCGGCAGCGGTGCCACACGACGACCGCGAGCGCAAGGCCGGCGAGCGATATGAAGCGGCCGCGGATGCCGGGATGTCCGTCCCGCACCGCCTTGACGACCAGGCCCATGTACGTGCGCGGTCCGGCAGCGAGCGCAGCGGCATGCGCGGAGAACGCGGCCAGTGGGCGGAGCGGCAGAAGCGAGAAGGTGCACGCGGATTCCTCGCGGTCAAGGTCGCTGTGCAGATCATCGGGATGCGGCTGCCGCAAGCTGAACGTGTCGACCTCGACCCCGAGGCGTCGGAGCTCGCGGACCTCCCGGACAACGAACGTCTGCGACACCGCGGGATAGCTGTAGAGCACAGAGGCGATTCGCATCGAGCCCATGATCCTCCCCCCTCCCGATCGAGGATCGTCACCCAGCGGGCGTGACTATACGCGCGCACGACGTCGGCCTCGGCGGCGGGCCGCGCCCCGCGCCGCGATGGCGATCTCGACCCCGGCCTCGAAAGCGGACGCCATGCGGTCATGGGTGAAGGCGGCGACGTCCTCGCGGGCGTGGCGGCCCATCTCCCTGGCCAGATCGCCGTCCTCGAGGATCGCGCGCAGCGCCCGGCCCAGGCTCACAGCGTCCCGCTCTGGGACCACCAGGCCATTTCTTCCATGCTGTACGAGGCCTGCGGCCGCGGCTCCCACTGCGTCCGTGGCGATGACCGGCCGCCCCGCGTGCATCGCCTCGTTGACCACGAGACCCCATGGCTCGCGATCGATCGCCGTGGTGACCGAAGGCAGAACGAGGCATCGGGTCCGCGCGATCTCCAGCGGGAGATCCTCCTGCGACCGGTAGCCGACGACGTCCATGCGCGGGTCTCGTGCGGCCGCCTCGCGGATGAGCGGCTCGAGCGGGCCGTTGCCGACCATTCGCAGGCGGGCGTCCGGGTCCGGCACCGACGACCACGCCGTGAGCAGCTCGGCAATACCCTTGGAATCCTTGAACTGGCCCACAAAGAGGATCTCCGGGCGGGAATGCTCCTCGCGAGCCACCGCGGCGAACCGCTCGCTCTCGACGGCCTGCCCGGCGACGAGGACCTTCTGCGGTGTCACGCCAGGCGTCTCGAGCACGAAGCGGCGGACGTGTTCGCCGTAGGCGACGATCGCGCCGGCGTCGCGGTAGATCGCCTCCGTCAGCGGCCGGGAGACCCGGTGGAACCGAGACTGCGGGTGGTACCACATACCGGTCCACAGGACGAAGGGCAGGTCGCGGATCCGGCTGACGCCGTACGTCAGCGGAAGCATGACGCGCCCGTTCAGCGACTTGATCACGGCGTCATAGCGCCCGCGATGCAGCCGCGGCACGAGCCCGGGCATCACGGCCTGGCCGGCGACGCGGTACCGGCGCAGGTCGATGCGCCGGAAGGCCCCGTCGCGCACGAGCGGGATCTTCCGATTCCAGTAGCGCTCGCGCTCGTCCGCGTAGAAGTAGAAGTCGACGTCCATGCGGTCGGCAAGACGCTCGTACAGTCGCCGACGGTAGTGAGTCGGGAAGTAGTCGATGAAGGCGACGCGGCGTGTCATCGGACGGCGAACACCACTCGAGCGGGGACAGTCTACGGTCCGGGTTGCGCTCGTCCCCATCGAAGTGTGCCGGCCGCGCCGGCGGATGCGTGACCTCCGCCCGCCTGCTCGCGGCGGACATGCGGGATCGGCTGCGGAGCGCCGTCCAGGGCAATCCGTGGCGGTACGAGCCGGCCAGGCGGCCCGTCTCCATCCACGAGATCGCCAGTCCGCTCAGGTATGACATCGCCATCCGGGTCAGCTATTTCCGGTTTCACGGCGTCCACGCCGAACTCTACGATCGGGACTTCGAGGCGTATCTGGAACGTGCGCGTGAACACGCTTACTACGTGTGGTTCACATCGCTGTGGGCGAGGATCTTCGCACCTCATCTGCTCGATGACGAGGTTGCGCTCGCACGGGCCTTCGCCGATCGCGTCCGCCGGACCGCGGACCTGGCCGCGTCGTTCGCGCGCCGGGGATTCGACACGCGCCGCCCGGTCACGCTCTTCGCCGGCCGGTTCGTGCATCCGACGGCGACCGGCAAGCGCGTCAGCCGTGACGTCTATGCGGGCGACGGGTGTCACCGCCTGGCGCTCCTGCTCGCGGCCGGCGAGTCCGAGCTCGAGCCGAGCCAGTACAGGCTCAAGCGGTTCCGCAGCCTCGTGCCGGTGGACACCACGCCTTTCCTCATCCAGCGTCTCGACCTCTCCGTGCACGAATATCTCGAGTTCATCCGGTTTGGGTATCCCACTGTGACCCTCGAGGCCGAGGGCGGGAGAGTCACCGTCGGCGGCGCGGCGGCGGGTACTCGCCGGGAGGTGCAGGCAGTTCTGGAGATCGACGGAGCACAGTTCGCCCGACCGCGACGGGGTATGGAAGCGGAGCCGTTCAGCCTCGAGCCCTCGGATTGAGTCGTAGCGAGGCGTCTGTGGAATCCGGCGCATGACCGACAACCGACGACCACGTGCAATCCACGGTGACCGGGTCCTCGCTCCGCCGCCGGTCTCCGCCATCGCTGCGATCCGGCGGCATCCGGTCGCCGCGGCTCTTCCGGTCCTCCTCGCGGTCGCCGCCGCGTCTCTGTACGGTCTGAGCCGATCACCTCACTTCACGGCGCGGTCCGAGATCGCCGTCGCCGGCAATCCAAGGGTGCCGACGAGCGGCGTCGCCCTCGTGGCCGCCCGCAAATCAGCCGCGCAGGCCTACGAGAACGTGCTGTACTCGACTGCGGTCGGCGAGCGCATCGGGCGGAGGATGGGCTTTCCGGCGGACACCGGTTTCCGGCTCCTGCCCGCGACCGACGGACTGACGTTCCCGATCGTCGCGCGTGCAGGCGCTCCCGACATTGCGATACGGCTCGCCAACGTCGCCGCGGAGGAGCTGCTCGGGACGGTGAACCGCCCGCGGATCTCGCCGGGCGAGATCGCGCGGCGTCGGCAGGAGTATCGGAAGGCATCCGCCGGCGAGCACCGGCTGGAGAGGCGTGTCGCAACACTTAAGGCCGAGGAGTCCCGGGCGCCGGCGCGGAATGCCCCGCAGCGACTGGTGCGCGCCCAGACCGACCGCGCGATTGCGGCGCTGCGCACCGCCCTGGCGGCCCGGGAATACCGGATTTCGCTCACGAGCCAGCCCGGCAGTCCGGCGACTCAGCTGGTCGCCAGGGCCGTCGCCGCCTCCAGCGACCGCTGGTCGCGTCTCTGGCGTTACGTCCTCGCCGCGCTTGTCAGCGGCGGGGTGGTGGGGGCGGCGCTCGCGACCGCGGTCTCCGATCGACAGCAACGTCGCACCCACCGCGGGTTTGACCGGCGCCTCCAGCCGCGCGGCGGGAGAGCGAAGGCGCTGCTCCCGGTCGCTCTGGTCATCGCGGGCGCCGCCGCGGTCGTGCTGGCGACCGACACGCTTGACGCTGCCGTCGGATCCAAGCTGGTCCTGGCCGTGGGAGTCGCGGTGGCCACGCTTGCGAGCGGCGCGTATCTCGCTTGGCACGTCGACCCGGCGTGGCCCATCGCGATCGGGATCGTTCTGTCGCTCTTCGCGGGCACCTGGGAGTACGTCGGAGTACCCGGCCCCCTGGCGCCGGACCGCTGGCTGCTGGTCATCGGAATCGCTGCCGTGGTCATCCGCGCGCGCGCGTGCCGCGATCGCGCCCCACTGCCCTGGAGCACCGCCCATTGGGCGCTCCTGCTCGCCGCGCTCTACGCGATTGTGTCTGCATTCGCCAGCGGGACGCTGCTCGACCGCGTGTCGTTCCTGGAGCTCGTCGACAAGTTCGGGCTGATCGCGTTCCTGCTCTTCCTCGTCGCCCCGGCGGCATTCGCCACGGAACGCCAGCGCGGCATCCTCGTTGCGTCGCTGGTGATCATCGGTGGCTATCTCGGGGTCACCGCGATATTCGAGGCGATCGGCCCTCGCGCTCTGGTCTTCCCGCGATACATCGTCGATGCGAACTTCGGATCGCAGACTCTCGGGCGCGCACGCGGGCCGTCCGGGGACGCGGTCACGAATGGCGTGGCCCTGTTCGCCTGCGGGCTCGCTGCCGCGATCGGTGTCGTCCGCTGGCGGGGGCCGGCCAGGGCCGCGGCTGCTGCCGTCGTGGTGCTGACGACGCTCGGCGTGTTCCTGACCTTGCAGCGATCCGTCTGGCTCGGATCGGCGATCGCCCTGTTCGCCGTGTTCATGGGATTCCCGGCGCTGCGCCGGCCGCTGGCGAGGTACGGCGCAGCAGCCGGAGTGGCGCTGCTCGTGATCTTCGCGACCGTACCGGGCCTGGCCGCCAGGGCACAGGGCCGCGCGAGCGAAGCAGGCACCGTCTACGACCGCGAGAACCTCAACCGCGCGGCGCTCAACATCATCGAGGCCAGGCCGCTGGTCGGATTGGGGTGGCAGCGCTTCCGCACCGATGGTGCCAACTATTTCGAGCAGGGTGACGACATCCCCCTGACCGCGGGCAACGCGATCATCCACAGCGTGTTCCTCACGAACGCCGCCGAGTTGGGTCTCGTCGGCACGGTGTTGTGGGGGTACGGCCTCCTGGCCGCGATCGCGGGCGCGGCGCTCGTCCGCGGCCCCCCGGCGATGCTGCCCTGGCGCGTCGCACTTATCGCGTTCGCCGCACTCTTCTTGGTTGTCGCGAACGCCGTCTACCCGCAGACGTTCGCGATTCGGATCTTCTGGCTCTTCTGCGGAGTCGCCATGGCGGGTCGCGAACTCGCGGCCGTGCGTCGCCCAGCGCCGATCCCAGGCCAGCTTCCGAGACGGCCCATGCGGAGCGCGCCCGAGTGAATCGAGTCGACACGACGATCCGCGTGTGACCCTCCGTGTCCAGCCCGGTGGCCGGACTCGGGCAGCAGCGCGGCCGAGGGCCGATCATTCTCGGACGACGCCGGAGCGGTCGGCGATGGGCTCGGAGATCGCCAGATACGCGCCGAACACCGCATCTGCCACGCGCGCGGCGGCGTGTCCGTCATCCCAGTGGCAGAACCGCTCGCGGAAGGCCCGGTACGCGTCGTCGTACCGCCTCGTGATCTCCTCGATCCCGCGCAACGCGGCGATGACACTCGCGGTCGTCGTGAGCAACGGACCGGGCGCCTGTGCCTCGAAGTCGAAGTAAAAGCCGCGGAGATCGTCACGATATTCGGCGAGGTCATACGTGAAGAAGAGCATCGGCTTGCCCGTAACGGCGAAGTCGAACATCACCGACGAGTAATCGGTGATGAGCACATCCGCAGCGAGGTACAGGTCGCTGACCTCGGCGTGGCCCGAGACATCGCGCACGTGGTCGTGACCAGAGCCCGCAACCGTGGCGGCGACGAGATGGTGTGCACGCAGCAGAATGACGTGGCGATCCCCGAGCTCATCGGCCATCGCGCTCAGCGCCAGGTCCGAGGAGAACGCGTCGTTGTCACGCCACGTCGGCGCATAGAGAACGACGGTCTGTTCGGGCTCCACGTCGAGGGACCGTCTCACCCGCTGCCTGATCTGATCGGCTGCAGGCGACAGAAGCACGTCGTTTCGCGGATACCCCGTCTCGAGCACCGGGCCTTCGTAGCGGAACGCACGGCTCAGGATCTCGGTACTGAAACGGTTGGGCGATACGAGCACGTTCCAGCTCGCCACATCGCGCCGCAGGCGGGACTGGGTTCGCCGGCTGGCGCGGAACGCCGGTCGTGCGATGTCGAACCCGATTCGCTTGAGCGGCGTGCCGTGCCAGGTTTGCAGATATGTGGTCTGCGACTTCTTCCGGAAATACCCTGGCATCGTGTTGTTCGACACCACGTAACTCGCGCGGCCCAGCACGGCGAGGTACTCGCGTGAGTCGGGTCGAACGACCGTGGCCCAACTGGGAGCCACGTCGGTATCGGGATCGGCGATCGCCCACACATGCTCGAAGGCCGCGCCCCGACGGTGCAGCTCCTCCGATATGGCTCGCGGGCTGTCCGAGTATCTCCCGTGCCAGCTCTCGAAGAGAATGCACGCCGGATCGACTCGTCCCAGGCGCGACGGCAGCTGACGGAGCAGCGGAACGCGTGCGAGCCGCATGCCTCAGCCCCGAGACCCGACCGCGGGGAAGGCCCGCTCGAGCAACGTCGCAGCGTCGCGGTCGGCGCTCAACCCGGACAGCACGGTGTACCGCTCGGGCCGCGTCGCCGGCGCCGCGCGCACCGCCTCGAGCATCTCCTCCTGCGTGATGGCGAGATCCGTGGGATGAACCGGTAGAGCCAGCCGCGTGAACAGCTCGTGGAGCGTCGGGAGCATTGGTGAGTCATGGGCGGCCGCGGCGACCAGGCATCCGAGGGCGACCTGTTCGCCGTGCATGGCGGCGCGGGGTCCGAGAAGTTCGTCGAGGCTGTGGCTGATCAGGTGCTCGGCCCCCGAACATGGACGGCTCGTGCCGGCGGCCGCCATCGCGAGCCCGCTGAGGAGCAGGCCCTTCGCCAGGATCTCATGGCTCTCCGGTCGGCTCAGATCCACGAGATCGAGCACGGGCCTCGACGCGCTCTCGGCGATGAGTGCCGAGAACGCGTCGTAGCGGTCCAGGCCCATGCGGTCGGCGAGCTGCCAGTCGAGGAGCGCGATGAGATTGCTTGCCAGGTCCCCGACGCCCGAACGGAGCGTTCGCACGGGCGCCGAACCGACGACGCGAAGGTCGAGGATGATCCCGGCCGGCATCGCTGCCGCGTATGACCGCCGTTGCCCATCCTTGCCGAAGAGGGAGGCGACGGGAGAGCTGATCCCGTCGTGCGAAAGCGTCGTCGGGATGCTGATGAACTCGGTTGAGCTCCGTGCGGCGGCGAGCTTCACGGTGTCGATCACGCGCCCGCCACCCACGCCGACGATGAGCGACACGCTCTCCTGGATGATCAGGGCAGCCGTCTCTGCGGCCTGGTCGAGGCGGCCTTGGAGGTCGGGCAACGCGATGACGTCCACGCTCGCATCTCGCAGGTGGCTCACCACCTTGTCGGCGAACACGATCGACGGTCCTGCGCCGCTGGCGACGCACACGCGCCCGAGGTCGAAGGAGTAGCTCTCGAGCAGCCGGGCCACGTCTCCGAGGCACGAGTCACCGACGTGGACGAGGTGCGGGATGGAGATGCTGCGCTCGCGCACGCTACTCCTGCGGCAGAAGCGCGAGCGCCTTCTGCCGGTCGGCGTCGTCGTCGATCTCGACCCATCCGCTGTCCGGCGTGGCCCAGAGCCGCCATTCCTTCCCGGCGCGGGCGCTGTGGCCCATGGCACGCTCGTACCACGCGTCGGCCGCGTCCGGCACGCCGACGAACCCCTCGAGGCGCCGCCGGAGATCGCTCAGGACCGATCCGCTCGCCATGAGCATGCCGATGTACTCCCCCACGGGATCCGTCACGCCGGTCTTGCCGATCGCGAGCAGCGTCGCGGCATCGGCGCCATCGGCGACTCCGCTCGAGACTTTCATCGACTCATCGGTCAGCGGGCGCTCCATGTCGACGGCGACCAGGGCCTCGGCAGTCGTCGTCGCCGCGTCGACGAGGAAATGCGCCATCCACCCCTGCGGGACGAAGAGGTCTCCGTTGATCACGACGACGCGTGTGTCGCGGGTCGGGATGGCGCGTAGTGCGACGAGGAGGGAGTACCAGTTGTTCAGCCGCTCGTAGGCGGGATTGTGGAGGATGTGGAGATCGTCCTGCCCGCATCGGCGTGCGTAGCCGCGAACGGCGTCGGCCGCGTGTCCGGTGACGACGTGCACCTCGATGGCCGCCTGCGGCAACAACCGCCTCGCGGCGGCGATCGCCCGTAGGTGCCAGTCCGCAACCGTCATCCCGTCAAGATCGAGCAGCCATTTCGGCCTGGTCTTGACCGCTGCCCCGAGCCGAGTTCCTCGACCAGCCGCGAGGATGGCGACGTGTGTGGTGTCACGGCTCATGCGGCGCCGTGGGCTCTGACCCAGCCCAGTGCGGCGCGGGCGGCGGCGGCCGTGCCACGGTGGGCTTCGACCCGCCGCGCGGCGCGGGGCTGGCAGGCGATCGGGCGGCTCACGCCGACACCGGATGCCCGGCGACCCAGTGGTCGTGCCAGAGGCTGACCGAATACAGGTTCCAGAGATGCGGGCTCCAGTCGCCGGCGCCCGCGCGATGCGCACGGAAGAGCTCGTCGACACGCTCGTAGTCGAGGAGACCTCGCTCGCGCAGCGTCGAGCCCAGGACGATCTGCTGCGCTCGGCGTCCGAAGTCACCGCGTAGCCATTCGATCATCGGGGTGCCGAATCCCTGCTTCGGCCGGCTGAGGATCTCGCTCGGGAGGAGATCCGCCACCGCGCGTCGCAGGATGTGCTTTCCGAGGCCGTTGCGGTACTTCATCCGAGGCGGCAGCGCCAGCGCAAATTCGACGAGCTCGTGGTCCAGAAACGGCTCGCGCCCCTCGACCGAGCTCGCCATGGCCACCTTGTCGAGCCGCATCAGAAGCAGCTCGGGCAGGCGCTGCTTGAGCTCCACGTAGGTCATTCGCTGGAAGAGATCGACGCTTGGAAGTGAGGCTCCGGCGTCGCTCCAGAGCTTCTCGACCCGCGCGTACGAGTCGGCGTATCGGGAGTAGAGCCCGTCGCTCAGGACCTCGCGCTTGAGCAACCCGCGGAAGCAGAGCGCCCCACCCCAGTACGGAAGCGAGCTGTGGCCCGCGTCGAACAGCGCTTCTCCGTGCCTGATCCCGCGCCCTGCTCGGCGAGTCGCCGCAATCGCTGCGCGGCCCAGCGGCGCGCGTAGCGCGGGGGGGACGAAACGCTGGAACGGGACGATCACATGGCGATGGTCGGCGTAGCCCTTGTACCCGTGGAACAGCTCGTCGGCGCCCTCGCCCACCTGCACGACGATCGTGCCCGTGTCCCGGGCGAGCTGTGTCACGAAGTGCTGCGGTATCGCGGTCCAGTCGGCGAGCGGTTCGTCCTGGACACACACGAGCTCGGGAAGGTATGACTCGAGGTCGTCGTCATCGAAGACCACCTCGTGATGGTTGGTGCCGTACAGCTTGGCAACCATCCTCGCGTAGCCCAGTTCATCGTAGGCGGAGTGGCGTCGCGGCGCCGTGGAGAACGTCCGGACAGGCTCGTTCATCAGGCCCGACATGAGGGCGACGTTGGTAGAGGAGTCGAGTCCTCCGGAGAGGAACACGCCGTGGGGCACGTCGCTCATCATCCGCCGCGAGATCGAGGTCTGGAGGAGCACGCGCAGGCGCTCCGTCAGCTCGGTGTCCGCCATGCGGCTGACCTCGTCGACTGCACGGGGGGACAGCGGTGACCAGTATTCGTCGTGGAGGACCGACCCATCCGACCGGGCAACCATCCGCTCGGCGGCGGCGAGCTTCGAGATGCCGCGATACATCGTGCGCGGTGGCGGACTGAACCCGAAGGTTAGGTAATGGAAGAACGCTTCCTCGTCGAGGTCCGCGCGGATGCTCGGGTGCCGCAGGATGGCCTTGATCTCCGATCCGAAGACGAGCCCTCCGGGAAGTAGCGCGTAGTAGAGCGGCTTGACGCCGAGCCGGTCGCGGGCGAGGAAAAGCTCGCAGCGGCGGCTGTCCCAGATTGCGAACGCGAACATCCCGATCAAGCGCTCGACGCAGCGCGGCCCTTCTTCCTCGTAGAGATGCAGCACCGTCTCCGTGTCGGTTCGCGACCGATAACGGTGCCCCCGCGCCTCGAGCTCTCGACGTAGCGCCTGGTGGTTATAGACCTCGCCGTTGTAGACGATCCAGACGTCACCGTCCTCATTCGCCATCGGCTGATGGCCTGCCGCGGACAGATCGACGATCGCCAGCCGCCGGTGGCCCAGCGCAACGCGCTGAGCGCGGTCGCACCATGCGCCAGCGTCGTCGGGTCCGCGGTGCGCGAGCTGATCGCGCATCCGCACCACCACCTCGTCGCCGACCGGGAAGTCGTCGGTGAACCCGACTATGCCCGCGATGCCGCACATTGCGTATTCAGGTAGGCAAGCCGTATGCGTCGAGTCGGTGCTACAGCAGGGTGAGCGCCACCATGCGAAGCCGATACGTGCGGTGCTTCGGTCAATGCGGCGGAGCGCTCCCGTACCGTCGTAGACGTTGCGCGCACAGCTCGCGGGCGAGCAGGCCGAGGAAGCGAAGGTTGGTGACGACGTACCGCCGAAGCAGCCGCCGCGGCTCCTGCGCAAGCCGCCAGCACCACTCGAGCCCCGCGCGCTGCACGATGACCGGTGCTCGCCGAACCATTCCCGCCAGAACGTCGATCGAGCCGCCGACGCCCATGACGAACGACGCGCCCACGTCCGGGCCGTGACGGCCCAGCCAGTACTCCTTCCGTGGCGAAGGCATCGCGACGAAGACGATGTCCGGTCTCGTTGCCGCCGCCTCGGCGGCGACCTCAGCGCTCTGCTCCTCGGCGAAATAGCCGTCGCGGGCGCCGACGATGATCAACGCCGGGTGGCGATCTCGGATGCGCGCGAGGGCGCGGTCCAGCGTCGCTGCCGTCGCTCCGAGGAAGTAGATGCGATAGCCGCGACGCTCAGCGAGTTCCAGGAGCGCCTGCATGAGGTCGATCCCCGCCACACGCTCCGGAACCGGGTCGCGGAGAAGCCGCGATGCCCAGACGATCGACTGGCCGTCAGCCGAAACCAGTCCACAGCCGTCGATGATCGACCTGAGGAGGGGGTCATCGTGCATCGCGACTACCTTGGCGGCATTTACGGCCACATGCTGCGTGTAGCGACGTTCGTCGATGAGCCTCGCGATCCGCGCGACGGTCTGCGCCAGGTCCAGGCGATCGATCTCGCAGCCCAGAATGTAGGCAGGATCAGCCACGGCTTGGTTGAGCGCTCCCGCGCCCGTTCGTACTACGTCATGCCTGAAACGGCTGGCCCCGGGAGATTGGCTCGACACGGACTGCCCCCACATGAGCACGCGAGGTATCGCTCTGTCCAGCGGCGCACGGTAGAGGAGATGGAGGAGCGGCCGCGGGGACGCAAACGGGGTTGCAGGATCTCCGCGGCGAGGTTGCCCGTCAGAGGCAGAGTCCGCGGGGCCACGCCTGCCCGTGGTCGACAGACGCATGAGCCCGGGCGGTCGCCCGTATGCAGTGCGGCTTGCGGCCCCACTGTCGAGGCAGGCGAGGCTCGCGTGGAGGGCGCCTCCGACCGAGTTGGCAGTCGATGATCGGCGCGCGCCGGCGCGAGTGATGCAGCCCGCGTCACCGGTCGAGGCGGGCGCTGACCCTCGACGTGGGCGCGACCCGCGTCGCCGCACCCGCCTGCAGCTCGTCGGGCCGGCGCGGAGTGATCCGCTGGGCGGCGAGGCGTACGGCGGGTGACTCGGGCGGCACGGGCACCTCGGTCAGGTCGAGCGCCTCCGCCTCGTTCGGCGGCGCGACGCGCGTGTCGCCGTGCGCTCGGACCGGCCGCCGCCTCGGCATGGTGGTGCCCGTCCGGCCCTGGAGCTCCCTCGGCCCGCGTCAGTGCTCGTGTCCAAGTAGGCGCTGGAGCAGCGAGCGCTGGAGCGCCCCCTGCGGAAGACGGGGAGCGTCCACCTCACCGGCATGGTCGGGCGACGGCAGGCGATTGGGCTGCTCGCCGGCGTGCGCGGTCGCCGTCCCGAGGATCGCCAGGAGCAGACCACGCATGCCGTCGAGCGCGTCGAGCGCCGCGTCGCGGACGTCCGGATCGGGATCCGCGCTGACGCCGACGAGACCGTCGATCGCACCCGGGTCGCGGATCTGACCGAGCGCTCGTGCGGCCGCCGCCCGCGCGGCCGCGTCCTGGCTCGAGAGCAGCTTGGTGAGCGCCGGCACTGCGCGGCTGTCGCGCACCGCACCCAGTGCGGCTGCCGCGGACCGGCGGCGATCGGGGTCGTCGAGCCCCGAGATGAGCGCGCGGACCGACACGGGCCCCATCGCGACGAGCGTCTGGAACGCCAGCTCCCGCTCGCGTTCGTCAGCAGCGCCGAGACTTAGGGCCAGATCGTCAGCCATCAACTCCGCCACCGACCCGCTGTCGGCCGCGAAGAGCGCTCGGACTGAGGCCTCCTCCTCGGGACGTAGCGAGTTCCGGCGTTCGTCGTCGATGAGCGTCTGCGCGTACTC
>Ga0126313_10000442_pt1 | contig 19531 bp, 21 predicted proteins | sample Plot105A_FD_89954 | JGI IMG/M metagenome (GOLD analysis project Ga0126313, IMG submission 89954) | Serpentine soil microbial communities from UC McLaughlin Reserve, CA, USA - Plot105A | ecosystem: Environmental > Terrestrial > Soil > Grasslands | place: USA: UC McLaughlin Reserve, Lake County...
CTTCTCGGCGCTCCTCAAGCGCCTCGTGCCGAACGGCGGCGAGCACTACTACGCCCACGACGATTGGGGTCGCCGGACGGAGAACATCTGCGAGGAGGACATGGAGGTCGGGAACGGCCACGCGCACTGCATGTCGATGCTGCTCGGCTCAGCGGGCGAGTCGATTCCGGTCCGTGACGGCGAGCTCTGCCTCGGCACCTGGCAGCGGGTGCTCTTCCTCGAGCTCGATCGCGAACGCGACCGCCGCTGGATCGTCCAGGTCGTCGGCCACTAACGGTACGTGGCGACCGCCGGCTCCCTCGATCCGCACGAGGCGTGGGCAGTCATCCAGCGCGGTGACGCTCGGATGCTCGACCTGCGGACGGAGATCGAACGTCGGCGGTACGGAGCGCCGCCCGGAGCGGTCCCCGTTTCCTTCCTTGGCCACCTGCTCAAGCCCGAGGGCGAAGGCGTCATCTACCTCTGCCAGCACGCAGTGCGTTCGAAGGCGACGCTGAGAGCCGGTGCTGCGGAGGTGGCGGGCGGTTTCGCCGCGTGGACCCGCGCCGGGCTGCCGGTGGAGCAGGTCGCGTAGCTGCCGCATGTGCGCGCGAATTCTCAGCCGAAACTTAGGCAGCGTGCGTAGTCTGTCGGTCTTCGACCTGCGACCAGGAGGCATCAGTTGACCGTGCCGGCCGCCGAACCGTCCATCCCCGAGCCGCACGAGGCCAGGGAGCGTCTCGAGCAGGCGCTGTTCGAGATCCGCCGCGTGATCGCGGGTCAGGACGCGATGCTCGAGCGCGTGCTCGTGTGCCTGCTCGCGCAGGGCCACCTGCTGATCGAAGGCGTGCCGGGGCTCGCGAAGACGCTGACGATCAAAACGACGGCCGGAGTTCTCGGCGGAACGTTCTCGCGCATCCAGTTCACGCCAGACCTCGTCCCGTCGGATCTTGTTGGGACGCGCGTCTACCGCCCGGACGAGGGGACGTTCGACACCGAGCTCGGCCCCGTCTTCTGCAACTTCCTGCTCGCGGACGAGATCAACCGCGCGCCGGCGAAGGTGCAGTCCGCGCTGCTCGAGGTCATGCAGGAGCGCCAGGTGACGATCGGCCACACGACGTTCCCGGTCCCGGACCCGTTCCTTGTCATGGCGACGCAGAACCCAATCGAGTCCGAAGGGACGTACCCCCTTCCGGAAGCGCAGATCGACCGCTTCATGCTCAAGATCCTGATCGGCTACCCCGAGCACGACGAGGAGCTGACGATCGTGCAGCGGCAGCTGGTCGCTGCGCCGGACCTGCGGGAGGCGCTCACGCTCGACGAGCTCCGCGCGCTCCAGCGCGCGGTCTTTGGGATCTACGTCGACCCCGCGTTGGTCAGCTATGCCGTCACGCTCGCGGACGCGACACGCTTCCCGGCGCGGCACGGCCTGGCCGAGATCGACGATTACATCTCCTACGGCGCGAGCCCTCGCGGGCCGATCAGCATCGTGCAGTCGTCGCGCGCGCTGGCATTGATCCGCGGCCGCGACTACGCGATCGTCGAAGACCTGCAGACACTCGCGAAGGACGCGCTTCGCCACCGGCTCGTGCTGTCGTACCAGGCGCTCGCCGAGGAGGTGAGCCCGGACCACCTCCTCGACCGCGTGATCGCAGCGGTGCCTGTCCCCCACGTCAACCCGGCGCGCTCGGAAGCGGCGTAGGTGCAGGTTCTCCAGGTCGAGCGGACGCCGGCGAGACCCGGCCCGGGGCCGATCCCGGAGCAGCTGCTCCGGGCACTGGACGTGACGATCGGGCGCCGGATGCAAGGGCTGCTCGCAGGCGACTATCGCTCGGCGCTGCTCGGCGACGGCACGGAGCTCGCACAGATCCGCGCGTACCAGGCCGGTGACGACGTTCGCCACATCGACTGGAACGTCACCGCGCGAACCGGCGAGCCGCACGTCCGCGTGTACCAGGCGGAGCGCGTCCTCGTCACGTGGCTCGTGCTCGACGCGTCCCCATCGATGCGGTTCGGGACCGCGGACCGCCGCAAGATGGATGTCGCGGAAGGCGTGGCGATCGCGACGGGCCACGTCGCGACGCGGCGCGGCAATCGGCTCGGCGTGGTGACGTTCGGGGGCGCGCATCCGGAGGCGGTCCCGCCGAACCAGGGCCGGGCCGGTCTGCTCGGCCTGCTGGGAACGCTGCACGCCGGCGATGACAACGGCTCCGGCCGACTCGGCGCCACCTCGCTCGGCGAGGCCGTCCGTCGTACGGACGCGCTCGCGCACCAGCGGTCCCTCGTCGTGATCGCATCCGACTTCCGAGGCCCACAGGATTGGCACCGGCCCCTGCTCCATCTCTCCGGGCGGCACGACGTCTTCGCCGTCGAGATCCGCGATCCACGAGAGCAGGAGCTTCCGAACGCGGGCGAGCTCTGGCTCGTCGACCCGGAGACGGGCAAGCAGCTCCGCGTGGACACGCGCAGCGAGAAGCTGCGGCGGCGCTTCGCGGAGGCGGCGGCCGAGGAGCGACGCGCGCTCGCGAAGAAGCTCGCATCGGTGGGCGTGCGGCATGTCGTGCTGACGACCTCGGGCGACTGGCTACGGCGCTACGCGCACTTTCTCCGGAGGACGCGTTGAGCTTCCAGTCCCCTCTTGCGCTCGTCGCACTGGTCCTCATTCCGGTGCTGGTCGTCCTGTACGTCGTCCACCGCCGCCGGCAGACCACGTATGCGGCGCGGTGGGGATCGCCGAGCCTGCTCCCGAACGCCGTAGACCGCGCTCCCGGGCGGCTCCGCTACCTGCCGCTCGTGATCCTGCTCGTGGCGCTGACGACGCTCGTCGTCGGCGTCGCCCGGCCGCATGCGACGGTGAGCGTGAAGCGTGAGGAAGCAACGGTGCTCCTGGCGATCGACGTCTCGCGCTCGATGGGCGCGACCGACGTGCGGCCGTCGCGCCTCGCAGCCGCCCAGATCGCAGCGTCGAAGTTCATCGAGAAGATTCCGGAAAAGTTTCGCATCGGCCTCGTCGCGTTCGGCTCGAGCGCGACCGTCGCCGTCGCCCCGACAACCGACCGTGAGCTCGTCCGCGCCGGCATCTCGGCGTTGAAGACGGGCGAAGGCACCGCGATCGGAGACGCCGTCGTCCTGTCGGCGGCCCTGGGGCGCCGGCTGAAGACGCGCGACGGCGTCGTCCCACCCACGTCGGTGCTGCTGATCTCCGACGGTGCTCCCGACGGCGGGCGAACGTCGCCGCGTGTCGCAGCGCAGCGCGCCCGCCGCCAGCACGTGCCGGTCTACACCGTGGCGCTAGGGACTCGGGACGGAGTCGTGGAGCACACGCTGCCGGGCGGCTTCCGCGAGCAGATCCGCGTCCCCCCCGCTCCCGCCACATTGCAGATGATCTCGCGCATGACCGGCGGCAAGTTCTTCAGAGCTCTCGACAGCGACCGTTTGAGCGAGATCTACGAGGACCTCGGATCGCGCCTGGGCAAGAAGAAGGAGTCGCGCGAGGTCACCGACGTGTTCGCCGGCGGGTCGGCGCTGTTGCTCGTCGTCGGCGGGGCGCTGTCGGCGTTCCTGTTCCGGAGGGTTCCGTGAAGCGCCTCGTGTTGCCGGCGGCAATCGCCTGCGCCCTCGCCGCCGGCGTCGGCTCCGCCGGCGCGACGAACGAGTGCCGCGGGCTCAATCCATGCGTGCCCGTCGCAGGGCCGTGGGTGCTCGTGGACGTGGGGAACCGCGTGCCGCGGCCGCAGGTGCAGTACCAGCTCAGATGCCCGGAGGGGTTCATCGTCGGCGGCATCGACGCGGAGCTGACGGACCGGCGGATCGACGTCGCGTTCCTCGGGCGGTCCGGCAGCCCGGTGACTCCCGGCGTCACGACCACGCGCACGATCGTCTTCGTCGCGAGCTACGTCGGCTCGGGGGCGAGCGTGCCGTCGTTTCGTCCGCACATCGGCTGCATCCGCGCCCGCGGAGGCGGGAGCCGCACCCCGACGGCGGTCTCGGCGATCGTGCCGCCGGGTGAGCCGACCGTGCGGCGCGTAAGGACCGTTCGCATCGCTCCAGGCGCTCAGCGGCGGATCGTGCAGTCGTGCCGCGCCGGCGAGCGTCTCGTCGGCGCGTACCACACGCGCGCGGTCTTCGCGCGCACACCGCCGTCCGCGAGCGTCGCCGCGAGCCTGTCCGCGACCCGGAGGGTCAGCGGCAACCGCGTGGTGGTCTCCGCGCGCGGCGGCTCCGAATTGGGCCGCGGTCGCGCCGTGGTTCAGGTCTCCGCTCTGTGCGCAGGAGGAACGTAACTTGACCTTCGGCCATCCGCTTCTCCTCCTTGCGCTACTGCTCGTTCCCGCGGCCATCGGGCTGTACCTGCTCGCCGAGCGCCGGCGGATGCGCTACGCGGTCGCGTTCACGAACATCGACGTCCTTGCGTCGGTCGCGGGGACGCAGCGGCCGTGGCGCCGGTACGTCCCGCCCGTGCTGTTCCTGCTCGCACTCGCCGCGTTGTGTCTGGCGGTCGCGCGTCCATACCGCAGCACGCTCGTCCCTGCCGAGAAAGCGACAGTGATCCTCGTCGTCGACATCTCGGGGTCGATGCAGGCGAGAGACGTGAAGCCGACGCGGCTCGCGGCGGCGCAGGAGGCAGTGCGGACCTTTCTCGACCGTGTACCGAAGCACCTGCGTGTGGGGCTGATCTCGTTCGCCGGCGAGCCGTTCATCGGCTCGCCGCCCACGACGGACCGCGAGGTGGTGCGCGCGTCGCTCGACCAGCTCGGGGTGCCGGACTTCTACTCCTTCGGCGGCACCGCGATCGGCGATGCACTCGAGCGTGCAGTCGAGATGGCGAAGACGGCGGTCCCGGACGAGGCGCAGACGATCGCGTACACGGCCGCGGCGAGGCCTCGCGGGCTCGTGTCGATCCTGTTCCTCTCCGACGGCAAGCAGACGCGCGGCTTTCTCGAGCCGCTCGAGGGCGCGGAGCTCGCACGCGCGGCATCGATCCCCGTCTACACGGTCGCACTCGGAACGCGGAACGGGACGGTGACGCGACGCGGCGGCTTCGGCGGCCCGCGCACGATTCCCGTCCCGCCCGATCCAGCGACGCTGAGTTCGATCGCGCGGCTGACCGGCGGCAAGTTCTTCGCCGCGCGCACCGCGGACGCGCTCGAGTCGGCCTACGCCGACCTCGGCTCGCGTCTGGGTCGCGTGCCCGGCAAGACTGAGATCACGTGGCAGCTGCTCGCGTTCGCCGCCGCACTGCTCGTCGCGGCCGGGGTCTTGTCGGCGCTGTGGTCGCCGCGCTTTCCGTAGCGGTCAGCGCCGGGCGACAAAGACGTACTCGCGGCTGTCGTCGCCGAACGGCTCGCCGGCGAAGCCGCCGTAGAGCGCTTCCACCTCGAGCCCGGCAACGTCGAGCAGGCCGAGCCACTCGTTCTTGGTCGCCCACCAGAGCGAGCTCTTCCCGTCGTCATCCAGCACGATGTCGATCCGATTGTCGCCGACCGAGTACCGGATCGTGTGCGGAACGGGCTCTTCCTGGTGCTCGCCGTCGAGCCGGGCGGCGATCGTATGGTCGAAGGCAAAGGCGTTCCAGGCGAAGCGTCCGTCCGGCCGCAGCGACGCCGCGACGCGCTCGAACGTCCGGCGGCGATCGGCCCAAGTCGGCGGGTGGAGGAGGGCGCGAAACGGGCAGTAGACGAGCGCCGCCGGCTCCTCGAGGTCGAAGTCGCGCATGTCGCCCTCGCGCAGGTCGAGCTCTACGCCGGCCTCGGCGGCGCGGACGTGCGCCTGCTCGAGCATCGCCGGCGAGAAGTCGACGCCGATCACTCGCCGCCCTATCGCCTGTGCGACGGGAATGGCGACGCGACCATTTCCGACCGCCAGCTCGACCACCGGCCCGTCGGCGCGTCGCGCGAGCTCCGCATAGAACGCGATGTCGGCCGTCATCTCGGCCGACCATTCGTCGTAGCGGCTCGCGAACGCCTCGTCCCAACTCGTCTGCACGGCGCGCGCGATCCTACGCTCTCACAGCAAGAGGCCCATCACGACCGAATCCCACAGCTCGCCGCTCGCGCGGCGGTACTGCTTCACGCGGCGACCCTCCTCGACGAAGCCGAACTTGCGGTAGAGCGCGATCGCCCCGACGTTGTGCGGAAAGACCTCCAGCGAGAGCTTGTGCAAGCCCTCGGCGCGCGCCCTCTCGATCGCGGCGGCGAGCAACGCGGAGCCGACGCCGCGACCGCGCCAGGGTCGCGCGACCGCCATTCCAAGCTCGCCGAACCCGAACCGGCTCTTCTCGAGGTACAGCGAGCCCACGCACTCGCCGGCTGCAACCGCGACGATCGTGCCGTCCGCCGAGGCCGCGAACTGCGTCGTCCGCGCCTCGACGTCGACCGGCGGCTCCGTTGCGATCCCGTCGCGTTCCTCGGCCACGGCCGCGAACAGCTCGGCCAACGCCCGCCCGTCCTCGGGTCGCGCCTGCCGAATCTCGAACTCCGTCACACCCGAATCCTGCCGTGGCCGATGTATGGTCCGTGCGGTCGTGCGCGAATCTCTGAGGACGGTGCTGACGTCCGACGGGCGGAGGCTCGCGTTTGCGATCTGGGGCGATCCCGACGGGTTCCCGATCCTGGCGCTGCACGGCACGCCGGGCTCGCGGTTCGACCGGTGGCCGGATGAGGACGTCTACCGACGGCTCGGCGTCTGCGTCGTCACGCACGACAGGGCCGGGTACGGTGAATCCACGCGCCGGCGCGGTCGTCGGATCGTCGACGAGGTGGACGACGTCGCGCTGCTCGCAGATCGCGTCGGGTTCGAGCGTTTCGGTGTTTCCGGCGGCTCGGGCGGAGGGCCACACGCGCTCGCGTGCGCAGCGATGCTTCCGGATCGGGTGACTCGAGCGATCTGCGCGGTCGGTGTCGCGCCGCTCGGCGCGTCGGGACTCGAGCGGGATTCGTGGGTGGCCGGGATGGACCCGGAGAACATCAAGGAGTTCGAGTGGGCGCTGGCGGGAGAGGACGTCCTCTTCCCGGAGCTCGAGACCGAGTATGCGCGGATGGTCGAACGCGTGGCGCGCGACCCGGCGACGTTCCTGGGCGACTTCGAACTGAGCGAGTCCGACCGAGCCGAGCTGGCTCGGCCGGAACGCATCCAGATGGTCCGCGAGTCGACGCCGGAGATGGGTCGGAACGGCGTCGCCGGTTGGGTCGACGACGATCTCGCAATGGTGCGGCCGTGGGGCTTCGAGGTCGAGCAGATCGAGGTCCCGGTGCTCATTCGCTACGGCGCCAGCGACGTGCTCGTCCCACCGGCGCACGGCGAGTGGCTTGCGGGGAACGTCCCTGGATGCGTCGTCAAGGTAGACGACGCGGCCGGCCATTTCGGCGACGATCCCGAGGAGACGATCGCCGAGACCGTCCGCTGGCTCCGGGACGGCGTCCCCCCAGCCGGCAGTCGGTAGATCGCCTGACGTGGCGCAGCGAGCCGGGCGACGCGTGCTGGTGGCCGGCATGTCGGGCACGGGGAAATCTACGACGCTCGCCGAGCTCGGCGGGCGCGGCTTCCGGGTTGTCGACACCGACTCGGCCTACTGGAGCGAATGGGCTTCGGCTGAGGAGAGCGCAGCCGGCGAATGGCTGTGGCGAGAGGACCGAATGGCCGACCTCCTGGCGACGAACGACCCGCGGACGCTGTACGTCTCGGGTTGCATGTCGAAGGGGAAGTTCTACGACCGGTTCGACGCGATCGTGCTGCTCAGCGCTCCGGCGGACGTCATCCTCGATCGGGTCGCAAAGCGGGAGACGAACGACTACGGCAAGTCGCCGGCAGAACGCGACGCCATCCTGTTCAACCTGGCGTCAATTGAGCCCAGGCTCCGCGCGACCTGCACGCATGAGATCGATGCGAGCGGGCGGCTCGCTGACGTCGTTGCTGCGCTCGTCGCCGTCGGCGAGGGCGATTACAGTCCGCGCGACGCGTGTTAACGAATCGCTCGGCGCCCCCGGCCACCGTGACTCCGGTGCTCATCTACCCGGACGTACGAGCCGCGGTCGCGTGGCTCGAGTCCGCGTTCGGCTTCGGCGAGCGCGTGCGGATCGGCGACGCTCATCGCGCACAATTGCGCGTTGGGCGCGACGGCGCCGTGGTTGTCGCGGACGTTCGCGGCGAGCAGGTGGCGCCGAGCCCCACCGACGTCACGCACCTCGTCAAGGTTCGGGTGCCGGACGTCGACGCGGCGTTCGCACACGCGCGCGACTTCGGCGCGCGCGTCCTCGAGGGCCCGACAACGTACGAGTACGGCGAGCGGTCGTGCGTCGTCGAGGACTTGGCCGGTCACCGCTGGGAGCTGACCCAGACCGTGCGCGACGTCGAACCGGAGGAGTGGGGCGGCGTCACGGTGGAGCCGTGGTGAGAGCCGTGCGTCCCGGTGGGTATTCCCAGACCACCGCGTCAGCGGAGTCGAACAGCGTGACGGTCTCCGTCGGGCGCGCACCGAGGCGCTGCGCAACGCGCTGCGATGCCGTGTTGTCGCGCGCGATCAGCGAGACGAGGCGGCCGATGCCGCGTTCTTCGCGCGCCCAGTTGCGGACGGCGCGTGCAGCCTCCGTCGCGTAGCCGTTCCCCCATTGTGCCCGCACCAGCGCCCAGCCGAGCTCTGCCTGGGAGGACGCTCCGCCCTTCTCGAGCGTCGTGTGCGTCCACGTCCGCGTGTCCCACACGTTGATGCCCGCGCGTCCGAGGAAGCGCCCGTCTTCGCGTCGCTCGATCACGAACGGGCCGAGATCGTTGACGTCCCAGCGGTGTAGCCACTTTCGGACGACGGCCTCCGCGTGCTCCGGCGGAACGATCTCACCGCCGAGGAATCGCATGACCTCGGGATCCGTCAGGAGCTCAACGGCGGCCGGCGCGTCCCCAGGAGTCGGTGGGCGCAGAAGCAGTCGCGCCGTCTGCAGGCGGATCGAGCTCCAGCGAGGCCGCGGTTCCCGCACTTTGGCCAGCCTAGAGCCGGCGGCTGCCGTCGACCTCGCCCGCAGCGCACGATCCGTGAGTATCCGGTCGGTCGATCAACGAGCCGGGGAACCAACTGCTCGATCTGGAACAGCCGGTCGCTGCACCGCTTCGCCACGGCCGCCACGAACGCGGCGTGGCGCGAGCAGCCGGCCGCGGTCGTCCTGCACTTCCAGCTTTCCGCGGACTGAAAGGGTTCCGACGCGCGAGCGTCAGCACACGCCTTTATTCGTCGGACGAGCTCGTTTCGTCGGTGCCGCGAGTCGACCGGAGCACACGGTAGATGAGAGCGCCCGCGCCGACGGCCGCCATCGAGGCGACGAGAAACGCCCGCGTCCGCGACGGTCGCTCTCCCGCGAGCCGCTTTTCTGCCGTCTCCGCAACGAACGACGTCACCTCTTACGTCTGACCTCCGCGCGACGACTCGAAACGTCGCCGGAGCGCGCCGCCGGATGGCTGGCAGCTACTCGGGCGTGACGTACGCTGCGGTAACTCCCGCCGTCGCCGACGAACGGCGCGGCCGTGACGTGTGATGAGCCCAGTCGACCTCGACGGCTACCACGTCATTGCCGAGGGTGACTTCGTCGCCGTCCACACGTACTACAAGAACTGGAACATGGCAGCCGTCGACATCCTCCGCCTAACGACCGAAAGATGATCGAGCACTGGGACGTCCTTCAGGAGGTGCCGGAGACGACGGCAAGCTGGAACGACATGTTCTCGCAGCTGAGCTAAGGCCGCGCGAAGCGAGCCTGACGTGCGGCCGGTCAGCGCTCGTCATCGAACACGGCCTCGAGGTTGTTTCCGTCGGGATCGAGAGCGAATGCCGCGTAGTAGCCGGATCCGTACTCCGGGCGCAGGCCCGGCGGCCCATTGTCCGTTCCTCCCGCGAGAACGGCCGTGCGGTGGAAGTCGTCGACGGTGGCACGATCCTGCGCCGCGAAGGCGACGTGCAAACGAGCGGCGTCGGCCTCGCCTGCCTTGATCCAGAAGTCGCCGCGCCCGTCGGTCACAAACCCGAGGGGGCCCTGCGAGCTTTGAACGGTTCTCACGTCGAAGGGCTTCAACGCGTGCTTGTAGAAGACGCGGCTCAAGAAAAGGTCGCGGACGCGGAGCGTCACGTGATCGAACAGCGGCGGCGGCGCGGTGTCCGGCACGAGCCGAGTATCACTCACCATCGACGTCTCGTGTCTCGAGCCGCGGCCGTTCCGGGGCTCTGGCGAGGTGCTGGCACGCCGGCTACTCGGGCGTCACGTACGCCGCCGTGACGCCGCCGTCCACAACGAACGTGGCGCCGGTGACGTACGACGACTCGTCGCTCGCAAGGAAGAGGGCCGCGTTGACGATCTCCCGCGGCTGGGCGAGGCGCCCCATCGGGATGTGAACGAGACGGCGCTGGGCGGCGGCGGGATCGTCTCCCCAGATCCGCTCGAGCAACGACGTCTGTACCGTTCCCGGGCAGAGTGCATTCACGCGCACGCCCGCACGCGCGAACTGCACCGCCAGCTCCCGCGACAGCGACAGGACGGCACCCTTCGAGGCGGTGTAGGAGATCTGAGACGTCGCGGCGCCGATCAGCGCGACGAACGAGGCGACGTTGATCACGGAGCCTCCGCCGCGCTCGAGCAGGTGCGGGATGCCGTGCTTGCAGCAGAGGAAGACGCCGCGCGTGTTGACCGCCTGCACGCGCTCCCATGCGTCCAGCTCCGTGTCCAGCACGCCGCCGTCGTCGGCAGGCGAGATGCCGGCGTTGTTGTAGAGGACGTCGATGCCCGCGTAGCGATTCTTCGTCGCCTCGTACATCGCCCGGACGCTCTGCTCGTCCGCGACGTCGACTTCGACGAAGAACGCGTCGCGCGCCTCCGCCGCCGTCCGTTCGCCGCCCTCGCGGTCGACGTCCGCGACGCACACCCGCGCACCCTCGTCGGAGAACAGCAGCGCCGCCTCGCGGCCCATTCCTCCGCCGGCGCCAGTGATGACTGCGACCTTGCCCTCGAGCCGACCCATCAGTCGAGTGAGATGAACACGTTCTTCAGCTCCGAGTACCCGTCGAGTGCCTGGAGGCCGAGCTCGCGGCCAAAACCGGACTGCTTGAACCCGCCGAACGGGGTCTGCACGCGTACCGATGTGTTCGAGTTGATGGCGACCACGCCCGTGTCGAGCGCGCGCGCGACACGCACGGCTCGACCGACGTCGCGCGTCCAGATCGAGCCCGAGAGGCCGTACGGCGTGTCGTTCGCGATCCGGATCGCGTCGGCCTCGTCCTCGAACGGGATCACGGCCGCGACGGGCCCGAAGATCTCTTCTCGCGCGCAGCGGTCGTCGTTCGTGCACTCGACGATGTGCGGCGCGAACCAGAAACCGCGGCCGTTGACGGCTTCGCCGCGAAAGGCTAGTTGGGCGCCGTCGACGTACGCGGCCACGCGCTCTCGATGGTCCGCCGAGATCAGGGGGCCCATCTCTGTCGCCTCGTCGGCCGGGTCGCCCACCCGCAGGCTCCGCGTGGCGTCGACTAAGCGCTCGAGGAACTCGTCGTACGCGCTGCGCTCAACGAGGATCCGGGAGCGCGCACAGCAATCCTGTCCCGCGTTGTCGAAGACCGCGTACGGCGCGGACGTCGCGGCTTGCTCGAGATCCGCGTCCGCGAACACGACGTTTGCCGACTTGCCGCCGAGCTCCAGTGTCACCCGCTTGATCGTGGCCGCCGCGCCGCGCATCACCTCCCGCCCGACTTCAGTCGAGCCGGTGAAGCCGATCTTCGCCACGCCCGGATGGTCGACCAGCCGCTGTCCGACCACGGACCCCTTGCCGACGAGCACGCTCACCACGCCCTCCGGAATCCCCGCCTCAAGGATCAACTCCCCGAGGCGCAGCGCGGAAAGCGGCGTCAGCTCCGCCGGCTTGAGCACGACGGTGTTCCCGCACGCCAGCGCGGGCCCGAGCTTCCAGCTCGCGATGTTGAGCGGGAAGTTCCACGGCACGATCAGGCCGACGACGCCGAGCGGCTCCCGGAAGGTGACGTCGATGCCGCCGCTGACCGGGATCTCGTTCCCGCCGTGCTTATCGACTGCGCCGGCATAGAAGTGAAACACGCGCGCGACCATCGCGACCTCCGCGCGCGCGCCCGCGATGGGCTTGCCGACATTCTCCGACTCGATCCGCGCCAGCTCCTCGGCGTGCTCCTCCACGAGTGTCGCGAGGCGCCGAAGCAGTCGCGCGCGGTCCTCCGGCCCAACCGCGCGCCACGCCGGAAACGCCGCGGCCGCACGCGCGACCGCCTCGTCCGCCTCGTCCAAGCCGGCCTGCTCGAGCTCGGCGAGCGTGTCCTCGGTCGCCGGGTTGATGACGCGCACCGTCATGAGCGGTGGTCACGGTAGCCGCGTGCCTGGGCCACGAGTTCCTCGAACAGCGCCGCGTCGTCGCCCGCCTCCGGATGCCACAGAACGCCGACAGCGAAGCGACGGGACGGATCTTCCACTGCCTCCACCGCGCCGTCCTCGGCGTGCGCGGTGACGCGCAAGCCGTGCCCGAGTCGTCCGAAGCCCTGGTGGTGGTGCGACTTGACGGCCGTCCGCGGCGGGAGCAGCTCCGCGAGGCGCGTTCCCTCTTCGACCAGGACGTCGTGGTCGGAGAATGCTCCCGGCGTGTGCTTGTGCTTCTCGTCGCCGACGACGTCCGGGAGGTGCTGGAGGAGGTCACCGCCCCGCGCAACGTTCAGCACCTGGGACCCGCGGCAGATCGCGAGCACCGGCATATCGCGGTCGAGCGCCTCGTTCAGGAGCGCGAGCTCTGCGCGGTCGCGGTGCGGGACGATCCCCCTCGTCTCGGGATGCGGCTCCTGCCCGTACTGCTGCGGGTCGAGATCGGAGCCGCCCGAGAAGATGATCCCGTCCAGGGCATCGAGCGTCTCGCCCACGCCGTCGTCCGACGGCGGCACGAGCAACGGCCGTGCGCCCGCACGCTCGACCGCGCGCACGTAATGCGCGGGAACAAGCGCCGCCTCGGTGTCCCAGTAGCTGAAGCGCGCGGGCACGACATACGTCGTGATGCCGATCAGGGGGCGCGTCTCACCCACGCTCGAACATGCGCTCGCGCTCGTAGCACGTGACGACCTCGTCGAACATTCGCTGCTCCGTCCGCGCGTAATTCAGATAGTGATCGACGACCTCGTCGCCGAACGCGGCCCGTGCGACCGTGCCCTGCTCGAGCGCCTCGATCGCCTCGCGCAGCGTGTGCGGAAAGCGCTCCGCGTCCGACTCGTACGCGTTCCCCTCGAGCGGAGGTGGCAGCTGGAGCCCTTCCTCGATCCCGTGGAGCCCGGCGGCGATCAGCGCGGCGAACGCGAGGTACGGGTTGACATCTCCGCCGGGAAGGCGCGTCTCGATTCGTTGCCCGGGACCGTGCCCGACGATCCGGAAGCCGCAAGTGCGGTTGTCGTGCCCCCACGCAAGCGTGGTCGGCGCCCACGAGCCAGCGGCGTAACGCTTGTACGAGTTGATCGTCGGCGCGAGGAAGATCGCGAGCTCGCGTGCGCCGGTGATCCAGCCCGCGAGGAACTGCTTGAAGGCGTCCGACTCGCCGGCGAACGCGTTCTGGCCGTCGCGCCAGAGGCTCGCGTGCATGTGGCAGGAGTTGCCGATCCACGTGTGATCCGGCTTCGCCATGAAGGTGATCGAGCAGCCGTGCTGGTGCGCGATCTCCTTGGCGCCATTTTTGTAGACGACGTGGTTGTCCGCGGTCGCAAGCGCGTCCGCGTAGCGGAAATTGACCTCGTGCTGTCCCGGCCAAGCTTCCCCTTTCGAGCTCTCGATCGGAACGCCCGCGCGGCGCATGTCGTTGCGGAGCTGCCGCAGCAGCGGCTCGTCGTACGTGGTGGCGAGGACGTGGTAGTCGAGGATGTACGGGACGGACGGCGTCAGCGCGCGGTAATGGTTTGCTTGAGCCTCCGCGTAGCTCTCCCGCAGGAGATAGAACTCGAGCTCGGAGGCGAACATCGGCTCGTAGCCCGCCGCCCGCGCGCGCTCCACCTGCGCGTCCAGCACCTGCCGCGGCGACGCCTGGACCGGCGAGCCGTCGTGCCACACGACATCGCAGAGCACGAGCGCCGTCGCCTCCAGCCACGGGATCCGGCGCAGCGTCGCGAGGTCCGGTCGCAGGCCGAAGTCGCCGTAACCCTGCTCCCAGCTCGCCATCGCATAGCCCGGAACCACGTTCATCTCCATGTCGATCGTGAGCAGGTAGTTGCAGCCCTCGACGCCGTGCTCGGCGATGTTCTCCTCGACGAAGTGCCCGGCGTGCAGGCGCTTCCCCATCAGCCGGCCCTGCAGATCGGTGAACGCCATGACGACGGTGTCGAGAGCGCCGCTTGCGACGCCCTGCTTCAGCTCGTCGAGGCTCAGCATCTTGCTCCGGCGGCACCGGAGAGCCGGACTGGGCGCCGGCTCTCCAGCTCCGAGTCGGCGATCCTATCCCTCGGACCCTGCGACGGGCGGCGTCGCGGGCGCCTCGTCCATCTGTGCCTCGAGCCCGCCGCCGAGGTGGGTGACGCCGTAGCCCTCCGTCTCCGGATGGCCATGCGCGCCGCGCGTGAGCGCGAACTCCTCCTCCGGCGAGAGCACGAGCCGGTGCCGACCGGCAACCGCGAAGTACGCGACGGCGACGAGATAGAAAGCCGCCACGCCGTAGACACCATTGCGGTAGTCGCTGTTCCAGAAGATCGCGCCAAGCGAGATCAGGGCGATGATCCCGGCGACGGCGGCCCCCCACTCGCCCACCGGGCTTCGGTACGGCCGCTCGATCTCCGGGAACCTCCGCCGCAGCAGGATGAACGAAAGGCACTGCATGGCGTACGAGATGACCGCGCCGAAGACGGCCATGTTGAGGAGGGCGGCTCCGACCGTCCCGGTGCCCCACTTGTGCAGGATGTACGCCGCGATCCAGCCGATCACGGCGCCGACGAGGAGGGCGACGTGCGGCGTCTGGCGCTTCCCGTGCGTGACGGAGAGCGGGTGCGGGTAGTAGCCCGCGCGCGAGAGCGAGAAGATGTTCCTGCCGTACGCGAAGATGATCGTGTGGAAGCTGGCGACGAGCCCCGCGACGGCGACCAGGCCGAGCAAGGACGCCGACGTCCCCGAGCCGAAGATCGTCTTCAGCCCGTCCAGGAGCGGCTCGCCCGAGTCGCTCAGCCCTTTCGATCCCGGCGCGATCCCCGAATTCAGGAAGAGGACGAGGAACCCGGTTACGACGAGCGTCACGAGCCCCCAGATCGTCCCGCGCGGGATGTCTCGCCTCGGATCGGCCGACTCCTCGGCGGCTAGCGGTAGCTCTTCGATCGCAAGGTAGAACCAGATCGCGAACGGCAGCGCGTAGAACACCCCCGGCACCCCGTCGATGAACCATCCACCGTTGGTGTCGATCGCCCACTTGCCGAAGTCGAGCTCCGTCAGCGCGCCCGCGTAGAAGACGACCAGGATCGCGAGCGAGAGCAGGCAGATCGCGACCGTGAAGCGGAAGCTGGCCTCGACGCCGATGTAGTTCAGGCCGACGAAGATCGCGTAGAAGATCGCCCACCAGAGCGCCTGCGGCAGCGTGAACCCGAACAGGTCGTCGGAGATGGTGTCCATGTAGCTGCCGATCCCAACGACGATCACGGCGGGCGTGATCACGTACTCGATCGTCTCGGCGACTCCGGTGGTGAAGCCGCCCCACGGACCCATCGCCGAGCGCGCAAAGGAATAGGCGCCGCCGGTGTGCGGCAACGCCGGAGACATCTCCGCGATCGAGTAGCAGAGCCCGAAGTACATCACGGTGATCGCGAGCGTCGCGACCAGGAGCCCGCCGAAGCCGTACGCGAGCCCGAAGTTCCAGCCGAAGAAATCGCCCGAGATCACCGCCGCGACCCCGAGCGCCCACAACGACCACACGCCCGCGTGGCGGCGCAGCGTGCGCTTGCCGAAGTACTCCGGGTCGTGCTCGCGGTAGGTCACCGCACCGACCCTGCGCGTCTCAGCCAAGCCCCACCTCCTGGTCGCAGAGGCGCGGAATGATTTCAGCTTTGTGCCAGTTGCGTCAACCAGGTGGCGCAGCATCGGCCTGCGGAGCAGGCGTGGGGCGCCGCGGCGCGTGGGTTGCGGCAAGGCTCGCGCGCAGCCCCCACCCTTCTACAGGGTGGGGGTGTTGCCCTTACCCCTGAGGCGAGCGTACCCCGAGAAGGTGCACGGCCCGGCGTCGAATCTGTGCCAATTCGGCACGCCAGCCGTCCCTAGCCGCGCCCGCACGCGGCTCCGCATTGGCCGCATGCTCGCCCGGCGCGCCCGGAGCTACGCCTGCGGCAGCTCGACGCAGAAGGTCGTGCCGCGGGCAGGATCGGACGAGACCTCGATCCGACCGGCCATCCGCCGCACCAGCTCGCGCGAGATGTACAAGCCAAGGCCGGTTCCGTGCGGCGCCGTCGTCAGCTGCGGATCCGCGCGATAGAACTTCTCGAAGATCCGCTCCTGGTCAGCGAGCGCGATACCCGGCCCCGAGTCGGCAACGGCAACACGCACGTGGCCGTCGGCCCGCTCCACGCGAACCCGCACCTGGCCGCCGCCGTATTTGACGGCGTTGTCGATCAGGTTCACCAGCACCTGCTGGATGCGGTCGGCGTCGCCCTCCGCCGGGCCGACGTCGGAGTCGATCTCGACGTCGATCGCCGCGGACGGAGGAATCTGCTCGCGCATCGCCTCGACCGCCGCGCGGGTCACATCGGCGACGTCAACCGGCTCGCGCTGGACGCGCACCTCGCCGCGGTCGAGCCGGCCCGCCAGAAGCACCTCTTCCGTGATCTGGCTCAGTCGGGAGGCCTGATTCACGATCATCACGAGCAAGTCGCGCGCCCGCGCCGGCTCGAGGCTCTCGCCGCGCTGCAGGAGTGTTTGCGCCGCGCCGTACACCGCCGCCATCGGGGTGCGGAGCTCGTGCGAGACGGTGGCGATGAAGTCGCTCTTCTCCTCTTCCAAGCGACGCTCGCCGGTGACGTCGCGGAAGGCGTAGACGACTCCCGCCGCGCTCTGCACACCGCTGAAGGAGAGCCAGAGATCGCGCCCGCCGACGTCCATCGGGAGCGTCGCCGACCGCGGCGTGACGCCGGGCTCTGCGACGGGGATCTGCGCCGCCAGCGTCTCCCAGTTCGGAAACACGGACGCAATCGGCCGGCCGCGAGCCTCCGACGCACGAACCGCCGTGATCAGCTCCGCGGCGCGGTTCCACAAGAGGACAGTGCCGTCGTCGCCGAGGAGGAAGATGCCGTCCGCGACAGCCTCCACCACCTGCGCGGCAGTCTCGCGCTCGGCGGCGATCGCACGGGCCGCCGCCTCCGCAGCCTCGAGCCGCCGCCGTTCCTTCTGCAGCCGGACGGTACGAACGGCGGCCGCCATCTGCCCTACGAGGCCGTCGAACAGCTCGAGCTGCTCCGGCGTATAGGACGCGCGGTCGCTCATCAGCTGCACCACGCCGATCACGCGTCCTTCCTCTTTGACGGGCGCCATCATCGCCGCCTTCGTCCCGGGCGGCTCCACGTCCGGCAGCTTCCGCATCTCTCCCGTGCTGTCGACGTCGTAGAAGGTGCCGCCAGGCTGACGCACGACTTCTTCGACGTCGTTCACCACCAGCGGCTCGCCCGTAACGATCACGCGGCTCTGCATGCCGCCGCCGGTCCGGTTGAGCGGAACGGGCGGGAACGTCGATGGATCGAGCCGATTGCCCTCCACCCACGCGTACTCGCAATGGATCAGATCATCGCGCTCGTCGTAAGCCGAGACGACCACGCCGTCATGCGGCACGACTCCGACGAGCAGGTCGTGAAACGTGTCGTAGACGCGCTCCGGCTCGAGCGTCTCACCCAGCCGCCGAGCAGCGTGCAGGAGAAGCTCTGCAATCTCCGCCTTCCGTGCCAGGTCAGGCGAATCGTCGGCGCGGGAAGTCACCACTCGCTCTTGTCGGCTCAGCGCACCGTGACGGGGACGCGCTGGACAGCGTTGTTGCAGACGCCGTCGTAGTTCCACTCCGGCTCGAACGGCTGAGTGTTCCCTGCCGCGTCGGTCGCGCGACAGCAGAGCTCGTACTCGCCCGGCTCGGCCGGCCACTCCAGCGTCCACCCGCGCCAGGCGAAATCCGACAGCGGCTCGTCGAGCCGTGCGTCACGCCACGTCTCGCCGCCGTCCGCGCTGACCTCGACGCGCTCGATCGGCGCCCATCCCGACCAGGCGCGGCCTTCGAGCACGACTGCGCCGGCCTCGACGAGACGCGACCGGGACAGGAACTCCGGAATCCCCGGCGGGACGAGAAGCGCCCGCGGCTGAATCCGCGTCACCGGCGTCCCGTGTTCGTCCTCGCTCGCGCGGAGGTGGTACGCAACGTCCTGCTGCCAACCGCGGAACGGTTCGTCTACCACGGTGATCCCCGCGAGCCACTTGACGTGCGTCATCCCGTACCAACCGGGAACGACGAGCCGCAGCGGGAAGCCATGCTGCGGCGGCAGCGGCTGGCCGTTGACGGCGTACGCGAGCAGCACCTCGTCGCGCATCGCGTCGGCGACCGGGAGGCTGCGCTCGTACGCGTGCTCCACGTCGCCCTGGACGCCTCGGTCCAGGCCGGTGAACACGACCTCGACGGCGCCGTCCTCGACGCCCGCTTCCTCGAGCAGCGGTGCGAGCGGCGTGCCGGTCCACTCCGCGGTTCCGACGGCGTCGCGGAGCCACGGCTGACTGACGACGTGCGGCGCGAGCAGGGCTCGCCCGTTGCCCGCGCATTCGAGCGTCACCGCAAGCGTCTGCGACGGCCGCGCCTTTAGCCCCTCGAGCGAGAGCTCGAACGGCCGTTCGACACGGCCACCGACACGAAGCCGCCAGGTGGCGGCGTCGACGTCGGGGATGTCGAAGTGGATCAGCAGGTAGTGCAGCCCGAGCGGCGTGATCGGGTAGCGGAGGGCCTCCAACGGCAGCCCGTGGTTCCGGGCTGCAAGCTGGAGCTCCTCGAGGCTGATCTCGGAGGTGGCACCGATCTCCACCGCTACGGATCGTTCACCGCTGCCGCGCACGTGTCAAGCGCGGGGCAGCTAGGACGTGAAGACGCGCGGCTCCGGGGCGCGAACGCATACCTCGTCGCCGACGCCGAGCGCGAGCGCCTCGGCCTCGTCACGCGTGAGCTGGACGGTCAGGTCGTCGCCGCTCTCGGTCTCGAGCTCGACGCGGACCTCGAAACCAAGGTGCACGACGCGCAGGACGTCCGCGCGGACCGCGCCGGCCTCTCCCGGCTCGACCAGCTCGAGGTCGTGGGGCCTCGCGTACGTGCCGTCGATCTGCGTCGTCGGTCCGACGAACGTCATCACGAACTCGTTGGCCGGGCGCTCGTAGAGGTCACGGGGCGACCCGACCTGCTCGATGCGGCCCTCGTTCATCACCACGATCTGGTCGGCGACGTCCATCGCCTCCTCCTGATCGTGCGTGACGAAGACGGTGGTGACGTGCACGTCGTCGTGAAGACGGCGCAGCCATGCGCGTAGCTCCTTGCGGACGCGCGCGTC
>Ga0126313_10000443_pt1 | contig 19528 bp, 16 predicted proteins | sample Plot105A_FD_89954 | JGI IMG/M metagenome (GOLD analysis project Ga0126313, IMG submission 89954) | Serpentine soil microbial communities from UC McLaughlin Reserve, CA, USA - Plot105A | ecosystem: Environmental > Terrestrial > Soil > Grasslands | place: USA: UC McLaughlin Reserve, Lake County...
GATCGCCGCCCAGACCGCCAAGCAGGTGATCCTGCAGCGGATCCGCGAGGCCGAGCGGCAGATGATGTACGACGAGTACCAGGACCGGGTCGGCGAGCTGATCACCGGGATCATCCAGCAGTCTGACAAGCGCTACACGCTGGTCCAGCTGCGCGAGCGGGTCGAGGCGCTGCTGCCCAAGTCCGAGCAGGTCTACAACGAGCGCTACGACCACGGGATGCGGGTCAAGGCCGTGATCACCGACGTCTCCGACTCGACCAAAGGGCCGGCGATCGTCGTCTCCCGCCGCAGCCCGGAGCTGATCAAAAGCCTGTTCGAGCTCGAGGTGCCGGAGATCGCCGACAAGCTGGTCGAGATCGTCGGCGTCGCCCGCGAGCCCGGCTACCGCTCGAAGATCGCCGTCGTCTCCCACGCCGACGGCGTCGACCCGGTCGGCGCCTGCGTCGGCCCCCGTGGCTCGCGGGTGCGGATGGTCGTCTCCGAGCTGCGCGGCGAGAAGATCGACATCATTCCCCACAACGACGAGCCCGCCCGCTTCGTCGCCAAAGCGCTCTCGCCAGCGCGCGTGCGGGAGGTGATCGTCGACGACGACGAGCGCCAGGCGACCGTGATCGTCCCCGACGACCAGCTCTCGCTGGCAATCGGCCGCGATGGCCAGAACGCCCGCCTCGCCGCCCGCCTCACCGGCTGGCGCGTCGACATCAAGTCCGAGACCGAGTTCGCCTCGGAGGAAACCGACATCGAGATCGAGGGCGAAGAAACCTTCGACGGCCGCTGCATGGCGGTCCTCTCCAACGGCCGCCGCTGTCCGAATGCGGCGATCCCCGGTTCGACCTACTGCGGCCTGGAGCCGCACCAGGCGCTGTCGCGCTTCGCGACCAGCCAGACGGCGGTGCTGGCAAACGTCTCGGAGACCGAGATCGCGATCCTCGCCGATCCCGACGCCGACGAAGGACAGGTCGAAGAGATCGTCAACCGCGCCAACAGCGAATTCGACGAGCGGGAGGCCGAAGAGGCCCCCGCTGAGGTGTCGGCAGACGAAGTCGCCACCGAGGAGGCCATCGAAGAGGACATCCAGCAGGAGGCGACCGAAGCCGAGGAAGTCGACGGTGAGACCCTCGGCGAGGACGACGAAGCGGCGGAGCCGGTCGCCGAGGAGGCGGAGCAGGCTTAGTGGCAAAGAAACGGGTTCACGAGATCGCGAAAGCGCAGGGCGTCAGCTCCAAAGAGCTGCTCGCCGCCCTCGAGGCCGCCGGGGTCGAGGCGAAAGCCGCCGCCTCCAGCGTCGAGGAGGCCGACGCGCTGAGGGCGATCTCGGCCGCGAAGGGCAACGGCGGTGCCGGGGCGAAGAAAGCGCCGGCTCCGCAGGCCGCCAAACCGGCCGCACCGCAGCAGCCTGCGTCGCAGCAGGCCGCTCCGGCCCCGGCTCAGCCGACCGCGAAACCCGCCGCCGCGCCGAAGAAAGCGCAGACCTCGACCAAACCGGTGCGTGCCGCCGGCGCCCAGCAGAGCGCCGGCGGAGGCGGCGGCGCCAGCTCGAAAAAACGCCGCGTCGTGATCGATTCGCAGGCTTCCCGCCGCGAGCAGCAGGGCGGACCGCCGCCGCAGCGCCCGCCGCGACGCCGCGGCGGCCGCCGGCGCCGGCCCCTGCTCGAGGAGCCGCCGATGGGGCCGGCGACGCCGGTCGAGCTGGATGCGGTCAAAGTCAACTCCGGGGCGACCGTCCGCGAAGTGGCCGAATCGCTCGGCCTGGCTCCGGCTGAGGTGATCAAAAAACTGATGATGATGGGCGAGATGGCGACGCTCACCCAGACCCTCACCGATGATTCGGTGAAGGCGATCGCCGACGAGTACGACCGCAAGGTGGAGATCCTCCACGCCGCCGACGAGGAGGCCGAGGAGCCCGAGTTCTCCGACTCCGACGAGGACCTGGTCGACCGCCCGCCGGTGGTGACGATCATGGGTCACGTCGACCACGGCAAGACCTCGCTGCTGGACGCGATCCGTGAGACCGAGGTCGCCGCGGGCGAGGCGGGCGGCATCACCCAGCACATCGGCGCCTACCAGGTCCACAAAGACGACAAGACGATCACCTTCCTCGACACCCCTGGCCACGCCGCCTTCACGGCGATGCGGGCCCGCGGCGCCAAGGTCACCGACGTGGTCGTCGTGGTCGTCGCCGCCGACGACGGCGTCATGCCGCAGACCAGGGAGGCGATCGACCACGCCCGCGCCGCCGACGTGCCGATGCTGATCGCCGTCAACAAGGTCGACAAAGAGGGCGCCAACCCGGAAAAGGTCCGCGGTGAGCTCGCCCAGATGGAGATAACTTCCGAGGAGTGGGGCGGGGACACCGTCTTCTGCGAGGTCTCGGCGAAGACCAAGCAGGGCCTCGACAACCTGCTCGACATGATCCTGCTCGTCACCGAGCTCGAGGAGCTCTCGGCGAACCCGAACGCGCCGGCTTCCGGCAACGTGATCGAGTCCCAGCTCGACCCCGGCCGCGGCCCGGTCGTCACCGTGCTGGTCCAGCGCGGCACCCTCCGGGTGGGCGACTCGCTCGTCGCCGGCCCCCAGTGGGGCCGGGTCCGGGCGATGCACGACTTCACCGGCCGGGCCGTCGAGGAGGCGGTGCCGGGGATGCCGGTCGAGGTGCTCGGCTTCGACGGCGTCGCCGATGCCGGCGAGTTCGTGCAGACGGTCGACAACGACCGCCAGGCCCGCCAGCAGGCGCAGGAGCGCGCCCACCGGCTCAAAACCGAGGCGCTGGCCCGCCGCCAGGGCCGCAAGGTCAGCCTCGACGAGGTCTTCGCCCGCGCCCAGGAGGGCGAAATCAAGGAGCTCAACATCGTCCTCAAGGCCGACGTCGCCGGCTCGCTGGAGGCGCTCCAGGACGAGCTCGCGAAAGTGCCGCAGGAACGGGTGGCGATCAACATCATCCACTCGCAGACCGGCGGCATCAACGAGTCCGACGTGATGCTCGCCTCGGCCTCCGACGCGATCATCATCGGCTTCAACGTGCGTCCCCTGCTCGACGCCAAACGCGCCGCCACGCGCGAGGGCGTCGACGTCCGCACCTACTCGGTCATCTACAAAATCACCGAAGACCTGCGCAACGCGATGGAGGGGCTGCTCGACGCGGTCGAGGTCGAGGAGACGATCGGCGAGGCGCTGGTCAAACAGACCTTCAAAGCCTCCAAGGTCGGCCGCATCGCCGGCTGCATCGTCGCCGAGGGCAAGGCGGTCCGCACCGCCAGCGTCCGCCTGATCCGCGAGGGCACGGTTATCTGGACCGGCCAGCTCGGCTCCCTGCGCCGCTTCAAAGACAACGTCCAGGAAGTCGAGGAGGGCCAGGAGTGCGGCATCGTCCTCGAGGGGTACGCCGACGTGAAGGACGACGACGTGCTCGAGTTCTTCCAGACGAAACAGGTCGAGCAGACTCTCGAGTGAGTGACCTAAGATGGCCGGCGCTCGCATGCGGCGCATCAACGAGGTGCTTCGCGAGGTCGTGGGCGCGGCAATTTCAGGGGAACTCAGTGATCCTCGAATCGGCTTCGTGACCGTGACTTCCGTAGAAACCAGCCCCGACCTGCGCACCGCGAAGGTGTTCGTCAGCGTGCTCGGAGACGAGGACGAGCGGGCGGCGACGCTGGAGGGCCTGCGCTCCTCCCACGGCGTGATCCAGTCGCGGATCGCCGCCGAGACGCGGATGAAGCGCACCCCGACCGTGACCTTCCACTACGACGACACGATCGAAAAAGGCGCCCGCATCTCCGAGCTGCTGGAGGAGGAAGAGTGAACGCCACCCCCGAGATCGCGACCACCAACCTCGAGCGGGTCGCCGCCGAGCTGCGGGAGCGCGACCGCTTCCTGCTGACCGCCCACGAGGGGCCCGACGGCGACGCCCTCGGCTCGCTGCTCGGCCTGCATCAGGTCCTCACCCAGATCGGCAAGGACTCGGTGATGTTCATGGCGGCAAAGGAGTTCCCGCTGCCGATCGAGTACCGCTTCCTGCCCCTCGAGGAGGTCTTCCACGAGGCGCCCGCCGACATGGCCGACCGCACCGTGATCTTCCTCGACTGCGGCAACATCGACCGGATGCCGGTCGAGTGGCTGACCGACGGCGGCAACGAGGTGATCAACATCGACCACCACCACGACAACACCTGCTTCGGCGACATCAACCTGGTCGAGGTCGGCGCCTCCTGCACGGCGGAGATCGTCTACGACCTGGCCCGCCTGCTCGAGGCGAAGATCACGCCGGAGATCGCCGCGGCACTCTACGTCGGCCTGATCACCGACACCGGCAAATTCATGTACGAGAACACCAACGCCCACACCCACCGGGTCGCCGCCGACCTGATCGAGGCCGGGGTCGACGTCGACGACACCTACCGCCGCCTCTACGAGAACGTGCCGATCGAGAAGCTGCGGCTCGTCTCCCGCGCCCTCGACGGAATCACCAGCTACAGCGACGGCAAACTCGCGATCAGCTACATCACCAGCGCCGACTACGAGGCGACGGGAGCCGGCGAGGAGATGACCGAGGGCCTGATCGACCATCTGCGTTCGATCGACGGCGTCAGGGTCGCCGCCGTGATTCGCGACCTCGGCAATCGCGGCCGCGCCGCCCGCAAGGTCAGCCTGCGCTCCAGCGCTGGCGACGTCGACGTCTCCGCGATCGCCCGGGTCAACGGCGGCGGCGGCCACAAGCGGGCCGCCGGCTTCTCGACCGACCTCGAGTTCGAGCAGCTGGTCGAGTTCCTTACCGCAGAGGTCTCGGCCCAGCTCGGCTCCTGAGGATGGCGGGCGAGGCCGGCAGCGTGCTGCTCTACGACAAGCCCGCCGGCGTCACCTCCCACGACGTCGTCGCCGAGGTGCGCCGCGAGCGCGGCGTCAAAGCCGGTCACGCCGGCACGCTCGATCCCTTTGCCACGGGGTTGCTGCTGATCCTGCTCGGCCGCGCCACCCGCCTGCAGCGCTTCCTCGTCGGGCTGCCGAAGACCTATCTGGCGACCGCCAGGCTCGGCTGGCGCTCCAGCACCGGCGACTCCGACGGCGAGCTGACCGGGACTGGGAACGTCCCGGATTCACTGCAGCTGCCGACCGGAACGGTCCGCCAGCGGGTGCCGATGACCTCGGCGGTGCGGGTGGGAGGGGAGCGGCTCTACAAGAAGGCTCACCGCGGCGAGGTCGTCGAGACCCCGGAGCGCGACGTCGAGGTCCACCAGGCGCAGCTGCTCAGCAGCGACGGGGAGTACGCGCACTACGAGATCGAGTGCTCGGCGGGCACCTACGTCCGCACCCTGGTCGAGACCCTCGACGACGCCTACTGCTCAGACCTGCGGCGGACCGCGATCGGCCCGTTCCAGGTTGAGAACGCGGGCGAGGAGCTTCCCGCCGAGCGCGTAGCCGAGCTTGTCCCGGCGGTCAGGGAGGCGCTGCGGTGAGCATGCTGGTCACCTCGCTGCCCGACGTCGAGACGCGGCCGCGGAACGTCGCGATCGGCACCTTCGACGGCGTCCACCTCGGCCACCAGGCTGTGATCGAGGGCGCCGACACCGTCCTCACCTTCGACCCGCATCCGCTCGAAGTCCTGCACCCGGCGGCGACCCCGAAGCTGATCATGCCCTTCGAGGTGAAGCGCGACGTGATCGCGGGCCTTGGGGTGGAGGAGCTCGTCGTGATCCCCTTCGACCAGGAGGTCGCGCGGCAGAGCGCCGAGGACTTCATCGCCGACGTCCTGCTCGAGAAGCTCGACGCAAAGCAGGTCTCGGTCGGCGAGAACTTCCGCTTCGGCGCCAAAGCCAAGGGCGATCCGGCGATGCTGGAATCGCACTCCGAGTTCGAGACCAGGGTCGTGCCGCTGGTCGAAATCGACGGCGAGACCGTTTCCTCGACCCGGATCCGGGCGCTGGTCGCGGCCGGCGACATGGTCCAGGCAAGGCGCTGCCTCGGCGCCCCCTTCATGGTCGAGGGAACGGTCGTCAAGGGTGACCAGCGCGGGCGCGAGCTCGGCTTTCCCACCGCCAACATCGTCCCCGACGACCGCCTCGCCTACCCCGGGCACGGCGTCTACGCCGCCTTCGCCGACGGCGTCCCCGCCGCCGTCAACGTCGGCGTCCGGCCGACCTTCGAGAGCGGCCGCGGTGTCCTGATCGAGACCTATCTGATCGACCACGAAGAGGACCTCTACGGCAGGACGCTCCGCGTCGCCTTCGTCGAGCGCCTACGCGGCGAGCGTGCCTACCACGAGGTCGACGAGCTGATCGCGCAGATGCACCGGGACGTCGATGACGCGCGGCGCGTCTGCGCCGGGTTCACTGGCGGATAGGGGCGGGCGGCGGCAGGAGAGCGGACGGACGGAGCGAATTCCTCTCTGATGATCGGGGACGTCTTCAGGGACCTCAGGGCGCTTTTGCTGAAGGGCGACCTTTTCGCACTCGCGGCCGCTCTACTGCTGGCTCTAGCTGCCTTCTCCTTCCTGCAGGCCTTGGTGGAAGGGTTGATCAGCCCCCTGATTGCCGCTGTCTTCGACAAGGCGAGCATCTACCTTTTGGGCTTCACGATCAACGGCAGCGAATTCTCCTACGGAACCGTGCTGGCGGCTCTGATCGTGGTCATCTGTGCGGGCGTTCTGATCTTCTTTGCAGGGGCCGCGCTCCGCAGGGACGACGATGGCACCGACGTCGCGGGACGATGAGGACGTGCCTGAGGCTTGAGACGTCGCCCCCTGTGCTAGCTTCCAGCGGCCGTCGCACCTATGTGCGCGGCGTTTTTACGAGATGAGCCTGACCAAAGAGAAAAAGAGCGAGCTGATCGGCAAGTACGGCCGCGGCGACAAGGACACCGGTTCGGCCGAGGTCCAGATCGCGCTGATGACCGAGCGGATCAACGAACTCACCGAGCATCTGCGCGCCCACGCCAAAGACCACCACTCGCGGCGCGGCCTCTTGATGCTGGTCGGCAAGCGACGCCGCATGCTTCGCTACCTCGAGAAGACCGACCTCGAGCGCTACCGCGCCCTGGTCAAAGAACTCGGCCTGCGGCGATGATCGCCGTCGGGGACAAAGCCCCCGACTTCACTCTTCGCAACCAGGACGGCGAGCAGGTCTCGCTATCGGACTACCGGGGACGCAAGGTCCTGCTGGTCTTCTACCCGGGTGATTTCAGCCCCGTCTGCGGCGACCAGCTCTCGATCTACCAGGAGGTCAAGCCGGATATCGAGGCGAAGGGGGTCGAGCTGGTCGGGATCAGCGTCGACGGGTTCTTCGCCCACAAGGCCTTCCAGGAGAAGCTCGGGATCGACACGACCCTGCTCTCAGACTTCGAGCCGAAGGGGGAGGTCGCCCGCGCCTACGGCTCCTACGTCGAGAAGATGGGCTTCGCCAACCGCACCCTCGTCCTCGTAGACGAGGGCGGAACGGTCGCCTGGACCTATGAATCGCCCAACCCGGGCGAGTTCCCCGGCGCCAACGTCATCTTCGACGCCCTCGCATAGGCGAAACCGCAAAAATGGCTCCTGAGGGACCGTTTTTGCGGTTTCGATGAGATGAACGATCTGACGAGCGCTTCCATTCCCCCGGTCGGGCCGGACGATCACGCCCGTGGCGCGGGGGAGGAGGGGCTGGTCGTCTACGCCGACCTCGGCTGCCCCCACTGCGCCGGCGCCTGGGGGCGGCTGAGCAAGCACCCCGGGCGCCTGGTCCTCCGCCACTTCCCCGTCAAAAGCAAGCACCCGCGATCGCCGGCCCTGCACGCGGCCGCCGAGGCTGCAGGGCGGCAGGGCCGCTTCTTCGAGATGGTCGATTCGCTCTACGCCGACCGCGGCCGGGTCGATGACCCGCATCTATGGGAGCGGGCGGAGCGGTTCGAGCTCGACCTCGATCGCTTCGAGGCGGATCGCCGAGCGAGGGAGATTCAGGCACGGATCAGGCGCGATTTCCAATCCGGCATCCGCGCCGGAGTCGCTGGCACTCCGGCGGTTTTCGATGCCTGTACCCTTGTCGCAGTTAGAGAACGAGAGTTCTGAACGCGAATGCGCCGCCAACCGGGCGGCCGGAGGTAACAACTAAATGAGCATGTTTGACGTAACCCGCGTCTCGGCGGACATCGGCGACAGCCAGATTTCCTTCGAGACCGGAAAACTCGCGAAGCAGGCGGGTGGCGCTGTCGTAGTCCAGGCAGGCGACACCATGGTCCTTTGCACCGCCACCGTCGGCAGTCTGCGCGACGTGGACTTCCTTCCCCTCACCGTCGACATCGAGGAGCGGATGTACGCCGCGGGCAAAATCCCCGGCTCGTTCTTCCGTCGCGAGGGCAAATCGAGCGAGAAGGCGACGCTTACCGCGCGCATGATCGATCGCCCGATCCGTCCGCTCTTCCCCAAGGGCTGGCACTACGAGACCCAGCTGGTCGCGATCCCGATGTCGGTCGACGGGGTCAACCCCTACGACGTCCTGGCGATGAACGGCGCCTCCGCCGCGCTGGCGATCTCGCCGGTCCCGGTCGCCGCCCACGTCGGCGCCGTCCGCATCGGCAAACACGAGGGTGACTTCGTCGTCAACCCGCCGGAGGAGACCCACGAGGAGCTGGAACTCGACCTGATCGTCGCCGGCACCGACGAGGCGATCCTGATGGTCGAGGCAGGCGCCAGCGGCGTCACCGAGGCCGAGATCCTCGATGCCCTCGACATCGCCCACGCCGAGATCAAGAAGCTCTGCGCCGCGATGGAGGAGCTGCAGCAGAAGGTCGGCAAGGAGAAGCTCCAGGTCGAGGCACCGAAGATCGACGAGGGCCTGCTCTCCGAGATCCGCGCCTCGCACGGCCAGGCACTGGTCGACGCGATCGCGACCGAGGGCAAGCTCGAGCGCTACGAGGCGATCGACAAGGTCAAGGACGAGGTCGTCGGCCACTACGCCGCCGCCCACGAGGAGGGCGAGGTCGACGACGACCGCGTCGCCGAGGTCAAGGCTGCCTTCGCCGCGATCGAGAAGGACACGATCCGCAAGGCGATCGCCGTTGACAAGAAGCGCCCCGACGGCCGCGCCCAGGACGAGATCCGGCCGATCGAGACCGAGGTCGACATCTCCCCGCGCGTGCACGGCTCGGCGCTGTTCACCCGTGGCGAGACCCAGATCCTCTCCAACGTGGCACTGGGCACGACCCGGATGGACATGCGGATCGACACGCTCGGCCTGCAGACCACGAAGCGGTTCTGGCACCACTACAACTTCCCGCCCTTCTCGGTCGGGGAGGCTGGCTTCATGCGCGGCCCGAAGCGCCGTGACATCGGCCACGGTGCTCTCGCCGAGCGCGCTCTGGTGGCGACGATCCCCGACGAAGACTCGTTCCCGTACGTGATCCGGGTGGTCTCCGAGACCCTCGAGTCCAACGGCTCCTCCTCGATGGGCTCGGTCTGCGCCTCCTCGATGGCGTTGCAGGCCGCGGGCGTCCCGGTCACCGCACCGGTCGCCGGCGTCGCGATGGGTCTGATCAAAGAGGGCGACGACTACATCGTCCTCACCGACATCGCCGGCGTCGAGGACCACCTCGGCGACATGGACTTCAAGGTCGCCGGCACCGCCGAGGGCATCACCGCCCTGCAGATGGACATCAAGATCACCGGAGTCACCTTCGAGATCCTCGAGGACGCGCTGGAGCAGGCTCTGAAGGGCCGCCAGTTCATCCTCGGCAAGATGGCCGAGGCGATCGACGGGGCTCGGGAGAAACTCTCGATCCACGCGCCGGCGATCGAGTCGATCAAGATCGACCCGGAGAAGATCGGGGCGGTCATCGGCAAAGGCGGCGAAACGATCCGCGCCCTGTGCGAGGAGTTCGAAGCCGAGATCGACGTCGAGGACGACGGCACGGTGCGGATCTACGCGCCGACCGGCGAACTTGTCGAGGGCTGCGTCTCCCGGATCAACTCGATGACCAAGGAGGCCGAGATCGGCGATCGCTACAACTCGGCCAAAGTCGTGAAGACGACGACCTTCGGCGCCTTCGTCGAGCTGGTCAAAGGCACCGACGGCCTGCTTCACATCTCCAACGTGAAGCCGGGCGAGCGGGTCGACTCCGTCGACGACGTCCTCGAAGCCGGGGAAGAGATCGACGTCACCGTGGTCGAGGTCGACAAGGAGCGTGGCCGGATCGGACTGCGCCTCACCGACGACCCCTCGGTCGCCGGGAAATCGCCGGAGGAACTGGCCTCGGTCGGCTCCGGCGACGGCGGCCGGCGCAACGGCGGCGATCGCGGCGGGCGCGGCGGTCGTGACCGCGATCGCGGCGGCCGTGGCGGTCGTGAACGCGAGCGCCGCAGCTAGTTGAGCGGCGCCAAGCTCACCGAGCTCGGCTCGGGCGTCCGGGTCGTGACCGAGGAGGTTCCCTCGGTCCGATCCGTCGCGCTCGGGCTCTGGGTCCGGACGGGATCCAGGAACGAGACCCCGGCGCAGGCCGGGGTCTCGCACTTCCTCGAGCACCTGCTGTTCAAGGGAACCGCGCGCTTCTCGGCGATCGAGATCTCCGAGCGCTTCGACGGGCTCGGCGCCTCGATCAACGCCGCCACCGGCAAGGAGACGACGCACCTGCACGCGCGCTTCCTCGACGAGCACACCGAGTCGGTCTTCGACCTGCTGGCGGAGATGCTGCTGGCCCCGACCTACCCGGACATCGACTCCGAGCGCCAGGTGGTGCTGGAGGAGATCGCGATGTACGACGACGAGCCCCAGGACCGGGTCCATGACGTCCTCGCCGAGGCCGTCTTCGGCGAGCACCCGCTGGGGCGCCGGGTCCTCGGCGAACCCGAGGTGATCGCCTCGATCCCCGTCCCCGACATCGAGGCCTACCGCAGCGACCGCTACGCCGGGCCGCAGATCGTCGTCGGCGCCGCCGGCCACCTCGATCACGACCGCATCGTCGAGTTGGCGGAGCGGTTGGTGAACCCCCCGGCCGAAGGCGGGGGGGCGCAGCCCGAGCAAAAGCTGGAGGGCGATTCGCGCCTTTGCTTCCTGCAGAAGGAGACCGAGCAGTACCACATCTGCTTCGGAGCTCCGGGACTGCGCCGTGACGACCAGCGGCGCTATCCGCTCGCCGTCCTCGACGCGATCTTCGGCGGCTCCACCTCGTCCCGCCTCTTCCGCGAGGTGCGCGAGAAGCGCGGCCTCGCCTACTCGGTCGGCTCCTACAACGAGCAGTTCACCGACCAGGGACTGGTCGCGACCTACGTCGGCACCCGCGAGGAGAACGTCGAGGAGGCCTGCCAGATCATCGGCACCGAGATGGCCCGCCTGCGCTCGGAGCCGGTCTCCGGGGAGGAGCTGGTGCGGGCGAAGGAGAGCGTCAAGGGACGGCTCGTCCTCTCCTCGGAGTCGACGGCGGCGCGGATGACGCGGATCTCCCGCGCGACCCTGTTCGGGCTGCCGATCGAAAGCCTCGACGAGATGCTGGCGAAAGTCGACGCGATCGCGGTCGACGACCTGACCGAGCTGGCGCGGGAGCTGTATGCCGCCGACCGCCTCTCAGCCGCCTGCGTCGGCGCCGACGAAGGGCGTTTCCGCTCGGCGCTGGCGCCGGTCAGCGAGGCGCTGGTAGCGGCATGATCCGGGTCGCGGTCGCCGGCGCCGCCGGCAAGATGGGAGCCACCGTCTGTGAAGCGGTCGAGGAGGCCGACGGGCTGGAGCTGAGCGGCCGCGCGGACCCGGCGCTGGGGACGGAACTGGACGAGGTCCTGGCCGTCGCCGACGTCGTCGTCGACTTCACCGTGCCCGACACCGCCCTCGCCAACGTCCGCGCCTGCCTCGAGGCGGGCGTGCACACCGTCGTCGGCACCACCGGCTTCGACCTCGACGCCGCTCGCGCCGCCGCGGAGGGCTCCCGGGCCAACTGCTTCGTCGCGCCGAACTTCGCGATCGGGGCGGTGCTCTTGATGGAGGTCTCGCAGACGATCGCCAAGCACATGCCCGAGTGCGAGATCGTCGAGCTCCATCACGACAAGAAGCTCGACGCGCCCTCGGGCACCGCGAAGCGGACCCAGGAGCTGATCGACGCCGCCGGCGGCAACGTCCACCAGCCGATCCACTCGGTCCGACTGCCGGGCCTCGTCGCCCATCAGGAAGTGATCTTCGGCGGCGTCGGCGAGACCCTGTCGATCCGCCACGACTCGATCGACCGCCGCTCGTTCATGCCCGGCGTCGTCCTCGCCTGCCGCAAGGTGGGGGGGCTCACCGACCGCTTCACGGTCGGGCTCGAGAAGCTGCTTTGAGACTCGCCGCGGCCGCCTGACGGGATACCCTGAGAGCGATGAAGGAGATCAAGGGCCTGCTGACCGCGATAGCGACGCCGTTCGACGCGAACGGCGCGGTCGACCACGACGCGGCGCGTCGTCTGGCGACCCACCTGCTCGAGCACGGCTCGCACGGGCTGGTGATCGCCGGCTCGACCGGCGAGTGCCCGACCCTGACCGACGGCGAGGAGATCGAGCTGCTGAAGGCGATCCGCGCCGAGGTGGGGGAAGAGACGCTGCTGATCTGCGGCACCGGGACCAATGACACCCGCCATTCGTGTGAACTGACGAAGATGGCCGCCGAGGCGGGCGCCGACGCCTCGCTGATCGTCGTCCCGTACTACAACAAGCCCAATGAAGCCGGGATCCGCGCCCACTTCGAGACGGTCGCCGCCGCCGTTCCGGATCTGCCGATGGTGATGTACAACATCCCCGCCCGGGTGATCATCAACGCCGGCCCTGAGCTGCTGGGCGAGATCGGCCAGATCGACAACATCGTCGCCGTCAAGCAGGCCAACGACGAGGAGCTCGGTCCGATCGAGGGCCTGACCGTCCTCGCCGGCAACGACAACACCTTCCTGCGCGTGCTCGAATTCGGCGGCGGGGGCGGCATCACCGTCGCCTCGCACCTCGTCGGCGAGCGCATGCGCGAGATGTGGGATGCCGCCCAGGCCGGCGACATCGAGCGCGCCCGTCAGATCGACGCTGAGATCACCCCTGTTTACGAGGCAACTTCCGTCACCACCAACCCGATCCCGCTGAAGGCGGCCCTGGAGATGCTGGGCCTCTGCGAGGACCGACTGAGACTTCCCCTGGTATCCGCCGACGCCGAGCAACGAGCCGCCATCAAGGCCGGACTCGACGCGGCCGGCGTCGCGGTCGCCAGTTAGACAACCAACTCGAAGAGAGTGAGCAACTAGTGCCAAGCAAATTACGAGTGCTGCCCCTGGGCGGCCTCGGTGAGATCGGCAAGAACATGACCGTGATCGAGTACGACGGCCGTATCGTCGTCGTCGACACCGGGCTGATGTTCCCGACCGCCGAGATGCACGGGATCGACCTCGTGCTCCCTGACTTTTCCTACCTGCGCGACCGCGCCGAGGACATCGAGGCCATCATCCTCACCCACGGCCACGAGGACCACGTCGGCGCGCTGCCCTACGTGATCCGCGAGATCGGCATGCCGCCGGTGATCTACGGCGGCCTGCTGACGATCGGCATGGTCCGCTCCAAGCTCGACGAGCACAAGTTCGGCGAGTCGGCCCCGCTGCAGGAGCTGCCGCCGGGGGAGAAGGTGAAGCGCGGTCCGTTCGAGATCGAGCTGATCCACCTCGCCCACTCGATCCCCGACATGCGGGGCGTGCTGTTGAAGACGGATGCCGGCTCGGTCCTGATGACCGGCGACTACAAGTTCGACCAGACCCCTGTCGACGGCCGCCCGGCCGACGTCTCGCGCCTGGCCGCGCTTGGCGAAGAAGGACTGACGCTGCTCTGCGGCGACTCGACCAACGCTGACCGGCCGGGGATCGCCCCGTCGGAGTCGGCGGTGGGACCGGCGCTGCTCGAGCAGTTCTCCCACTGCAAGGGGCGGATCATCGTCACCTCCTTCGCCTCCAACATCCACCGCGTCCAGCAGGTGATCGACGCCGCCGCGCGGCTCGACCGCAAAGTCGCCCTGGTCGGACGCTCGATGCGGAAGAACTTCAACATCGCCTCCAACCTGGGGATCGCGAACGCGCCGCAGGGGATCTTCATCCAGCCGCGTGAGATCGAGGACTTCCCCGACGAGAAGGTCGTGGTGATCTCCACTGGCAGCCAGGGCGAGCCGCTCTCGGCGCTGCGGCGGATGGCGAACAACGACCATCGCGACGTGCAGCTGCACTCCGGCGACACGGTCGTCTTCTCGGCGACGCCGGTCCCCGGCAACGAGCGAGCGGTGAACGAGACGATCGACCGCATCTATGAGATCGGCGCCACCGTGATCACCGCCAAGGACGCGCCGATCCACGCCTCCGGCCACGGCTGGCAGGAGGAGCTGAAGCTGATGCTGAACCTGACCCGGCCGCGGTACGTGATGCCGGTGCACGGTGACTACAAGCGGCTGCGGCTGCACTCCGAGCTGGCCGAAGCGGTCGGGATCGAGAGCGGGCGGATCTTCCAGGGCCGCAATGGATTGCCGCTGGAAGTCGACGCCAAGGGCGCCGGCTTCGGCGAGGACATCCACGCCGGGGTGATGTACGTCGACGGCGTCAACATCGGCGAGCCCGACGACGCCGCCCTGCGCGACCGCCGCGAGATCTCGGCCGACGGCATCTTCATCGTCGTCGCGACGATCTCCAGCGACGACGGCAGCGTCGTCGCCGATCCCGAGGTGATCTTCCGCGGCGTCGCCTTCCTCGAGGAGGCCGGCGGCCTGGTCGAAGATCTCAAGGACCTGGTCGAAGATCAGCTCGAGGACTCCGCCAAGGCGGGCAAACGCGAGAACACCCTGGTCGAGGAAGACCTGCACGATGCGATCGGCAAGTTCGTCTGGCAGCGCCTCAAACGGCGCCCGATGGTCCTCCCGGTCGTCGTCGAGGTCTGATCGAACAGGGCCGCTCCGGATCTTCTCCGCAATACACTCGCGCCGCCATGGCTCGGATGCGGGATATCAAAGAATTCGATCAAGCCTGTAGGGAGATTGGGCTGAGCGAGAATGAGCAGCATGAAGCCAGTGAGGCCTTGCATGCCGAAAAGGAAGATTGATGGCATCGGTTGTGGCTCTAAATGCATCGCCGGAAGGCGTCTTGCGATCCTTGCGAGGGTCAATCACCGCTGCCCGACGCGCCTATCCAGACGTGCTCCATGTCGAGGTCCAGGATCCGAATGGAGGTCACTGGAAGCTTGCAACCCAGGATGCCGACTGGTCCCCCTCGGATCCATCGCAGCTGATCGGTCATCTGGTGGAGGACGCTGACCTGGATGAGAACACTGGCGAGCTGCGACTCGCTCTTTCTGGCGGATCCTCATTCAACGTCGTTCCTGGCGAGCAGGAGGCCGAAGACGATCCTCCCAGCTGGAAGTTGTTCACTCCCGAGAGTCTCGTGTTGGTATTCGGGCCGGGTGGGCAGTGGCAATTCAATCGCGCGGACGAGCCCGTAGGGCTGCCACTTGGACCCGACGCCCTCTCCAACGCCCGGGTAGCGGAGTCCGAGGCTCTGGCGGCAACTCTCGCGAGAGAAGTGTTGGCTTCTCGAGATGAGCAGTTTCTATTTCTTGCCGTCGGGCTATCGATCGTCTCTATAGCCGTCGCTGTTGTTTCCCTCGCCTTCGCCCTGCAGTAGGCAAGAAAAAAGCCCGCCCGGGCTAATCTGGGGAGAATCCCGGGCGGGCAATGTGTCTCGTCCACGAGCAAATCTAGGCGCCCGCCCTAAAGCGTTTTTAAAGGTTTGTCACCCGTGCTCCCCGCGCCGGCCAGGGGGACGCGCACCGTGAAGAGGGCACCGCCGGATTCGGATTCTCCGGCTTCGACGCCGCCCCCGTGGGACTCGGCCACGGCTCCGACGATCGCCAGGCCGAGGCCCGTTCCGGTGCCCCGGGCCGTGTCAGCCGGGCCGCTGCCGCGGACGAAGCGATCGAAGACCTGGGTCCGCATCTCGGCGGGGATCCCGGGCCCGTCGTCGCCGACTTCGACGATCGCCTCGCCGTCGTCCTCGCGCAGCTCGAGTTCGACGCAGGCCCGCCCGGGGGTGTGGCGGATCGCGTTGTCGAGCAGGTTGAGGACCATCCGGTGCAGCTCGTCGCGGCTTCCTTCGACCCGTAGCGGGCGCTCGTTCTCGATCATGAGCCGGCGGCCGCCCATCAGCGGCGCGACCTCGGCGGCGGCCTCACCGGCGATCTCGGCCAGGTCGACCCGCTCGTGAGCCTCCAGGCGGCCAGCGTCGGCGCGGGCGAGCAGCAGCAGGTCGCCGATCAGGCGACCCATCCGCTTCGACGAGCGCAGGGCCGAGTCGACGATCTCGCGGTCCTCCGCCTGGTCGGAGCCGCCGAAGGACGCCTGCAGCAGCTCGAGGTTGGCGAGGACGCTGGTAAGCGGCGTGCGCAGCTCGTGGGAAGCGTCGGCGACGAACTCCCGCTGCTTCCGCATCACCGCCTCGCGTTCGGCCCGGGCCGCGTCGAGCGAGCGGAGCATCTCCTCCAGGGTCCGCGCCAGTTCGCCGACCTCGTCGTCGGCGATCGGCTCCGGCATCCGCTTCGAGGGGTCGCCGGTGGTGGCGATCTCCCGCGCCGCCGCGGTCAGCGAAGCGATTGGCCGCATCGCCCGCCGGGCGATCGCGACTCCGGCGACGATCGCCAGCAGCGTTCCGCCGAGGATCCCGGCCAGGATCAGGAGCCAGACGCGATCGATCGTGTCTTCGACGTGGTTGAGGTTGCGTCCGTACTGGACGTAGCCGGTCACGGTCCTCGTTTCGTCGAGGATCGGTTCGGTCGCGACCCGCATCCCATGAAAGTCGGTCAGCCCGCGCTTAGGCGGTCCCAGCGGCGCCGCCCCTTCGTTGGCGTAGAGCAGGTGTTCTTCGGCGTCGTAGACCCGCGCCGAGGCGTCGTCGGGAAGGACGAAGTCGTTCAGCTGCGGCCCGCCGATCGCTTCCGGTTTGCCCCCGAACGAGGGATAGACGACCCGGATCTGCCCGGCGAGGATCTTCACCGCGCTGCTGACCTCGCCGTTGAAGTCGTCGCGGATCCGTTCCGTCGCGATCTTGCCGATCAGGCCGCCGAAGAGGACGAGGATCGCGAGGGTCAGGCCGGAGGAGACGAGGGCCAGGCGCCAGCGCACCGGCCACGACTTCGGGCGAACCAGGCGGCGCGGGAAGTTCACGTCACGCCTTGAGGACGTAGCCAGCCCCGCGTTTGGTGTGGAGCAGGCGCCCCTCGCCGCCCTCCTCGAGCTTGCGGCGCAGGTTCGAGATGAAGACGTCGATCGTGTTGGTGGCCGCCATCGGGTCATAGCCCCAGACCTCGTCGAGCAGGCGCTCGCGGGAGACGACCAGGCGCTCGTTCCGCATCAGGAACTCGAGCAGCTCGAACTCGCGGTTGGTCAGCTCGATCTCCCGCTCGCCGCGACGGACTTCGCGGGTGTCGGGGTTGAGGGTGAGGTCGGCGACCTCCAGCGAGGCGGCTCCGCGCGGCGGCCGGCGCCGCAGCAGCGCCCGGATCCGGGCCAGCAGCTCTTTGCGCTCGAAAGGCTTCACCAGGTAGTCGTCGGCACCGCTGTCGAGGCCGGTGACGCGATCCTCGGTCTCGGCCCGGGCGGTCAGCATCAGGATCGGCACGTCTCCGTCGCTGCGCAGGCGGCGGCAGACCTCGACCCCGTCCATCCCCGGCAGGCCGAGATCGAGCACGACCAGGTCGGGAAAGAAGCCGGCGGCGACGTCGAGCGCCTCGACGCCGTCGGCCGAGGTGCGGACCTCATAGCCCTCGTTGCGCAGCGAGCGCCGCAGCACGTCGGCGATGTCGACGTCGTCCTCGACGACCAGGACGCGGCCGCCAATCTGATCCATCTCGCTGAGCACGAAACGATGGTAACCGCGGAAATCGCCGCTCCGCGCGACTTTTAGGGCGAATTTAGCTCGCAGGGGTGCGGGTCCCGGCGTCGAACCGGGAACCATGTTCGTGCGTAAGAAGCGCGCCGGATCGGCGCGACGAGGCAAAGCTGCGTCCAAACGCAAAGCGAAAGGCAAGGTCAAAGGTGGACTGCGGCTGCCGGGCGGGATCGAGCAGCGGCACCTCGACCTGATCGCCCTCTTCCTCGTCGCCTTCGGCGTCTACCTCGTCTTCGTCCTCTTCTTCGGCTGGGAGGGCGGCAAGGTCGGCTACGGATCCGAGACCGCGCTCACCTACCTCTTCGGGCAGGTTGGCGCGAGGATCTTCACCGTGCTGCTGCTCCTCGTCGGCGGCATGCTGCTGACCGGCACCTCGGTCTCGGACCTGGCGAAAGGCATCGGCAGGGGCCTGCGCGGGATCTTCGGCAGCCTCTTCGCCGGCGGCGACGCTGCCGCCCGCACGGTCGCCAAGACCCATGCCGACTGGCGTGAGCACCGTGAGGCTCGGGCCGAGGCGGCAACCCTCGCCGGCGCCACCGACGTTATGAGCACTTATCCCGAGGACGACGAGGACTTCGAACCGACCGTCGCCCTCGCCGAGGAGGACGACTTCGACTCCCAGCTCTTCGAGGCGGAGACCGCCGAAGAGAAGGAGCCAGGGGAGACCGAGCCCAAGGTCGAGCTGCAGAACTACGACTCCGACGATGCGGTCGCGGTGGTCGAGGGGGGCGACCGCGCCCACGCCGGCCTGACCCCGATGGGCTCCAAGCGCGGTGTGACGATGTCGGAGGAGATCAACTACCGGCCGCCGTCGCACAAGCTGCTCGAGCGCGGCAAGAACGACAAGGGCCCCGATCCGAAGGACCAGGAAGCGGTCGGCCGCAAGCTGGTCGAGACCCTCGGCCACTTCGGGGTCGAGGCGAAGATCGTCGGCGTCGTCAGCGGTCCGCACGTCTCCCGCTTCGAGCTGCGCCTCGCGCCCGGGACCAAAGTCAAGAAGGTCACCGAGCTCGCCAACGACATCGCCTACGCGCTGGCCTCGACCGACATCCGCATCCTGGCGCCGATCCCCGGCAAGCAGGCGGTCGGGGTCGAGGTCCCCAACCGGACCCGCAAGATGGTCCGCCTCGGCGACATCTACGCCGGTCGGCCGGAGAAGACCTCGCCGCTGGTCGCCTGGCTCGGCAAGGGGATCGACGGCAACCCGGTCTGGACCGACATCGCGAAGATGCCGCACGTCCTCGTCGCCGGAACCACCGGCTCGGGCAAGAGCGGCTGCGTCAACGCGATCCTCTCCTCGATCCTGATGCAGGCCTCGCCGAACGAAGTCCGCCTGGTCCTGGTCGACCCCAAGCAGGTCGAGCTCAACCACTACGAGAACGTCCCGCACCTGCTGACCCCGGTCGTCACCTCGCCGCGCCTGGCCGCCAACGTCCTCTCCAACCTGATCGGCGAGATGGAGAGCCGCTACGGGATCATGAGCGAGGCCCGCGCCCGCAACCTCGGCGAGCTCAACCGCGTCCGGGAAAAGAAAGGCGATGCGCCGCTGCCGCACATCCTCTGCGTGATCGACGAGCTCGCGGACCTGATGATGGTCGCCCCGGCCGAAGTCGAGGACTCGATCATCCGCCTGGCGCAGAAGTCGCGTGCCACCGGCATCCAC
>Ga0126313_10000444_pt1 | contig 19527 bp, 25 predicted proteins | sample Plot105A_FD_89954 | JGI IMG/M metagenome (GOLD analysis project Ga0126313, IMG submission 89954) | Serpentine soil microbial communities from UC McLaughlin Reserve, CA, USA - Plot105A | ecosystem: Environmental > Terrestrial > Soil > Grasslands | place: USA: UC McLaughlin Reserve, Lake County...
AAACGGCCATCTCGTCCGTCGCGGGCGGGCCGTCCATCGCAAGGTCGTCGCGCCCAGCCGCTCTAGCGCTCGCTTCCGCGAGCGCAGAGCAGCTTTTCCGAGAGGGCTTTATGCAACAGCCACACGCGAAGGCAGCGCTTCGCCTGCCGCGCGAGGCAGGGTTGGGAGGCGCCTGCGCGCACCCCGGTCGAGTAGCGTCAGGACATGACCTCCAGGGCGGACTTCACCGACGAGGAATGGGCGCGCCTGGGCCGCGCCCCGCTCCTGGCCGGCTTGGCGATCTCGCTCTCGGATCCCGGCGGACCCATCGAGGCGGCGAAGGAGTCCGGCGCCGCCCTCAAGACGGTGCTCGAGCGCAGCTTCGGCGAGTTCGTCCAGTCGGTCGCGGACGACGTCGCCGCCAAGGCAAAGCGGCGCGAGAACCCGCTGGCGGGCTTCGCCCCGGACCGCCGCCGGGCGGGTGAGGAGATCCTCGATGAGCTGCGTTCCGTCTACGCCCTGTTGATCGAGAAGGCCGCGCCGGAGGACGTGGACGACTTCCGGGAGTGGATCAGGATGGCGTCACAGCGCGCGGCGCTGGCCGCGAAAGAAGGGGGTTTCCTCGGCATCGGAGGGGAGCGGGTCAGCGACCGCGAGCAGCAGATGCTCGAGACGCTCGGTGAGATCTTCGGGGTCCCGCGCGGCTAGCCGCCGGGCTCCTGACCGCCGCCGACCGCCCGAACCTCCGTCTCGCACTCCCGCTTCGCGTGAACAGCAGCAGCCAGAGCGTCGCGTCCAACGGACGTTCGGCCCGAATCGATCCGTAGCTTCGCAGCGCCAGACGCTAGCTCGAGCCTCCAGGTCACCCCGGCCGGCGGTCCCACCGTGGACGGCGCGGCGCGAGAGCGCGTGGCACCGAGTGCCTCGCTCGCTCCGGCCTGATCCCCTCCTCGGCTCTGCGCCGCAACGGCCGCTCTCTGAGCTCGCGCACAACTGCGTCCACCAGCCGCTCCTCGGCCCGCACCTGGCCGTCGGTCACGGCGTCGATCAGGGCGCGCTTCTGCTCGAGGACCGACGCCATCGACTCGTCGATCGTGTTCGGCGCCAGCAGATACCAGGCGGTCACGGCGTCGCGCTGGCCGATTCGGTGGAGGCGGTCTTCGGCCTGGTCGTGGCGGGCTGGGGTCCAGTCGAGCTCCAGGAATGCGACATTCGAGGCCCGGGTCAGCGTGATTCCCTGGGATGCCGCGCGCAGGGAGCAGACGATCAGCTGCGGGCCGTCGTCGCGCTGAAACGAGTCGACGGCCGCCTGGCGAGCCGAAGCGGAATCCGATCCCAGGATGTGGGCGGCGAACCCGAAGCGCTCCAGCACTGCCTGCTGGATCGCGATGTGGTCGGCGAACACGACCAGCGGCTCGCCCGATGCCAGGAAGTCCTCGATCCACGGCAGGGCAGTCGGCAGCTTCCCTACAGCCGCGAGCTGGCGCAGGTTGTTCAGGCGGACCAGCTGCTCGGACCGGAGAGCCGCGGACACCTTTGAATCGAGCTCGCGGAAGTCGAGGGGCAGTGTCTGGAGCCACGCGATCACGTCGCTCTCGGCCAACCGGTACTCCTGCTCGTTCGCCAGCAGCAGCGGCACCGTGTCCTGGCGCTTTGCCGGCAGCTGTGGGAGCACCTGCTCCTTCGTTCGGCGCACGTAGCCGATCGCGCGGAGGTTCCAGTGGAGGCGGTCGTCACTGGCGGCCGAGCGGAAGCGGCGGTTGAGGCGCGCACCGCTGCCGAACTCGCGCAGCCGGTCCAGCACCCGGAGCTGGGTGACGAGCTCGTCGGCCCGGTTCAGGATCGGCGTGCCGGTCAGGGCCAGGCGCAAAGCATCGGGGGGCAGGGCGGCCGCCAGCTCCAGCGCCGCCTTCGTCCGGCCGGCCTGCGGGTTCTTCACATAGTGCGACTCGTCGAACACGAGCGCGCGGGGCGAGAGCTCGACAAGGCGGTCGACGTGGGCCTCGAGGATGTCGTAGTTGAGGACGAGGATGTCGGCCTCGGAAGCCTCCGGCGTCCACGCCTCGTCGGCGCGACCGGAAAGCACCTCGACGGTTCGCGACGGCAGCCACTTCAGGCTCTCGCGCTCCCACATCAGCTTCATCGACGCCGGGCAGACCACTACGGCCGGGAACGCCTCGTCGGCCTCGAGCGTCGCAAGCGCCTGCACCGTCTTGCCGAGGCCCTGCTCGTCGGCGATGAACGTCCGCCGCCGCGCAAGTGCGTAGCGCACGCCGGCACGCTGGAAGGGGTGCAGCTCGCCCCCGAGCTCCAGGCCCGAAGGCAGCGAGGCGGTCTCGGCGTACGACAGCTCGACGATCGCCGCAATCCGGTCGTGCTCGAAAACCAGCTCGTCGATCAGCTCGCGTGCCTGCGAGTCAACCTCGACGTCGGGGTGCGCCGCGATGAAGTCGGCCAGGTGCCGCGCCAGCGCCGGGTCTCCCGGTACGGCCACGCCCGAGATGGCGTGCCGATTGAAGACGCGGCCCGAGCGATAGAAGAGGCGGGCCTCGGGGAGCTTGCGGAATTCGTGAGCAGGCGCGGGATTCCAGCGAGTAACGAGCATCAGCTCCGGCTCGCCGTCGTCGTCGATCCCCATCGAGAGTGAGGCCGGCGGCGGCGAAAGACCCGCGCGAAGATCGGCAAGGCAGGCGCGGGCGAGATCGTCCAGCTCGACGCGCTCGAGCCCGGCGAGCAGCGATGCGTTCTCTTCGCTGAAGGGAAGCTCGAGGTGACCCTCCCCCTCCGAGGTGGCGCCGAGCACCTCCTCCGGTGGCTCGCCCGACAGGGTGCGCAGCAGGAACGCCCCGGAACCGTGCTCGTCCTGATGAGCGGTAACGACCGCGCGCCAGCGGGCCGAATCGCTCAGCCAATCGAGCACCTCGCGGCTCGGTGTCAGCTCCGGGAAGCGAGCCAGCACGCCGGCGATTGGCTTGGCCAGTCGGGGGTTGGCCGGGACGCGCCAGTTCTTACGCCGCCAGTCGAACCAGCGCCCCGGCAGCTGCTTCACCGCGGCGTTGATCTCGTTGTCGACCGGGAAGCTGAAGACGATCTCACGGTCGCGAGGGTTGTCGTCGAGCAGGTACACGGTCCCCGAAATCGGCTTGGTATCGCTGCTAGGCATCAACCCATCGAGGCTAGCCACTCGGAGGGAGGTGGTCCGCGGGCGGGTCAGCGCGGGATGGTGAAGCGAAAGGCGCTGCCGCCGCCGTCCGCAGGTTCCACCCAGATGCGCCCCCCGTGAGCCTCGACGACCCGACGGCACACCGCCAGCCCGATGCCGAGCCCGTCGCCCGTGGTGTTCGCACGAGAGAACATGCCGAAGATCCGGCGGGCGTCCTCGGGTTTGATGCCGACCCCGTTGTCGCGCACCGTCACGATCCATTCTTGGCTGTCGGGCTGCGCTGAAACCTCGACGCGCGGCGGCCTCTCGGAGCGGAACTTGACTGCGTTGCCGACGAGGTTCTGCAGGACGCGGCGCAACTGGCGAGGGTCGCCGTAGACCCCCGGCAGGTTGCCGACGTCAAGCGTCGCGCCGGCGGTCTCCAAGCCGTGGCGCAGGTCTTCGGCAACCTCTCCCATCAGCGCGTTCAGTTCGATCCGCTCACGGCGCAGCTCGCCCACCCGCGTGTAGACGTGCACGGCGTCAATGAGCTCGCGCGCGCGTTCGGTGCCCGCGCGTAAGAGTCGGAGGACGTCGGCAGGCGGCGGCTCGTCGGCGTGCCGTTCCAACTCGGCGACCAGAAGGGCGATCCCCGAGACCGGCTCGCGCAGGTCGTGGGCGACGACGTCGGCGTAGCTGCGCAGCTCGGCCTCCATCCGCCGCTGATCGGTCACATCGGTCAGAAAGACAACCAGCCCATCGCCGAGCTTCGCGGTGCGAAGCACGTAGGTCCCCAGCATGTAGCCGTCCCCGAACGGCGTGTCGTAGGTGATTTCCTCGACCCACGGCACACCGGCTTCGCACACCCGGACATAGAGATCGAAGGCCCTGCTGCCGCGCATCTGAGGCAGGGCTTCCAGCAGCGTGTATCGGTCGGGGGTCGCGGCGGGAAGCCGGAAGCCGCGCAACATCGTCGGATTGCCGTAGCCGAACTCGAAGTCCACCACCTGCCCTTCGGCATCCCGCACGGCCCACAGGACGCCGACGGGCTCGGGAAAGCCGTCGAACAGGGCGCGAAAGCCCGCCGCGCCCTGCTCCCCGAGCACCGCGACGAGCTTCCGGTCCTCGCCCCAGCGCTCCAGTGGCGCCTCGAACTGCGGTGCTGCCACGGCCGCAGGATACGAAGAACACGTCGGGCTTCGTGCCTGGTGCGGGGGCGCAAGCTCAAGCCGACGCGCCGGCCTGGCGGGCCTCGGCCCTGAGCGACTCCATGCGCTCTCGCCGCGCGGAGCTCAGCTCGCCGAGGACGATCTTCAGCGAGGCGGCCACAGGAACAGCGAGGATCGCCCCGATCGCCCCCAGCAGGGCGCCGCCGGCCATCACGACGGCGATCGTCGCGAAGCCCGAGAGCTCCACAGCCTTGCGATAGACGACCGGCTGGATCACGTAGTTCTCGATCTGCTGGTAGACCAGGACAACGACGAGCATGATCACGGCCTGGGCAGACCCCGGCGCCGGCGAGGGTGATCGCGACGACTATCACGGCCGCGATCAGCGAGCCGACCTGGGGGATCAGGTCGAACAGACCGACGATCAAGGCGAGCACGACCGGAAACGGAGCGCCGATGATCAGGGCCGTGACGCCGACCACCGAGCCGGCGATGACCGAGATCGCGAGTCTGCAGGAGCTCCTTGACCACCGGCTCGTCCTTGAGGTCTTCGATGTAGCCGGGCACGTCGTCCACCAGCTTGCGCGCCTCGTTCAGACCGGGGTCGCGGCCCAGATAACGAGCATGGAGACGATCACGAAGAGCGAAAAGAAGACCAGCAGCACCGCCTTGCCACGGCCGATGCCGCGACGGCTGAGCTGCGTGACCAGCGGGTCGAGGCCGAGGGCGAAGACGAACGCCATTCCGATCGTCAGGAAAACCTCGTTGGCGACGATCACGATGTAGACGCCGAGGGCGATCAGCGCGGCCTTGAGCACGGTCGCCCCCGAGACGACGATCTCGACGCGTGCACCCGGCGCGCCGGCATCGCTTCCCTGCCCCGACACGTCACGGGCCGCCATTCGGCGGATCGTGCCGAGCGACCCGGACGCGTTGACCCGGGTAGCCGACTGTGCGCTGCTAGCGAAGCACCGTCAGCGATAGCCCGGTGCATAGCAGCGCCAGTACGAGGACGCCGGCGCCGGCACAGGGGCGGTTGCGCCTGGCCAGTACGACGCCCGCGAAAACGGCGCCGATCACCGCCAGCGGCACCAGCAGGCAGACGGCGGCAAGCAGGTACGCGACGACCACCAGTCGGGTCGGGTCGCGGAGCGACGGCTCGTCGGTCACGGCGAGCGGATCATCGCGGGTCAGCGCCACGCCAGCTCGTCATGTCCGGACGGAGCGTGTGCGGGAGGCCCCTACCGTGGGTAAACCACCCGCGATGGCCGGCGACAAGCGCGCTCCGATGTTCGTCATCCAGAAGCACCGCGCCACCAGCCTGCATTACGACTTCCGCCTCGAGGTCGACGGCGTGCTCAAGTCCTGGGCGGTTCCCAGGGGCCTTTCAACCGACCCGCGCGACAAGCGGCTGGCCATGGAGGTCGAGGATCATTCGCTCGACTACGGCGACTTCGAGGGCGTGATCGAGGAAGGCAGCTACGGCGCCGGTGCCGTGATCGTATGGGACACCGGGACCTACGAGAACCTGTCCGAGGGCGAGCCCATGGCGGAGGCGCTCGAGCGCGGCACCGCCAGGGTCTGGCTCCATGGAGAGAAGCTCCGCGGCGGCTACACGCTGCGCCGAACGTCGGCTGGGCCGAAGCCCCAGTGGCTCCTGATGAAGAGGCGCGACGAGGAGGCCGACGCCCGGCGCAACCCGGTCACCACCCAGCCGCGCTCGGTGCTCAGCGGCCGCACGATCGAAGAGGTGGCCGCGGAGCACCGGGCGTGAGCTCCCCGCTCGAGGAGTTGAGTGACGAGGAGCGCGCCCTCGCGCGGCCGTCGGGGCCTCCCGGGGCGGCGAACGCGATGAAGGCGGTGCTCACCGAGGAGCGCTTCTCCGATCCGGGTTGGATCTACGAGCGCAAGCTCGACGGCATCCGCTGCATCGCCATCCGGTCGGGCAAGCAGCTGCGGATGCTGTCTCGCAACGACCTCTCGCTGAATGCTCGCTACCCGGAGTTGGCCCGGGCGCTCGCGGCGGATCGGTGCGAGCGGTTCGCGGTCGATGGCGAGGCGGTCGCCTTCGCAGGGAAGCAGACGAGCTTCGCGAGGTTGGCGCGACGAAAGCAGACGTACGTGCCGGTCTACCTGTACGTGTTCGACCTGCTCTGGGTGGACGGCCACGACGTTCGCCCGCTGCCGCTCCGGGCCCGCAAGCGACTGCTGCGCAAGGCGCTCGACTTCAAGGGACCCGTGCGCCTGACCCCTTACCGCAAGGAGCATGGCGAGGACTTCTTCGAGGAGGCGTGTCGCAAGGGCTGGGAGGGCCTAATCGCCAAGCGGGCGGACAGCCTCTACGTGACGAAGCGCTCGCGCGACTGGCTCAAGTTCAAGTGCGAGCACGGCCAGGAGCTCGTGATCGGCGGCTACACGGCCCCGCAGGGCTCGCGCACCGAGTTCGGAGCGCTGCTGCTCGGCTACTACACCGGCGGCGAGCTTCGCTACGCGGGCAAGGTGGGGACCGGCTTCGACCAGTCCACGCTCCTCGAGCTCGGTAGGAAGCTGCGGCGGCTGCGGCGCAAGACCCCGCCGTTCGCCGACGCCGGCGCGATCAAGGAGCGGGACGTCACCTGGGTCGAGCCGCGCCTGGTGGCGGAGATCGGCTTCAGCGAGTGGACCCCCCACGGGCGCTTGCGCCACCCGCGCTTCCTGGGGCTGCGCATCGACAAGTCGCCGCGAGAGGTGGTGCGCGAGGAATGAGCAAGCGGCTCAAGGTGGGCCGGCGGGCGGTCGAGCTGACGCATCCAAAGAAGGTGCTCTTTCCGCGTGCGAAGGTCACAAAGCTCGACCTGGCGCGGCACTACGAGCGGGTGGCGCCGGTGATGCTGCCCTACGTTTCAGGCCGGCCGCTGGCGCTGCAGGCCTTCCCGGGCGGGATCCAGGGCTACGGCTACTTCATGAAGGCCGTGCCGGACTACTTCCCGGACTGGATCAAGCGAGCGACGGTAGAGAAGCGGGGCGGCACCGTGACCCATGTGCTGGCGGAGGACGCGGCGACGCTCATATACCTCGCGGGCCAGAACGTCGTGACTCTCCACGGCTGGCTCTCCCGGGCGGACGAGCCGCGCCGACCCGATCGTCTGATCTTCGACTTCGACCCCTCGGGAGCCGGTTTCGCCAACGTGCGCGCGGCCGCGCGCGAGGCCGGCGACCGCCTGCGCGACTCAGGTCTCGTGCCCTACGCGATGGCAACCGGCTCGCGCGGCATCCACGTGGTCTGCCCGCTGCGCCGCGGGTCGACCTTCCAGGAAGTGCACCGTTTTGCGCGTGCGATGGCCGAGGAGATGGTGGCGGACGACCCGCGGCGGTTGACGCTCGAGTACCTCAAGGCCAACCGCGGCGGCAAGATCTACGTGGACGTGAACCGGAACGCCTACGCACAGCACGGGGTGATGCCCTACTCGGCGCGCAGCAAGCCGAAGGCCCCCGTGGCGGTGCCCCTGCACTGGGACGAGCTGTCGGATCGCAAGCTGAGGCCGGATCGCTGGACGGTCGCCAACGTGTCCGAGCGGGTCGATGCCGAGGGCGATCCATGGCGGGGGATGGGGCGCAGGGCGCGGGCGCTGCCCTGAAGCTCGCTGCCCTGAACCTCAATCCATCGTTCGGCTGGAAGCCTGATGCCTCGTCCGAGGCGCGCCCGCGAGAGAGGCAGAAAGGTTCCGTCAGCCCAGCCGCAATGGCGCCGAGTCGCGCGCGCAGCGGGCAGCGCGCTCGAGGAGCAGCGTGCGCTCGCGCGCGTTTTGCGTAAGGGACGCCGCGCACTCGAACTCCGCCCGCGCCTCGTCCAGGCGATCGAGCTTTGCGAGCAGGTCTCCGCGCACGCTCGGCAGGAGGTGGTAGCCCTCCAGCGACCGCTCCGAGCTCAGCGCGTCGACGAGCTCGAGTCCCGCCGCCGGGCCGAACGCCATCGCGACCGCCACGGCGCGATTCAGCTCTACGACGGCAGAGGGCGCGACCTCGGAGAGCGCGTCGTAGAGAGCAACTATGCGTTCCCAGTCCGTCTCCTTCGGAGTGCGTGCTCGGGCGTGGCTGGCGGAGATCGCCGCCTGGAGCGTGTATGGACCGAGCGCGCCGCTGAGCCCCTCGGCGCGCTCCAGCGCTGAGAGGCCGCGGCGGATGAGGATCTGGTCCCATCGGGCGCGGTCCTGGTCGAACAGCAGGATAGGCTCCCCTGACGGGCCGATCCGCGCGCGCGACCGGGAGGCCTGGATCTCCATCAGCGCGACGAGGCCGTGGACCTCAGGCTCCTCGGGGGCAAGCCGCGCCAGGATGCGGCCCAGGCGGAGGGCGTCCTCGCACAGGGCCGGCCGCATCCAATCTGCACCGGCGGTCGCCGCGTAGCCCTCGTTGAAGATGGCGTAGACGACCTCGAGCACCGATTCCAGCCGGGCGGCGCGCTCGGCGCCGCTGGGGACCTCGATGGGGACTCGCGCCTCGGCGAGCGTCCGCTTGGCGCGGACGATGCGCTGGGCGACGGTCGGCTCCGGGACCAGGAACGCTCGCGCGATCTCCGCCGTAGTCAACGCTCCGACCAGGCGCAGCGTGAGCGCGATGCGCGCCTCGGTCGAGAGCACCGGATGGCAGGCCGTGAAGATGAGGCTGAGGAGATCGTCGCCGATGTCGTCGTCGAGGGCCGCGTCGAGATCGGGCTCGGCCGACGCCTGCTGGATCTCGAGCTCGTGGGCGAGCTCCTCGTGCTTGCGCTCGAGGAGCTTGTCGCGACGCAGCCGGTCGACAGCATGGTGCTTGGCCGTGCCCATGAGCCAGGCGCCCGGGTTGTCCGGGACGCCTGACTCGGGCCACTGCTCCAGCGCCGCGACGAGGGCGTCCTGCGCCAGGTCCTCGGCGAGGCCGACGTCGCGCACCGTCCGCGCGAGTCCGGCGATGAGCCTGGCCGACTCGATCCGCCAGACCGCGTCGATCGCGCGGTGCGCGTCGCCGGCCGGCACGGCTATTGCCGACCTTCCACCTGGGCGCGGATCCGCTCCTCCTGCTCACGTAGCTCGGGCGTGAACTCCTCGCCGAAGTCCTCGGCCTCGAACACCTGGCGAATCTCGACCTCGCCCTCTTGGAAGGGAGCGCGCTTGACCCACTCGATCGCCTCGTCCAGCGACTTCACCTGGATCAGCCAGTACCCGGCGAGCAGCTCCTTGGTCTCGGTGAAGGGTCCGTCGATCACCTTCCGCTCGGGGAACTTGATCCGGGCGCCCTTCGAGGTCGGCTGGAGCCCCTCGCCCGCGAGCATCACCCCGGCGTTCGCGAGCTCCTCGTTGTACTTGCCCATCTCGGCGAGCACGTCCTCGCTGGGTAGGACGCCCGCCTCCGACTCCTCGCTGGCCTTGACCAGAACCATGAATCGCATCGTGATGACTCCTTGGGGTTGGGGTTTCGGCGCTGTGCTTCAGGCCGTCGCCAGTGGCCGAAGCCAGGCCGTCATTACATATGCGTCGAACGCGCGGCAAGGAAATCGACACGGGATCCAGGGCGCTCTCATATTGCTCTCACGGGCGGCTCATGGCGTGCTCACGCAGGCCGCGTAGAACCGCCGCCTGGTAGCGAACCACAATCGAAGGAGGATTCCCGATGAGGAGGTACAGGTTCATCAGCGCGATCATCGCGTCTCTCGTGGCCGCTCTCACGATCGCCGCCTGCGGCCGTGGTGACGGGTCGCAGAGCGCAGCCGCCGGCAAGGAGCCGACAGAGCTGGCAGACGAAGGCGAGGGGCCGGAGGTGGCCGCCGTTCGGCGGCGTGAGCTGGGCGATGAGTTCCGGCCCCTAGGTCCTGTCTAACGTGTTGAGGAGGGTGACGTACCCGGCATCTCACGAGCGAGATTGACACCGTCCCCCGCCATCGCCGTCGAGGCCAGCGGCCTCGTCAAGGACTTCGGCCTGACCCGCGCCGTCGACGGACTCGACCTCGCCGTGCGAAGAGGCTCGGTGTACGGGGTGCTCGGCCCGAACGGCGCCGGCAAGACGACCACGGTGCGGATGCTCGCGACGCTGCTTCGCCCGGACTCCGGCACTGCGCGCGTCCTCGGCCACGACGTCGTAGGTGAGGCCGACACCGTGCGGAGCCTGATCAGCCTGAACGGACAGCTCGCGTCGGTCGACGAGGACCTCACCGGACGCGAGAACCTCGTCCTCGTAGCCCGGCTGTTCGGTTTCCGGTACAGGCCGGCCAAGGCACGGGCCAGCGATTTGCTGGAGGCGTTCGGGCTTCCCGAGGCCGCCGACCGCCAGGTCAAGCACTACTCCGGCGGTATGCGGCGGCGGCTCGACATCGCCGCGAGCCTCTTCGTGACACCCGAGCTGATGTTCCTCGACGAGCCGACCACCGGTCTCGATCCGCGATCTCGCAACCAGGTGTGGGACATCATCCGCTCCCTGGCGGCCGCGGAGACCACCGTGCTGCTGTGCACGCAGTACCTAGACGAGGCGGACAAGCTCGCCGACCGCATCGCCGTGATCGACAACGGCAAGGTGATCGCCGAGGGGACGCCGAGCCAGCTAAAGGCCTCGGTGGGCTCGGGCGCGATGCACGTCCGCCTGCTCGACCCTGATCAGCGACCGAAGGCCGAGCGGGTGCTCTCGCGCGCGCTCAACACGCCAGTCCACCTGGAGTCCGACCCGGCGGCGCTGTCGGCATCCTGCCCGCCGGCACCCGAGCGCGCCGCCGAGGCGATAGCCGAGCTGTCTCGCTCCGGCATCGCGGTAGCCGACTTCTCACTCGGCCAGCCGAGTCTCGACGAGGTCTTCCTCGCGCTGACCGGCCGGTCGGCGGAGGAGGCCGCCGCGCCCGAGGAGCCCGAGCTGATCGAGGAGGAGGCCGCATGAGCACCGCGCCCACGACGCGGGCCGGGGCCGCGCCCGCCACCAGCCAAGCCGTTCATACGGTGCTCTCTTCGTGCGAGCGCCCGCCGCGTGCAAGCGCGCTCTCGGCGTCGCTGACCTTTGGCTGGCGGGCGATGCTGAAGATCAAGCACGTCCCGGAGCAGCTCCTCGACGTACTCGTCACGCCGGTGCTGTTCCTCCTGATGTTCACCTACCTGTTCGGCGGCGCGATCTCCGGGTCGACGGACGACTACCTCCAATACATCCTGCCCGGGATCCTGGTGCAGTCGGTCCTGTTCACCACGGTCTACTCCGGGGTCACGCTGAACACCGATGTCACCAAGGGGGTCGTGGACCGCTTCCGCTCGCTGCCGGTCTGGCGGCCGGCGCCGCTCCTGGGCGCCACGCTCGGCGACAGCGTGCGCTACCTGGTCGCCGGGACGGTCGTGGTCGTGCTGGGGTTCGTGATGGGCTACGAGGCGAAGGGCGGGGTCGCCGGCGTGCTCGCGGCACTGCTGCTGATCGTCGTCTTCGCGTTCGGGCTGGCCTGGGTCTACACCACGGTCGGGCTGGTGATGCGAGCGCCCAACGCCGTCTTGAACGCCGGCTTCATGGCGCTCTTCCCGCTGCTCTTCCTCAGCAACATCTTCGTCGACCCGGACACGCTGCCGGGGTGGCTCGAGGGGTTCGTCGACGTCAACCCCATCTCCCACCTGGTGACCGCCGAGCGCGGCCTGATGGAGGGAACCGCATCCGCGGGTGACATCGGCCTCGTGCTGGGCATCGCCGCGGCGCTGACCGCCGCGTTCGCGCCGCTGACGACGTACCTGTACCGGCGCAAGAGCTGACGCGCAGGTCCTAAGCGGCGTATCGCTGCGCGCTGCGGGCCCGGGCCTTGGCCGCCTCGACCTCGCGGTCCTTCGGCGGCGCCGAGGTGACGAGCTCGCTCAGCAACCGGCTGGAGGCTTCCGCTACGGCGTCGACGGCTCGCTCGAACGCCGCCGCGTTCGCCCGCGACGGCTTGCTGTAGCCACTTATCTTCCGGACGTACTGGAGGGCCGCTGCGCGGACCTCCTCCTCGGTCGCCTGGGGCTCGAAGTTGTGAAGGGTGCGGATGTTGCGGCACATGGAGAGCAGCTTAGCCTCAGCGCACGCGGCGGTTTGCCGCCGTCGAAGCGGGGCAGAATCCCGCCATGGCCGACCGATACGCGGTGACGATGCTGATGCTCCACCATGGGACGCCGCGGGACGAGCAGGCGCGCGAGCAGCTCGCGGCGGCGCTGCCAGACGCCGAGGTCGAGGAGCCCGACGATCTTGGGGTCTTCGACGTCGTGCTCGAAGCCGAGGACCTCGAGGAAGCGCTTCGGCGTGTCTGGAACGCGGTCGCTGCCTCGGGCACCGATGACCACGTCGTCTTTCTCGAGCATCCCGAGCTGCCCGAGCATTGGCGTCCCCGAAGCGGCCGCCCACGAGGCTGACGCCGGTGGACGATCTCGGCCCGCCGATCGCGTACCTCGCCCTCGAGGAGGGCACTCCTGTGTACGACAGGGAAGGGGGTCAGATCGGCGTGGTCGAGCACATCCTGGGCGACCTGACGGCCGACGTCTTCGATGGCGTGATCGTCCACACCAAGCCGCTGCCCGGCAAGCACCTGTTCGCCGACGTCGACCAGATCGCCGAGCTGCGCGAGCGCGGCGTGGTGCTCTCCGTCGACCGTGATCAGCTGCCCGAGCCCAGTGAGAGGCCCGACCGCAGACACGCGCCCGACACCGTCCAGCGCCCGCTCGAGGCGCGACTCCGCCGCGCCTGGGACTGGATCAGCAGGCGGCGCTGAGGTCGGGCTAGTCGAGGTCCCTCTGCACGAGTTCGCCGTTCTGATGAATGGTGACCATGCGTAGGAGATCGTCACCGCTGTTCACGAAGCGGTGCGGCGTCTCCGCTGGGACGACGACGATGTGGCCGCCAGTGACGAGCGACTCCTCGGAGCCGGCCGTAAAGGTGGCCTCGCCCTCCTGCACGACGAAGACCTCCGGGTAGGGATGCTTGTGCAATCGCGGTCCGCGCCCTGGGGGCATGGCGACCACGAAGCACGAGACCTCGACGGCGTCGGCGTGCCGGCGGCCTTCGAACAGCGAAGCGGTCGGGCTCGAGCGCAGGTCGGCGATGGGGAGCACGAGGGTCATGGCGTGAACCTACATTGGTGAGTGTGGTCGTCGACGTCAGCTACGAGGAGCGGTACTGGTATCCGGAGCTCGGAGGGGTCGTCTGGCTGGTGGGATATCAGCTCGTCGATCCGGAGTCGGGCAGCTACCTCGCGCGCGATGCGCCGGTGCTCGGCGAGCGCGGGCTGCGCGTCACCGGCGTGGCGGGCGCGGCGCAGCACCATGCCGAAGCGCTTCAGTCCGACGCCGTCGCGCCCGGCAAGGATCTGGTCCTGCGGCGCGACCCGGACAACCCCCACGACCCCAACGCCATCGCCGTAGACCCGGCGCGCGGCGGCGAGCAGGTCGGCTGGGTGCCGCGAGAGGTTGCCGCCGAGCTGGCCCCGGAGCTTGACGCGCGGAAGCCGTGGTCGGCCCTCGTGCTCCGGGAGCAGCGCGCCTCGCCGCGCGACCCACGCACGGGGCTCACCATGCTCCTGGCCGCCGCGTCCTCGATCGAGCTTCGCGTGCGGGGTTAGGGTCCGAGGCTTTATCCGTTGGTGACGGACGGCCGCATACGGTGCCAGCATGAGCCGACCCCGGACGCTCTGGGCTCGAAGCGCCAGTCGTACCGCACGAGACCAGGACGACCCCCCTGCGGGCCGGCTCCGCGTCGGCGCCGGCGCTACGAGCACGCACGGGTCACCGCCCGAAAGCCCCGCGCCGCCGAGCAGGGGGCTGACCGTGCGGCGGGCGGCCGTCATCGGCGTTGCCGTGTGCGCCCTCATCGGGGCGGCGCTGCTCGGGAGCCTGATCGGGGGCGGGGAGGACCGTGGCGCGCTGCCGTCGGCTCCGCCGCTTCCGCCCGAGCAGGGCTGGCGGGGACGCACCGACGTCGGACGCGTGTACGCGGCAGCCGGTCCGGGCGTGGTGTCGGTCCAGGCGCGCCGCTCTGGCGGGACCGCGTCCGGGACCGGGTTCGTGGTCGGCCGGGACGGAACCATCGTCACCAATGCGCACGTCGTCGGCGCAGCGAGCACCACGCAGGTGAAGTTCGGCGACCGCGGCAGCCGGCTCGAGGCACGCGTCCTCGGCAGGGACGTCTCGTCGGACCTCGCGGTGGTGCGGGTCGATCCGAAGCAGGCAGGCGGACTCCGCGCACTGCCGTTGGCGAACTCCGACGACGTCCAGGTCGGCGACGCGGTCGTTGCCATCGGCCATCCGTTCGGGCTCGACCGCACGGCCACCGCCGGGATCGTGTCCGGCGTCGGCCGTGAGATCCGCGCGCCGAACGGTTTCCAGATCGACGAGGTCATCCAGACCGACGCCCCGATCAATCCCGGCAACTCGGGCGGCCCGCTGCTCGACTCGAGGGGACGCGTGGTCGGCGTCAACTCCCAGATCGCCAGTGCCGGCAGCCCCGGGAACGTGGGCATCGGGTTCGCCGTCCCGTCCAACACAGTGCGCGACGTGGTGCCCAAACTCGAGGGCGGCCAGGCGGTCGTGCGGCCCTATCTCGGGGTCACGACGGCCCCCGTGCCCTCCGGCGCGCTCGTGGAGGACGTGGCCCCAGGCGGCCCCGCCGACGATGCCGGCCTGCGGGCCGGCTCGGACAGCGACGTGATCGTCCGGGTCGACGGACGGGCCGTGCGCGAGCCAGACGACGTCTCCCGGGCGATCGCCGACAAGCGCCCCGGGGACCAGGTGCGGGTCGTGGTGCTGCGCAACGGGCGACGTGAGTCAGTGGAGGTCACGCTCGGCAGGCGGCCATGAGCTTCCAGGCTCCGCTGTTCCTGCTGATGCTGCTCCTGGTGCCTGTCGCTGCGGCGGCCTACGCGCGTGTCGAGCGCAGCCGGCGGCGAGCCGCCGAAGCCTTCGCCACGCCCGCCACGATGCCCTCGGTGGCGCCGGTGCGGCCGGGCTGGCGGCGCCACGCGCCGATGGCGCTCTACGCGCTGGCGCTTGCGGTGCTCGCCATCGCCCTAGCCCGGCCGGAGGCAACGGTCGCCGTGCCGGACGAGCGAGCCTCCGTCGTCCTGGCAACCGACGAGTCGGGATCGATGCAGGCGACCGACATCGAGCCGTCCCGGCTGCAGGCGACGCGCGAGGCCGGCCTCGAGTTCCTTGATGCCGTCCCCGACGAGGTCAAGGTTGGCGCGGTGGTCTTCAATCACGCGGTGCGCCGCATCGAGACGCCCAGCACGGATCGCGACGGGGCGCGCGCCGCCCTGGAGCGGATGTACTCGAGCGGCGGGACGGCCGCCGGCGAGGCGCTCGCGACCTCCGCCCACCTCCTCGAAGGAGAAGCGGCCCCCGGGGGGAGGCGGATGAGGCCGCCGGCCGCGATCGTCCTGCTCTCGGACGGCGCGACGACCCACGGCCCGGACCCGCTGCCGATCGTGCGCGAGGCCGCTCGTCAGGGCGTGCGCGTCTACACCGTGGCGCTCGGCACGCCCGCCGGTACCATCGACGTCCCGGCGCCCTCCGGCGGAACGGTGCGCCGCCCCGTGCCGCCCGACACGCAAACGCTGGAGCGGGTCGCGGAGATCTCTGGCGGTCGCGCCTTTAGAGCGGAGGACCGCCTCGAGCTCAGCACCGTCTACGAGGAACTCGGCTCGCAGGTAGCCACGAGGCGGGAGAAGCGGGAGATCACCGCCGGGTTCGCCAGCGCCGCGGCGCTGCTCCTCGCGGCCGGCGGGCTACTGTCGCTCCGCTGGTTCGGCCGCCTCCCATGAGCGCAAGCTCGGCTAGCTAGTGTGAGGGGGGCGATGAGGCCGTTCGCACCGAAGGGACGTGGACTGGGTCGTCTGGGGCTCGTCGCAACGATGTCCAGCGGCGTGGGTCTGCTGGGGGTCGGAGTCGCCGGTGTGACGGCCATCGATGACCGCCTGGAGGTCGCGGCTTCAGGTCCCGCCAAGGTCAGGTTCATCGACCACCGGCTCGAGTTCCGCGAGCGGCCGCACCGCCGGCCCTGCCGCAAGGACCGGGACCCCGGCGAGAGTTAGTCCGAGCGCGCCCCCGCGGGAAGTGCCGCCTCGACCTCGAGACCGCCGCTGGCCCGGGCCGCTATGCGCAGCGTCCCGTGGTGCGCCTCCGTGACCGAGCGGACGATCGAGAGTCCCAGGCCCGCGCCACGCGGATCGGCGTGGCGATCGAGGCGCTCGAACGGCGCCTGCAGGCGCTCCGCATCCTCGGCTGAGATGCGCGGGCCCGTGTTCGCCACCCGCACGAAGGCCCGCCCGTCCCGCCTGCCGGTCGCGATCTCCACCAGCCCACCGCGTTCGTTGTAGCGAACGGCGTTCTCTACCAGGTTCGCGACGAGCCGCTCGAGCAAGCGGCGATCGCCTACCGCAGGCGTCGGCTCGACGTCTAGGCGCAGGCGCACGTCCGCCCCCCGCGCCTCTCGGGAGACCGCCGGGATGGCCGCCCGCGCCACCAGGGCCAGGTCCACGGGCTCGATGCGCAGCAGCCGGCGCTGGCTCCGGGCGAGCACCATGAGGCTCTCGAGCAGAGCCTCGTTGCGCTTGGCCGCCTCGATGACGACCTCGCCCATCGCGCGCAGCTCGGCGACGTCGGCGTCCGGGTTGGCCAGCGCGACCTCGGCCTCGGAGCGGATGACCGTGAGCGGGCTGCGCAGCTCGTGGCTGGCGTTGGCGATGAAGCGCCGCTGGGCGTCGAAGGACTCGGCGAGCCCGTCGAGCATCGAGTCGAGGGTGTCGGCGAGCTCACGGAGCTCGTCCGCGGGCCCTTCCAAGGCGATGCGCTCGTCGAGACGCTCGTCGGAGACCCGGCGAGCGGTTCGCGTGATCCGGCTGATCGGGGCCAGGGTGCGACCGGCCACCGCCCAGCCCGCGCCCACGGCGAGCACGAGCGCCCCGAGGAAGGCGATCACATACTGCGCGCCGAGCTCGGATAGGGCGTCGTTTGCGAGACCCTCGGGCAGCGTGCGGTCCAGGTGGCGCCCGACGAGCCAATAGCTGACCGCCAGGAGGAGCGCCGTAGAGCCTCCGAACAGGACCGCGTAGGTCGCCGTCAGCCGGACCCGCAGTGTCGGCCGCAGCCACCTCATATCCGGTACCCGGCGCCGGCCACGGTCTCGATCAGCGGCGGCTCGCCGAGCTTGCGTCGCAACTTCATGACGGTCATGCGCACCGTGTTCGTGAAGGGATCCGCGTTCTCGTCCCAGACCCGGGTGAGCAGCTCCTCGCTGCTGACCGTGGCCCCGTCCGCACCGAGCAGGACCTCGAGCACGCCGAACTCCTTGGGGCTGAGCTCGACGGGCCGGCCGGCGCGGGTGACGCTCCTGCGCGCGGGGTCGAGGACGAGGTCGCCCGCGGCGAGCGCGGCGGGACGGGCGGCGCCGGAGCGCCGCCCGAGCGCACGGACGCGCGCGACAAGCTCGGCGAACTCGAACGGCTTGGAGAGGTAGTCGTCGGCGCCGAGCGCCAGCCCGTCCACCTTCTCCTCCAGCGTGTCGGCGGCGGTGAGCATCAGCACCTTCGTCTCTGGGAGCTCCCTGCTCACGGTGCGGCACACCTGGTCGCCGTGGAGCTCCGGAAGGTCGCGGTCGAGGACGACCACGTCGTAGCGGAAGACGCGCGCCTTGTAGAGGGCGCTCTCGCCGTCGCCGGCGAGGTCGACCGCCATCCCCTCGCGCCGCAGCCCGCGTGCCACGGCCTGGGCCAGGCGGCCCTCGTCCTCGGCCACCAATAACCGCACCAGACGCAGCGTAGAGAACGCGGTAAGGCGTTATCCGGACTTGACGCGGCGGGCCCTAGCGTCAGGCCCGACCCGGACCCGGAGGAGCTGCCCATGAGCCCGACCGAACCCCCGCTCGGCGACCTGACCGAGAAGACAGAGACCCGCGACGCCTTGGAGGCGGCGCTCTTCGAGGTGAAGCGTGTGATCGTGGGCCAGGACGCCATGCTCGAGCGCCTGCTGGTCGCGCTGCTCGCGGAGGGACACGTGCTGCTGGAGGGCGTGCCCGGGCTGGCGAAGACGCGGACGATCAAGACACTGGCCGCGGTGCTGGGCGGCAGCTTCACCCGCGTCCAGTTCACGCCTGACCTGGTCCCCTCGGACCTCGTCGGAACCAGGATCTACCGGCCGGATACGGGGCGCTTCGACATCGAGCTCGGGCCTGTCTTCGGCAACTTCCTGCTCGCCGACGAGATCAACCGCGCCCCCGCCAAGGTGCAGTCGGCGCTGCTCGAGGTGATGCAGGAGGGGCAGGTGACGATCGGCGGCAGCAGCTTCCCGGTGCCGCAGCCGTTCCTCGTGATGGCGACCCAGAACCCGATCGAGTCGGAGGGCACCTATCCCCTGCCGGAGGCGCAGGTCGACCGGTTCCTGATGAAGGTCCTGGTCGACTACCCGGCCCCGAGCGAGGAAGCGACCGTGGTCGATCGCGTGATCGGGCCGCCGCCGGAGCTCGAGGAGCGGCTGACCGTCGAGGACCTGCTGGGCTTCCGGGACTCGGTCGCCCGCGTCTACGTGGAGCGGGACGTGGTCGACTACGCCGTCGAGCTCGCCGACGCCACCCGCCGGCCGGAGCGCTACGGCCTTGCGGATCTGGGCGAGCTGCTCGACTACGGGGCGAGCCCGCGGGGGTCGATCGGCTTGATCCAGGCGGCCCGGGCCCTGGCGCTGCTGCGGGGCCGCCAGTACGTCCTTACGCAGGACGTCAGGGACCTCGCGCCGGACGTGTTGCGGCACCGGCTGGTCCTGAGCTACGAGGCGCTGAGCGAGGGAATCGGCCATGACGCCATCCTCGACCGCGTGCTCGCCTCGGTCCCCGAGTCGGCCGCTGCGCCGCAACCGGCGCACGGACACGTCGCGGCGTGAGCGCGACGGCGTCCATTCAGCTCCCCGCCGGCCGGCAGGGCCCGGGGCCAACGCCCTCGGCGCTGGTGGACGCGCTCGACCTGGTCGTGGCCCGCCGTGCGGGATCGAGGCTGCCGGGCGAGCGGCCCGCCCCCGGCGTCGGCATGGGGACGGAGCTGTCGCAGCTGCGCCCCTACCAGCCTGGCGACGACGTACGCCAGCTCGACCCGGCCGCGACGGCGCGCACGGGCATCCCCCACGTGCGCCTCCACGTCCCCGAGCGCCTGCTGACGACGTGGCTGGCGCTGGACGTCTCGCCCTCGATGGCCTTCGGAACGGCCGATCGGCTGAAGGCGGACGTCGCCGAGGGCGTGGTCTCGGTCGTCGGCCGGCTGGC